>Ga0335075_10001688_pt1 | contig 36027 bp, 28 predicted proteins | sample Lox_Sample_24_FD_206723 | JGI IMG/M metagenome (GOLD analysis project Ga0335075, IMG submission 206723) | Soil microbial communities from Loxahatchee National Wildlife Refuge, Florida, United States - Lox_Sample_2.4 | ecosystem: Environmental > Terrestrial > Soil > Wetlands | place: USA...
AGCGGCTCGGCGTCGTCATATTTCTTTTCCGAAAGCAGCAAATGCGCAAGCCCGGCTGTCGCCGCGGACGACTCCGGATCGATCTTCAGCACGCGGCGATACGCCTCCTCGGCGACGGCCTGGTCACCTGCAGCCTCGGCTATCTCTGCGGTAAGCAACGTGTCCTCTATGGTTTCCGGAGATAACTTCAACGCTTCGATCAGGTCCTGTTTCGCTTGGTCCGGGTCGGAGTCTCGAAGCAATCTCGCCAGCGTCCTGTAAGCCTGAGCCTTAGCCGCCGGGTTCGGCGGATTCGCCTCCAGCGTCACGGCCGTCTGCAGTTCAGTCCGAGCATCGGCAGACCCCGCCTCAGCCAGCAGCAGTCCCAGAGCCATCCGTGCCTCAAACTGCTTTGGATCGGCCGCGATCGCCTTACGATAGAAACCCTCGGCGGCCTGAGTCCGCCCCTGCGCGTCATCGCAATATCCGCGGTCGAAGAGTGCCCGGGCGTCGCCCGAATGGGCCGACAGGTAGGCATCCAGCAGCCCCCGTGCCTTGTCGTAGTTTTTCGCGTCGATTGCCGCTTCCGCTGCGGCGAGAGGCCCTGCCTGCGTGCTTTGGGTCGGTTGGTCGTCCGCGCTTGTTCCCGGCGGCAGGGAAGCCACCTGCCCATAGAGCCCAACCGGAACCAGGACAACTGGCAACAGGAACAACTTCAGGAAACCAAATCGCATTACGCTACCACTTCGCTCGCGACTTCGCGCCGCGCTGTCAAAACCCTGTTCAGCCAATACCCGGTATGCGAAAACTCGCACTGCGCCACCTGCTCCGGCGTTCCGGCAACCACAATCTGCCCACCCGCCGAGCCACCCTCCGGCCCCAGATCGATCACCCAGTCCGCCGATTTGATCACGTCGAGATTGTGTTCGATAACCACCAGCGACCCGCCTCCATCGATCAGCTTGCGGAATGCCGTCAGCAGCTTGCTTACGTCATCAAAGTGCAGCCCGGTCGTCGGCTCGTCGAGGATATACATCACCCGGCTCTGCCGCTTCCTGCCGTCGGTGTTTGACCCCGCCCGCACCGACGCCAGATGCGCCGCCAGCTTCACCCTTTGCGCCTCGCCGCCGGAAAGCGTTGTCGCCGACTGCCCCAGCCGGACGTAACCCAGTCCCACCTCATCCAGCACCGCCAGTTTTTCGACGATCCTGTTCTGCCCCGCAAAGAACCGCAATGCTTCTTTGACTGTCATCTGTAGTACTTCGTGAATGTTCCTGTTCTTGTACTTCACCTCGAGCACGCTCGCCTTGTAGCGCCTTCCGCCGCATTCCTCGCAGGGCAACTCCACGTCGGCCAGGAACTGCATCTCGACCGTCACCGTGCCATCGCCGTCGCAAACATCGCAGCGCCCACCCGGAACGTTGAACGAGAAATGTCCCGCGCCATAGCTGCGCCGCTGCGCCTCCGGCTGTGCCGCAAACAGCTCACGAATCGCATCGAAGGCTTTGATATACGTCACTGGGTTCGACCGTGGAGTCCGCCCGATCGGTGCCTGATCGACCAGAACGATATCGTTCAGCCGCTCCGCCCCCTTGATCTCGCGATACACATTCGCCGGATCGCCACCCTCCGTCTTACCCAGATGATGGGAGATCACGCGGTACAGCACCTCGTGCACCAGGGTCGATTTGCCCGACCCCGACACGCCGGTGATGCACACCAGCATGCCCAGCGGAATCTCGACATCCAGCCCGCGGAGGTTGTTCGCCCGTGCGCCGCGTAGTCGGATCCAGTCTCGTGCCGTGCCTGCCTCGCGTCGCCGCGTCGGAACAGAGATCGTAAGCTGCCCGGAGAGATATTTTCCCGTGATCGAATCGGGGTTTCGCTCGACTTCCTCTACCGTGCCTGCCGCCAGCACGCGTCCGCCAAACTCACCGGCACCCGGCCCCAGATCAAGCAGATAATCCGCCGAGCGGATCACGTCCGGATCGTGTTCGACAACGAGAATCGTGTTGCCCAGATCCCGCAGGTTTTCCAGTATCCGAATCAGCTTCGCCGTGTCGCGTGTGTGCAGTCCGATCGAAGGCTCGTCCAGCACGTATAGCGCGCCCACCAGCTGCGACCCCAGAGACGTTGCCAGCTGAATCCGCTGCGACTCGCCGCCGGACAGCGTCGATGCCAGTCGGTCGAGCGTTAGGTAGTCCAGCCCGACAGCATCGAGAAAGTGCAGCCGCTGCCGGATCTCGTGCAGGATGCTGCCCGCAATCTCCTGCTGCATCGGCGTAAGTTCGACGCTCTGAAAGAACTCATTCGCCGCCCGGATCGTCAGCGCGGCCGCCTCACAGATGTTCTTCCCACTGCCGTCGCTTCCTACCCGCACCGCGCGAGCCTCGGCCCGCAGCCGCTGTCCCTTACACTCGGGACACAGCGCATACCCGCGATACTTCGACAGCATCACGCGCACATGCAGCTTGTACTTCTTGCGCTCCAGCAACTGAAAGAAGCCGTGAACGCCCACGAACGTCCCGCGACCCTCAAGCACAAACGACTGCTGGTCGAGCGACAGGTCGTACCATGGCACATCCATCGGAATCCCATGCTGCTTCGCCGCCTTCTTCAGCTCGGTGAAGTACGACCGGTACTTCGGCCGGTTCCATGGATCGATCGCCCCCTGGTCCAATGTTTTTGATTTGTCCGGAATGATCAGGTCGAGATCGAAGTCGATCGTGTTGCCAAATCCCTGGCATCGCGGACAGGCGCCAAAGGGATTGTTGAACGAGAACAGCCGCGGCTCCGGCTCGCGATAAACGCGGTGGCAAGTCTTGCACTCGAAGGCAGCCGAAAAGCGCAGCCGCTCGCGCTCGACCTCATCGCCTTCGCGAGGCACAATCTCGAACAGGATCTCGCCCACCTCGCGATAGCCTATTTCCGCCGCATCCACAATACGCGCCCGGTTATCAGCCGACACTACGATGCGATCCACCAGAACGAAGACCGGCAGAGCAAAGTTGATCTCCAGCAGCGACTCCGGGGTAGAAAATTCGAAGATCCTGCCGCCCTGGTAGAGCCGGTTAAAGCCGCGTTTGCGCAGATCGGTCAGCCGCTCTTTTAACTCGTCGGTCAGCGGAGACTTATCCTCTTTCTTCGCAGTCTTCTTCGTCGCGCGCTTTGGCCGGGCCGTGGCTTTTGCTTCCTCCGCTTCAACGGTCTCAGCGGCCGGCGCAGGCCGCGAGCTTGGGGTCACCGGAAAGATCGCATGCAAGCGAGTGCCTTCGCTCAGCGCCAGTACCGCCGCAGCGATCTCATCTACCGTGTCGCGCTTTACCACGCCGTCGCAGACCATGCAGTGGACCACACCGCAGCGTGCCCAGAGCAGCCGCATGTAGTCGTAGATCTCGGTTGCCGTAGCAACGGTCGAGCGCGGATTGCGCGTGGAATTCTTCTGTTTGATGGCGATTGCCGGGGCGAGTCCGTCGATCAGGTCCACATCCGGCTTCTCGATCCGTTCCAGGAACTGCCGCGCGTACGCCGATAACGACTCCACATACCGCCGCTGGCCTTCGGCATAGACCGTATCGAACGCGAGCGATGATTTCCCTGAGCCCGACACGCCGGAAACCACCGCCAGACGGCCGTGCGGAATATCGCAATCGATGTTCTTCAGGTTGTGAGTCCGCGCACCGCGGATAACGATCTGATCAGTCAACAGTCAGTCTCAACTTCAAAACGCCGGGCCGTCCCACCGATCAAAAATCCAGCGGGAGAACAAGGAGCCCCAGTTTGATTATATGGGCTTACTTCGGTGCGGGAAACTGGGCGGCGGTGTTGCGGCCAAGACCGGTCCGCAGATGACATGCCGGGAATCCGTTTCTTCTTGTCTTCTCAGCGGTCTGGCAATAGCCTGAGCAACCTGAGCGAATTCAGCGCCCCTCATCGCCGGAGAAGACCGTGACTCTTGAAATTAGCCTCGACCAGCTTTGCTGGCTTGCCACCGCCGCCTATGCGATCCACGTGATTGAGGAGTTCGTCTTCAACTGGCGCGGCTGGGCCCGTAATGTGCTACACCTTCCCGCCGAGTGGGGCGATTTCTACGTCACCAATGCGGTCGTGATGGTACTGGGAATCGTCGCAGCCGAGACGGCCCTAAGGCTGCCGATGATCGCCCTTGCTTTTCCAGCGCTGATGCTCATCAACGCCACCTTCTTCCACGTCATGCCGTTCCTGCTGAAAAAAGGACGATTTTCGCCCGGTCTCATCACCGCACTAGTGCTCTTTTACCCGATTGGAATCGCTGGTTACTGCGTCGCTTTGCGCTCGGGCATGCTGTCCCCGGCAAACCTCTGGGGATCGCTCATTCTCGGCGCGCTTCTCATGGCGACGCCCATCGTTTTTCTAAAGCTCAAAGACCGCCCATATTTCCTGCAGGACTAGCGGCGCGCCTAGAGTAGCAGGGCTATTTTGGAGTAGCTGCGCTATTTTGCTGGCAGCTTCTCCATCAGCCTTCCCAGCACAAAGGGATAGAAAGCAGTCGTATTTGCCTTGAGGCAGACCTGCGCATTCGACTCACCAGGTCCCGGTTTCGTAAAGCCCTTGTCGTCGACCGTGATGTGCAGCGGCGTCGTTGGACAGAGATCCGGATTGGCCGCGTACCCTACGGCCATCGGGTCGAAAAGTGTCGGCGTAGGTTGCTTGGTGGCTGCACTCCATTCGTCGAAAAGCATGCGGATCTGATCCGTGAGCGGCGTATTCGCGGCGAAGAGCTTCTGCAGCGGTTCGGACTCGAGCTTCAGGATCGTCGAATCGAGCGGCATCACATACAGCGGAACGCCCGAGGTAAACACCTTCTGAGCCGCTGGAATGTCGCACAGGATATTCCACTCCGGATCGGGCGCGCCGCCCTTGTATCCCTTGTAGACCGACCCACCCATCATCACGATGCGTTTCAGCTTGCGAAAGGTCGCGGGATCTTTGTCGATCGCGGCGCCAAGGTTTGTCTGCGGACCAATGGCAATTAGAGTGATCTCCCCGGGATACTTGCGGATCTGTTCGAGGATGAAGTCCGACGCTGAGCCTGAATGAACCAGCTTCGCATCGCCTCCTTCCGCATAGGCTGCCTGGGTAAACTTCGTGCGCGGGGCGGTCGCTACTCCCGCAACCACCGGAATATCGCTACGTCTCACGGCGTCCAGGTATCGCTCGGTAAGTTGCGCGCGCAGCTTCGTGTCGCCGAAAGCCGTCGTGATGCCCAATATCTTGAATTCCGGACTCTGCAGCGCCAGTCCGACGGCAAAAGCGTCATCGATGTCATCGCCGATGTCAGTGTCGATAATGACAAGCTGCTTCGGCCCTTGCTGCTGCGCGGGCTTTGTCTGCGCGAGGGTCTGGTGAAACTGGCACATTGTCAGGAGCAGGAACGCAGAAAAAATGCGGATCTTCATCGGTGCAACCAGCCTATCGCGAGCTCCGCGACCGCGTCTTCCTGGCCCGCGCCTTCTCGTTGGCTTTCCGCCGCAGATCCCAAGCTGTGCGCAGAGCCCCAGCGAGCACATCTTCACTCGCCTGGGACAGCCAGATATGAGTTGCGCCCATCCGGCCCCATCCACCTTTGACCGGGATGAAGACATCTGGCATTTCGGCAACAAAATCCGCATTGCTCCGGTGTCAGCATCAGGTTGCCGTAGCCGTCTTTCTCAGCGGCGAGCGTGGCGAAGATCCGGCCGCCCACGCGAAAATCCGGCGAGCCCATGTGCGAGCTTTCCTCAGCGCCTTCCAGGCTGAGTGCGATCCGTCGAAAATCCGCCACAGTCATGCGCAGCGGCTACACTCCTGTGCTGTCGCCCTGCGCTCTAGTGTGCGCGGGCTTGCTGGAAGCGGGCACCGGCGAGAGCAGGGAGTCGAGGAGCAGTAGAATCCCGCCGATCACAATCGCCGAATCAGCAACGTTGAAGTCCGGCCAGTGGTAATGGACGATGTGCACTTCAAGAAAATCCACCACCACGCCATAGCGAATCCGGTCCCACACGTTACCGAGCGCACCGCCCAGCACCAGCGCCATCGAAAGCGCTGTGAGCGACAGCCTGCGGCCAACGCGCACCAGCACCACCAAGACCACCACCGCCGCCAACAGCGAAAACGCCGTCAGCATCCAACGCGTCCGCTCGGGATTCGGCACGCTGGCGAACATGCTGAACGCCGCACCCGAGTTCTCCACATGCGAGATGCGAAAGATTCCCGGGATGATCGTGATCGCGTCGCCTTCGATGATGTGGCGGCTCACCCAGATCTTGGTGAGCCGGTCGAGCGCAATCACCAGAGCCGAGATGCCGAGCAGCAAGGGCCGCCAGTCGCGAATCCGGCTCATGCGTGCGCCTGCTTTTCTGCCGATTCCGAGAGTGACTTATAGCCCATCAGGTCGAGTGCCTCGCGGCAGCGCCCGCAGACCACCGGCCATGCGCCGTACTGGCCTGTGTCCGTCCGGTAATTCCAGCAGCGCTCGCACTTGATGCCGTCGGCAGGGAAGACCAAAGGGTTGATGAGCTTCTTGTTGAGCAAGTCGTAGTTTGCAATCGGCACGGCTCCGGCTCTTAGACCGGGTGCGTCATCGATCTCTACTTGAGATACATTCAATAACTCTTTCAGACTGCTTTCGTATTTTTTTAGGAGCCGCCAGGGTTCGCCAGTAGGCAGGGCCTCGATCCGAACCCTTGATTCGAGAGCTTTGCCAATTTTGCCGGCTTTGCGCTGGACCTCCAATGCGATCATCACTTCGTCTCGGATAAGCAGTAGGTTTTTCCACTCCGCCATCAGCACTTCATCCTGCTCCCCGGCAATCTCCTCCGCCTTCAGAAACTCCGCCAGATGCACGCTCGCTTCGCGCTCCGTGGTCCGCGGCAAATAACCCCAGACCTCTTCGGCCGTGAAGCTCAGAATCGGGGCCACCAGCCGAGCCAGCGCCTCCGTGATCTTCCAGATCACCGTCTGCGCCGACCTGCGCTCCACGCTCACGGGAGCGAAGGTGTACATGCGGTCCTTCAGAACGTCCAGATACAGCGCCGACAGGTCAACGATAGTGAACTCGTTGATCGCGTGATATACGCGGTGAAATTCAAACTGCTCGTACCAGTCGAGTACCTTCTCAGTCAGTTCGCGAGTCCGCGCCAGCATGTAGCGATCAAGCGGCAGCAACTCATCATCCTTTACCGCATCCCGCTCCGGATCGAAGCCGTGAAGATTTCCGAGCAGATACTTGAACGTGTTGCGCAGTTTGCGATAGTTGTCCGCCGCGCGCTGCATGAGGTTCTCGCTGGCGGCCACGTCCTCGCGGAAATCTACACTCGCCGTCCACAGCCTCACAACTTCCGCGCCCAGCCGGTCGGCAATATCCACCGGATCGACACCATTGCCGAGCGACTTCGAGAGGGCTCGCCCCTGTTCGTCGAGCGTCCAGCCCACAGTCGCGACATTTTTGTACGGAGCCTGGTCCTTCACAGCAACCGAGCAGAGCAGGGAAGAGTGGAACCATCCCCGGTGCTGATCCGCGCCCTCAATATAGAGATCCGCCGGGAAGGACAGCTCTTCGTTGCCGACCAGGACAGCATTCCAGCTGATGCCCGAGTCGAACCACACGTCAAGAATATCCATCTCTTTGTGGAAGGCCGCATGCTCTCCATCACCCTGCACCGCTCCGCACTTCCCGCACTTCGTACCGCCGGGCAGCAGATCGTCGGCCGAGTACTTGTGCCACGCCTCCGCGCCTTCTTTCTCAAAGAGCGCCACGACGTGCTTGTTGACCAGCTCATTCTTCAGTGGCTCGTGGCACTTGTTGCAGAGAAAGACCGCAATCGGCACGCCCCAGATTCGTTGCCGTGAGATGCACCAGTCGGGTCGTGTCGCAATCATGTTGTAGATGCGCTCCTCGCCCCATGCCGGATCCCACCTCACCCGCTTGATCTCGTCGAGCGCCCGCTGCCGGAATGTTGTCGCCGAACCATCAGCATTCTTCAGCGGCGTCTCCATGCCGATAAACCACTGTTCCGTCGCCCGGAAGATCACCGGGTTGTGGCAGCGCCAGCAGTGGGGATATGAATGGTAAATATCGCTCCGCCCCATCAGCGCGCCAACTTCGCCAAGCAGCTTGATGATCGGCTCGTTGGCCTCGAAGACCGTCTGGCCTTCCCACTCCGCTCGCCCGTTGCGCAGCCGGCCTTCGTTGTCCACGTTGCAAGTCTGGTCGAGGCCATACCGTGCACCGGTGTAGAAGTCATCCGCACCATGCGCCGGAGCCGTATGCACCGCGCCCGTTCCGGTATCCGCAGTCACATACTCAGCGTTCACGCCCAGCACGCCGCGCTCCAGGAACGGATGCTTGAAGGTCACCCGCTCCATCTTCGCGCCCTTGAACTTCGCAATCTCCTTCGCGCCTTCGAGCTTGCATGCCTCGCGCACCGCCGCCGCCAGCGCCTCGGCAACGATATACACATTGCCGTCGTCCTCCAGAGCGACATAGTCAAACTCCGGATGAAAAGCCACCGCCAGCGATGCTGGCAGCGTCCAGGGAGTCGTCGTCCAGATGATCGTCCACACCTTCTTGCCCGCCAGTGCAGGATCGATCGCCGCCGGATCGCTCGTCAGCGCGTAGCGCACATAGATGCTGGGACTGGTGTGCATCTCGTACTCGACCTCGGCCTCGGCCAGCGCCGTACGGTCGTGCAGGCACCAGTAAACCGGCTTCAGCCCCTTGTAGACAAAGCCCTTCTCGAAGAAGTCGTAGAAGGTTTCCAGTGTTTTGGCCTCGTACGGCTTTGACATTGTCAAATATGGCTTGTCCCAGTAGGCAAAGACCCCCAGCCGTACCAGCTGGCTGCGCTGCAGGTCGATGAACTTCTGCGCGTATTCGCGGCAGGCCCTGAGCACAGAGAGCGCCGGCATCTCCAGCTTCTTGCGCCCCAGCTTCTCATCCACCTTGATCTCGATCGGCAGCCCGTGGCAGTCCCATCCCGGCACCAGCGGAGCATCAAATCCCGCCATGGTCTTCGACTTCAGAATGAAGTCCTTGATGCACTTCTGCAGCGCATGTCCCAGGTGGATCGGCCCATTTGCATAGGGAGGCCCGTAGTGCAGGATGTACTTCTCCGCGCCCTTGCGCGCCGCCCGGATCTGCCCGTAGAGCCCGGTTTCCTTCCACTGCTTCAGCCGAGCCGGCTCATTCTGGGGCAGGTTGGCCTTCATCGGAAACTTCGTTTCCGGCAGGGTCAGCGTCGACTTCAGCTCCAGCTTCGTCTCGGGCTTGTTCTCGGGTGTCGCCGTTTCGTTCACGGTGCTCGCGCTCGTACCCGCGAGGGACGTAGATTCTTTCGTAGTCATCATCAGTGGGGTAAAACTTCATTGTATCGTCTGAATCGAAATCTTCTTCGCTTCAGTGACTTCGTGCACGGCGCGGCGTCTATACTTGGAGGCGCTGGGACAGCCTGCGTGAATTCGCACGCGTCCAACCAGAAATAACTGATGACTGGTTGAGATACGGCAAGACAAGCAGGCCAGCAGTCGTCCATAATGGAGAGATAGCCGCGGGCCAGCCCTTCGGCAGAGCAATATGGGCAATCAGCTTTTGACACCTCCTGAACTGGAGCCAGATTTAACGCGGCCGGCAGAAAAAGAGCCCGATTTTCTGTTTGAGACCAGCGGCTCCATGTGGTCCTCGCTCATCTCTAATTTGCGAGACGCCTTTTCGTCTTCGAAGCAGCCCCCGCTTCAGTTGAGTTCTAAGCCAGTCGCAGTCGAAGATCTCGAAGTAGAGGAGTCGGTCTGGAAATCTCTCATGACCGGCCTCCACGACATCTTCTTCCCGAAAAAGCTCCCTCCACTCGAGCTCACATCCCAACCCCTCGCCGTCGAAGACCCGACCAAAGAAGAGCCGGTCTGGAAGACCCTGGGCGCCAGCATCACCGACCTCTTCTTTCCCAAGAAGCTGCCGCCGCTGGAACTTACCTCCAAGCCGGTCGCTGTCGCCGATCCGATGGCGGTCAAACGCGACCCCAAGTCGAGCGCCTTGGCCATCGCGGCACATGTGCTCATTATTGGTCTGATCGCCTTATTCTTCTACGAGAGTTGGCACACCCGCGCCATCAAGAGGAAAGAAAACCTCGCCCAGGTCGACGTCAAGCCATTCATCCCCATGACCTTGAAGATGAACCAGTCCATGGGCGGCGGTGGCGGCGGCGGTGCGCACGAGCTGGTTGAAGCCTCGAAAGGTCATCTGCCGAAAGAGGCTAAGACGCAAATTGTCCCTCCGCAGATCATCCGCAACGACCACCCCAAGCTGGCGGTTGATCCGACCATCGTCATGCCGCAGCAAGTCAAGCTGCCTGACGCTCCCAACATGCCAAATGTCGGAATCCCGCAATCGCCTCAGGTGGCTCTCGCCTCGCAGGGCGGAGGCTCAGGCTCCGGCTTCGGCAGCGGGCGAGGCGGAGGCATCGGCTCCGGCAACGGCAACGGGGTCGGTCCCGGCGAAGGCGGAGGATACGGCGGCGGCCTGATGCGTCCCGGAGGAGGCGTCTCTGCTCCCCAGGTCATCTACTCCGTCGACCCCGAATTCTCTGACGAGGCGCGTCGCGCCAAATATCAGGGAATCTGCGTCGTCTCCGTCATTGTCGATACGCAGGGCAACCCGCAGCGCGTCCGGGTAATTCGCCCATTGGGCATGGGCCTTGATGAGAAGGCCGTCGAAGCGGTGAGGCAGTATAAGTTCAAGCCCGCCTACTACCAAGGTCATCCCGTCGCTGTAGAGGTCAATATCGAAGTGAACTTCCGCATCTACTAAGCGTTTCCTCCGAATCTTTCGATGCCAGCTCCGTCTGGGGCCGGCGTTCTGTTTTGGGGTTCCAGATAATCTCGCCTAACAACGGGCGCGGGCAGTACCATTCTTCGTCAGTAGGAGGGATGCCCATGCCCGTATACGTAAAAATGCAGAACAGCCAGGAGTTTTCCGTTGTGACTGACGGAGTAAGTGCTCAGGAAAATGGAGAGACGCTCCGCGTCTTCGATGCGAAAGGCGACATGGTGGGCAGGTTCAGCAAAGTCGCGGAATGGTACGTCGGCCAGGCCCGCCCGAACAAGGAATAACGGATACTGAGCCGCTCGCCGTGTCCGGTCCGAAACACACCCATGAACCCACGATATGGGAGTAGAACCGTTGTCGCTTGCGGACTTCCAGGGCGGATAGCCTTCGATGCCAAGACGCGCTAATTCCTCCTCTCGCGCGCGAAACCAAGACTCATTGGAAATCTCATCGCTTCCCCCGCTGATAGTCCTCCTGCGAGGAATAGATGCTGTTCATTCCGTGTCGACGTATTACAGCGGCGACGCGTGTGCTCACGAAGCTATTCTTCGACCGGCAATAAAGAAGCACATCGAGACCGTCAGGCATAACGATTTTCCGTTTGTGTCGAAGTTCACGAGGGTCAGGACGAACCCCTCCTGGAATCCCCACCGTCTCCTCGGGATCATTCGCAAACCTCCCTTCTGGCCGTCGTCCAGCCCGCCTCCAGCACTTCGGGAGCGTTCCTCCCGGAGTGGAGAGTGAGGTGTGCCGACGAACTGGCTCCTGGTGCACGACGGGGAACTTCTTTTTGTTAGAATCGGAGGGCTTGAGACCGGCTTGGGATGAACCGTTACCCTCGCCAACAGGAGATCTGATGAGTAAACTTCTGGGCGCAATTCAGCAGAATCGCGAATCGCTTCTGCAAGACTGGCTGGAGCGCCTTAGATCCGCGATTCAACGTCGTGATCTGATCACTGACCAGGAACTGAAAAACCAGGCGTCGGAAATAGTAGCTTTAATCGCTGACGTTCCACAGGGGACAACGCTCGAAGACTTTAACGCCGCCGGCTGGCAGGCACTCAAGGCGATGCTGGCGAACATCTCCGTATCACGAGCGGCGGCCGGATTCACACCGTCTGAGACAGCCATTTTCGTTCTGTCGCTCAAACCCGCTCTCTTCGCGATTGCGCGACAGCAACCCGGTAATAATGCCGACGAGCTATTCTCCGAGGTTCTAACCGCCAACGAGTTTGTCGATAAACTTGCGCTCCACACGACGGATAGTTACATTCACGGGCGAGATCAGATCATCATCCGCCAGCAGGAAGAAATGCTGGAGCTGTCAACTCCCGTGGTCACCCTATGGGATGGCATCGTTGCGTTGCCCCTGATCGGTACACTCGACAGCGCTCGCACACAAGTTGTCATGGAGTCGTTGCTGCAGGCCATTGTTCAGACCAATTCAAAATTCGCGATTATCGATATCACGGGCGTACCCACAGTTGACACGCTGGTCGCGCAGCATTTGCTCAAGACGATCACAGCGGCCCGGTTGATGGGTGCGGAGTGCATCATCAGCGGAATCCGACCGCAAATCGCCCAGACCATTGTGCATTTAGGAATCAATCTTCAGGATGTCGTCACCAAATCGAAGCTCGCGGATGCCTTTCGTTTGGCGCTCGAGCGTAGTGGTCGAAAAGTAGTTCGGCTTGACAAGCCGAGCGATGGCAACGTAGTGGGCAACCGGGGGGTATGATGGAGCGAATTCCTATTCTGCGAATGGGAAACTACCTGCTCGTGACGATCCAGGTAGACATGCATGACAAACTCGCCCTCACCCTCCAGGATGATTTAACCGCCCGAATTTCTGAAGTGGACGCCAAGGGAGTGCTGATCGACATTTCCTCTCTGGAGATCGTTGATTCCTTTATTGGTCGTACTCTTGCCAACATCGCATCGATGGCCAGAGTTCTGGATGCTGAGACTGTTGTCGTCGGAATGCAGCCGGCGGTGGCAATCACGTTGGTAGAACTCGGGATGTCATTACCGGGTATTCGTACCGCTCTCAATGTGGAGTCCGGCATGGAGTATTTGCGGGATACAGTGGGGGTCCACGAGGGGAGCGATGATGGTATCGGGGACAGTAGAGAAGACTGAGGTCGTCCCCATTGCGAGCTCTTCCGATGTTGTGCTCGTTCGACAACGGGTTCGCGCCTGGGCGACAGAGCTGAAGTTCAGCCTCGTCGATCAAACGAAGATCGTCACCGCCGCCAGTGAGCTGGGCCGGAACACTCTCGAACATGGAGGAGGCGGCTCACTTGAGCTGGCCCTGATTGTCAACGGCATGCGGCGCGGCATACGCCTGTGTTTTTCAGACCATGGACCCGGCATTCCAGATATCGCGCAGGCCCTGAAAGACGGATATACGACTGGCCAGGGTATGGGTTTGGGGCTGGGCGGCAGCAAACGCCTAATGAACGAATTTGAAATCGAGACGAAGCCGGGCGGCGGAACTCTTGTTACTGCCATCCGATGGAAATAATGGTTTTAAGTAGAGTCATCCCTGTCAGTCCGACCGATGCAAGCCAGACTGGCAACGCACGTCGACAGGCTCTTTTGCTCGGCGCTCAGATGAGCTTCGACGAGGTGCGGCAGGGCCAGTTGGGGATCATTGTCACCGAGGCGGCCCGAAATATTGAAGCGCACGGTGAGGATGGGCAGATTGTGCTTTCCGCCTGGACCCATGGCAGCGTGGCTGGAATCGATGTGCTCGCGCTAGACAAGGGCAAGGGCATCCCGAATGTCGCCGCGGCACTGCAGGACGGTTACTCCACGGCTGGAACCCCCGGCAACGGCTTGGGGGCGATGTCAAGGCTATCCGAAACATTTCAGATCTACAGCGCTTCGGGGAACGGCACCGCGCTCTTCGCACGAGTCCTGCGGACGCCCGATCAGGAGGAAACTCCTTACCACATGAGCGCAATTTCCGTTCCAATTTCCGGAGAATCAGTTTGCGGCGATGCCTGGAGCTCTGAGTTCACTTCGGGGCGCAGCCTGTACATCGTCGCCGATGGTTTGGGACACGGGCCTATGGCCTCCGAAGCTGCGGTCGAAGCGGTTCGCGTCTTCCATGAAGTCTCCCGGCGCCAACCGGAAGAGATTTTGAGTGAAATTCATGGCGCCCTCGCGAAAACGCGAGGAGCGGCCGTGTCGATCGCGGAGATTTTACCCGGCCGAGGAGTTCTGAATTACGCCGGGGCGGGCAATATCGTGGGGGCAATCTGCCGGGGCGGCAAGAGCCGGAGTCTGGTTTCGATGAATGGAACCGTCGGCCACTCTATAGGCAGGATCCAGCAATTCTCCTACCCTTGGGAAGCGGGATCCGTACTCATCATGCATTCCGATGGACTTGCAACGCGTTGGAATGTAGAACAATACCCAGGGCTGACTTCGCGGCATCCCGCACTTCTGGCCGGCGTACTGTTCCGCGACTTCTGCAGGAACCGTGATGACGCAACCATCCTGGTTTCCCGCATGTAAGCCATGACCGAGACTCGCGTGTCTTCCATCTTTTCCATCTTCACTCTTCGTTTGCGTCATGAACGCCACGTCGTTCATGCGCGTCAACGCGCACGTGACATTGCCGCGCTCCTCGGCTTTGAGCATCAGGAGCAGATTCGCCTGGCCACGGCTGCCTCGGAGCTGGCCCGCAACGCGTTTCGATACGCATCGAGCGGGGCTGTCGAGTTTCTGGTTCGCGATACGAGCCCTCAGCTGTTTGTGATTTCAGTTACGGATTCAGGGCCTGGGATCGATAATCTTTCCGAAATACTGAACGGAAAATATGTATCGCGGACCGGACTGGGAAGGGGCATCATTGGGACGAAGCGCCTCATGGATCAGTTTGAAATCGCCTCATCTCCCGCTGGGACACGGGTTGAGGCCGGCAAAATATTGCCGCGTACGGCCCCCCAGGTGAATGCGGATGGTGCCAGAAAAATTGCAAGTGAGTTAGCCAGGAGCGGTGCCACCGATCCTTTTGATGAAGTGGAGCGCCAGAACCAGGAACTGCTGAGAACTCTGGCTGAGCTACGGGAAAAGCAGGACCAGCTTGCTGAGCTCAACCGAGAGCTCGAGGATACCAATCGAGGCGTAGTCGCCCTCTATGCCGAACTCGACCAAAACGCGGATGACCTGCGACGGGTCTCCGACATGAAGACCAGCTTTCTTTCCAACCTTTCCCACGAATTTCGTACTCCGCTCAACTCCATCACGTCTCTGTGCCAATTACTCATCGGTCGGTCCGACGGAGACCTGTCATCTGAACAGGAAAAGCAGATCTCCTTCATCCAGAAGTCCACAGCGGAGCTGACCGAACTCGTCAACGATCTGCTCGATTTGGCCAAAGTGGAAGCGGGTAAGATCGACGTTAGGCCGAGGCACTTTGAGGTTGAGGACCTGTTCGGCGCGCTGCGCGGCATGCTGCGGCCTCTTCTGACCGGCAATAGCCTAGAGTTGATGTTCGATGCGGCGCCAAATCTTCCTCCCCTCTATAACGACGAAGGCAAGCTTTCGCAGATTCTGCGCAATCTGATTTCGAATGCATTGAAGTTCACTCGTCGCGGACATGTTCGCCTGAGCGCCCAATGCTCACGAGAAGGATTCATCGATTTTTGCGTTGAGGATACCGGCATCGGCATCGCCCCGGAAGATAGGGAGCGAATCTTCGAGGAGTTCGTCCAGATCGAGAGCGAAATGCAAACCCGGGTCAAAGGCACCGGGCTCGGACTTCCCCTCTCCAGGCGTCTCGCTGAGTTGCTGGGTGGGACCATCACCGTGGAAAGTGACGTTGGAGTCGGCTCAACCTTCAAGGTTAGCTTGCCGATCTTCTACGGCAACGTTGAACAGGAACGCCTTCCTCGGGCACAGACCTCCCCTGCTACGGGACCGACAATTCTCTTTGTCGAAGATAATCAGGAAACGAGCTTCGTTCATGAAGCGTCCTTGAGGAGCACCAACTACCATCTGGTCTTTGCTCCAAACATACCACAGGCCCGCGCGGCGATGAGAACGTCCAACCCGGCGTTGGTGGCGTTGGATCGATTCATCGACGGGGAGGATTCGCTTTATTACATCGAAGAGTTGAAGGCGAACGGCTACACGGGTCCGATTGTCGTGATCAGCGTAATCGATGATGAGTCGCCGGCCATCAATGCAGGAGCAGACGCATTCCTGAGCAAGCCGGTCGCCCCCTTCAAATTGCAAAGCACCCTTGGCGAGCTGCTTGGGGGAAAGAGCCTCAATGCAATCCTGCTTGCGGATGACGACGAGGCTACCAGATACCTGCTTGGAGAAGCGTTAACCAGGCTTGGCTACAGGGTTGTGGAAGCACAGAACGGCCGCGAAGCCATCCAAATCATGGAAAACCACATCTTGGATGGTGTGTTTCTGGATATCATAATGCCGGACCTTACGGGCTTTGAAGTTCTGCGCGAGATCAGGCGCAATCCAAAGAAGAGAACAATTCCCATCATCGTTCATACTTCGAAGGATCTTTCGTCTCAGGAACTGGAAGAGCTTGCCAATTTGGGAGCAATGGTTTACCCGAAGCGGGAATTCAGCAGTGACGAAGCTTCGAAGAAGCTCCGCGAAGTGCTGGCCGCTGCAGGAATAGGACCGTGACGCCCGAACAGATCGACGTACTGGTCGTCGACGATCGAGATGCCAACCGGTACACGACCGTCCATGCCCTTATGCGATCGGGATTCAGAGTAATCGAGGCGAACACCGGCAAGGAAGCCCTGGAGCTCTCGAAGAAACTGCCCACGGTAATTGTTTTGGACGTGAAGCTCCCCGATATTCTTGGATACGAGGTGTGCAGGCGGATCAAAGCCAATTCGCAGACCCGGCATATTCCCGTTCTTCAGTTATCGACGGCCTTTCTTAGCAATGAGAGCAAGCTTTACGCTCTCGAAAGCGGAGCGGACGCATACCTCATTCAGCCGGCAGATCCGGTTGTGCTGGTGGCAACCGTGAAATCTTTGGTCCGACTTCACCGGGCCGAATTCCAAGCTCAGCTCGCGGCGAAGCAATGGCAAGCTACCTTTGATGCCCTGAGTGAAGGCGTCGCCATTCTTGACTCTTCGGGCATCGTGCAGCGCTGTAACCGAGCCATGACTACGCTTCTCGAGAAATCGTATGGAGAAATCGAGGGCTGCAAGCTCAATGATCTCACCCAGCAGTGCTTCGGACTTACGCTGGCGCTTCCGGGTAGCTCGCCGCCCATAGAAATAAAATCTGAAAGCCGCTTTTTTCGCCTGAGTCTCGATCCGATCATTCCTCACGGCGAATCAACCGGCAGTATCTTGATCGTTGCCGAGACGACACAGCAGAAACGCGCTGAAGAAGCGCTTCTCATCAGTGAACGGCTCGCCGCGACCGGGCGTATGGCGCATACTATTGCGCATGAAATCAACAATCCGCTGGAGGCTATCACGAATCTTGTATATCTCTTGCAAGACTCGCTTGATAGGCCGAACATCGCGCATGAGTACGTGAAGTCCGCCTCAAGCGAACTGGCGAGGGTCTCGCGCATTTCCAGACAGATCCTCTCATTCAATCGTGAATCGTCTTCTGCGGTTGAGGTTCCTATCAGCGAAATAATCGAAGACGTTCTGGCTCTTAACAATCGAGCGGTGGTCGACAAAGCTCTCGAGATTGAGAAGGATTGGGACTCCTCGCTCCTGATTCAAGGGTTTCCTGCACAGTTACGGCAGGTATTCTCCAACCTCGTCCGCAATGCAGTTGAAGCGTCTTTTCGGGGTGGCAAGGTACGGATCAGAATTTCGACGAGCAAACTGAGGCAACAGCGTGAACAGCCTGCGGTGCGCGTCACCATTGTGGATCACGGGGTTGGGATCTCCACCGAAAATATCAAGCGGATCTTTGACGCTTTTTTTACGACAAAAGACCTGAAGGGATCCGGCATTGGCCTTTGGCTTAGTTCCTCGATCGTCCATGAGCACGGCGGACATCTGCGCGTCCGCAGCAGCACGCAGCCACCTAGATCAGGAACATGCATGTCGGTGGTGTTGCCCATCCGCCGTATGCCGTAGAGAAATCCCTTCCGTCCAACGCAGGGCCACTAAAATATCGCCCACCGAAGTCATCAATACCTCGTCCATGTACAAGGCGGACTCGAGGAACCGATCGCATCAAAATAGATTTTCCATTCCTCCCACGCTACTCGCCCCAATTTCCTCATCATGGTTCCCTGATTAATCGGTTTTTCACCATTGGCGAATTGACCTGCTCTTAAAAGTTTTAACGCCTCACGTCGCCCATCAAAGTTCGAGTCTGGCTCACTCGACAACAGCCGAAGCGCTCGGCTGGGCGACTTTCGGCTCCGCGTACACAGCCGCTCGCCGGCGGCAGATTGCGTATACCGCACCCGCCGATGATCAGAAATATCAGCACGAACATCAACAGCGAGCAGCCGAACGGGGAGTTGAACGGCTGCTGCCGTGGCAGGCGCAGCACATTGTGCTCACGGATGGAGAGGGAGATTAGCTTATCGGTCCACGGATACGAATACAACAGCAGGAACACCATTATTGGGAACAGTGCCCCGGGAAAGAACGCCTCCGGAATCAGCCAGTGCCCGAGATGCAAATTTACTCCCGAGAATAGACGCATGGCTCCTTCTGCCCAGCCCAGGTACCAGTCTGGTTGTGCCCCTGGCAGAATGGCTACGGGGTTGTATGGACCATAACTCCAGACCGGGCCGATCTAGACCAACCCGCCCAATCCTGTCACCGCGCCGAAGAGCAGCAGGAACAACCCAAGAGACTTCAGGGTGTACGAAGGCCACAGGCGCGCGCCAACAATTGTGTCGTCGGTGCGCTGCGGCGCGGCCACAGCCTCGGCCAGCTGGCCAGAAGCTACCGCGTCTCCCGCACCACTATCCACCGTGCTCCGTGAGCACGTCGCAGCTGACAGGGAGAAATCGGCATGAACACCACCATCGTCCTGACCATCCTGATCTGGACACTGGTCGTCGCCGGCTTCGGCTCCGTGATCGGCCAGGCCTTCAGCGATCAGAGCAACCGCCGCCGATCCGCAAACCAGGAGCTCCGCGACCTGATCTCCCGCCTCAGATGGGACGCCGCCATGCTGGATCACCAGTTCAAAAAGGCGCTGGACATGCTGAACGACATCCGCACACGCATCCTCCCTGTTTCAACAGGCCTCGAAAACCTGCCCCCTAAGCTCCACGGCGTCAACAGCTGGATCTCCCCCTCCACTCTGTTCCATAAGGTGTGGATTCGGGAACTGAGCTCAAATCACGACGTGCGCCCGGAAAACCTTCATCTGCATCGCCCAACCACATCGATGAGTCACTCTGGATGAAATCATCAATCGAGAATGGGCACATAAGAGCGACCTGGACTCGCGGTTCGACGTCGCACTGCGTAAAGAGATATCTCAGGGTTGAGAAGCGCCTCCAACTTTCGGACGACGACTCCGTTGGCACACCGTGTCTAGAATTGCTGTGATCCAGATCACACCTTTGTGAGATAGGTGAATGAGGCCGACAAGAGAGAAGGGCGCTCCTAAATGAAACTGCGTGTTCGGCTGCGCCCCATCCTTTTCATTCTGGTGTTGCTGGCAGCCTGGCAGGTTGCCGTCCTGCTGCACCCTCGTCAACTCCTGCCCGGTCCGTGGAAGACCGGTCACGGCATTGCAGAGCTGGTTGAGCACGGACTTATCGTCAAATACACCGTCGCGTCCCTATTTCGCGTCACCTGGGGATTTTTTCTCGCCGTTATCATTGCCATTCCTCTGGGCCTCGCAATCGGCTGGTATCGCCGCGCGGAGATGGCGCTCAACCCCATCCTGCAGCTCATTCGCCCCATTTCACCGCTGGCCTGGATCCCCATCGCCATTCTCTGGTTTGGAGTCGGTGATTCAGCCGCAGTCTTTCTCATCTTTGTCGGCTGCTTTTTGCCCCTGCTGCTCGCGGTCATCAACGCAGTGCAGGGCGTGCCTGCGGTTTACATCAACGCCGGACGCAACTTCGGTCTCGGTCCTATCGCGCTGATGAGAAGAATTCTCTACCCGGCCATCGTCCCGCGCCTGATGACCGGCCTGCGCATCACCCTCGGGGTGGCCTGGCTGGTGGTGGTCGCTGCTGAAATGATCGCTGTCAGCTCAGGTCTCGGCTTCCTCATCGTCGATGCCCGCAATGCCGGCAATCGCTACGATCTGGTCCTAGCGGGCATGGTGGTCATCGGCTTCGTGGGCCTTTTGCTCGACACCGGCGTGCGTTCTCTCGAACAAGCCAGGGCGCTGCGCTGGGGATATGTGGAGAAAGACTGATGCCTTCGAATACGATCATCGAGACTGAACCAGCGACCGTGAGCCTCCTGACGAAACTGCGGACCGAAAACGTCAGCATGATTTTCAGCCGCGACGGAAAGAGCATGTCCGTTCTCGAGAACATCAATCTCGAGGTCGGCGATGGTGAATTCGTCTGCCTGCTTGGTCCATCCGGCTGCGGAAAATCTACGCTCCTCAGCGCGATCGCGGGCTTTCTCAAGCCCACCGGAGGAGAAATCCGCATTGATGGCGAGGCCGTCCGCGACCCCGATCCGCGCCGCATCTTCGTTTTCCAGGAGCGCGGGGTCTTCCCCTGGCTTACCGTCGAAGGCAACATCGGGTTCGGACTCGGCCGGCTTTCGCGAGCCGAACGCGCACAGCGCATCAACCACTACATCAGGATGGTCGGGCTGGAAGGATTTGAGAAATCCTACCCGCACGAACTCTCGGGCGGAATGAAACAGCGGGTCGAGGTCGCCCGCGCTCTCGCGGTCAATCCTGACGTCCTATTCCTCGACGAGCCCTTCGGAGCGCTCGACTCTATCACCCGCATGGTGATGCGGAGTGAACTGCTGCGCATCTGGCAAGCCGAGCGCAAGACGATTCTCTTCGTCACCCACGATATAGATGAGGCGGTCCAACTCGCCGACCGGGTCGTTGTTATGAGCGCGCGCCCCGGCCGGATCCAGCAGATCGTGAAGATCGACATTGCGCACCCCCGCGACATCAGCTCACCTCGCTATCTCGAGCTGCGCGACGGCATTCTCAGCCAGATCGGACTGGCGCATAACGTATGAGAGCACAGGACCAACCTGGCAGGTGGGAGCGCTACTTCTGGCCCGTGTTGGCCACCGCACTTTTCCTCGCATTCTGGTACTGTGCCGTCGTGTGGTCCGGGACGAAGATTTTTCCCTCGCCGCGCGAGGTGGTGCGAGGCCTAGCCGAACTCATCCACGAGGGAGTCCTCTACCACGACATCATCGACTCACTCCGACGGGTCGCCATCGGCTATTTCGCTGCGGTCGCTCTCGGCATCCCGCTTGGGTTGCTCTTCGGCTGGTATTCGGCGGTCAATCAGGTCGTAAATCCCGTCGTGCAAATTCTCCGACCCATCAGTCCCATTGCCTGGATTCCTGTCGCCATCATCCTCTTTGGTGTCGGAGACTACGCCGCCATCTTTCTTGTGTTCCTCGGCGCATTTTTCCCCATCGTTGTCACCTGCGTCGACTCGGTGGCCAATGTCCCGCTCATCTATCGGCGGGCGGGCAGTAACTTCGGCCTGACACCGCCGCAACTTCTTTCCCGCGTTGTTTTTCCCGCCGCCCTGCCCCAAATTCTCGTCGGGCTGCGTATTGCGCTCGGCATCGGCTGGCTGGTGGTCGTTGCGGGAGAGATGATCGCCGTTAGCTCCGGCCTCGGATTTCTGATCATCGATTCCCGCAACTCCGGCAAGCGGTACGACCTCGTCGTCGGAGCGATGCTCCTCATCGGCGTCATCGGCCTGATGCTTGATCTGCTGTTCCGCCGCATTGAAACCATGAAGCCCGTCCGCTGGGGGTTCCGCCATGAGTCTTAGAAGCTTCGCCCGCATCGATGCGTGGAGCCTCAGGACAAAACTCATCTCCTGTTCCATTGTCTGGCTCGTTCTTATCTCCGGACTTCATGGATGGCTGAACGTCAACTGGGTTGCCGTGTTCAACGATTATCTGTCGCCTATGAAGCGCAGGATCGTCGTCGGTTATATCCCTGTTACCTGTCAGCTTACCTGCCCGGTAACCGACTACATCTCGAAATATTCAGAAAACGGCGAGATGTATCTGCCACGCATGTTTCAGGGCTTTCCCGAGCTGAAGGAAGCGCTCATCTCCAACAAAATCCAGGCCGCTTTTATCGTGGCGCCTATGGCCATTGCGCTAGCCGCCCAGGGCGTCCCCATCAAGGTGGTTTACCTCGGCCACCGCAATGGAAGCGCAGTTGTGGTGAGCAAAGACGGCCCGATTGAGAACTTCGGCCAGTTGCGCGGCAAAACCATCGCCATACCCAGCCGGTTCTCAGACGAGCGCCTCCTGCTCTTCCGCGCTATGAGGGCGTATGGTATGGCGCCCGATTCCATCAAAATGGTCGAGATGGCTCCGCCAGATGTCTCCGGTGCGCTCGAGGCCGGAGCCATTGATGCCTTCGTGATGGGCGAGCCCTTTCCCTCGCAGGCTGAAATGGGCGGCTACGGCCGCATCCTGTTCTACGCCGACAAATACTGGCCCAATTACATGTCCTGTATCCTGGTCGCCCGCAGCGACCTGATCGACAAGCGACCCGAGGTCGTCCAGGTCCTTGTCGACGGCATCGCCCGCTCCGGCCTGTGGCTTGACCAGAGCCGGCCGCACCGCGTCTATGCGGCCGACTTTGTCGGTCGCTATTACTACAATCAGAAACCGGAATTGCTCCGCTGGGCACTCACCAAGCCCATGTCGCGCATCCGGTACAACCTCCTTGAGCCGGAGAAGGCGGACTTCGATGAAGTTCGCGACATGATGATCGAGACCGGCGTGTTGAACAAGAAGATTCCCTTCAGCGCTTACACCGACCTCCAGTTCGCCGATCACGCCACGATTGAGACCGCCTGGAAATACGAACCCGGCGAAGCAGTCGCTAAATGACCCAATCCAGCTTTCAGGAGAGACATCTATGATTCGACGGCAATTCCTCCACTTCGCTGCACTCACCGGAGCCACAACGCTCGCCTCCCTTGGCGGGCTGGAAGCTTTGGAAAAACGCCAGGGCCACGGCAGACTTGACGCGAACGAAACCGATACCGTTGCGTGGCACGTCCGTGGATTTACCTGCATCACTTGCGCCGTGGGCCTCGAAACCATGCTTCGTCAGCAGAAGGGCGTTGTATCCGCTCTCGCCAGTTATCCCTCCGCTTCGGTGACGATCCAGTTCCATCCTCAGATCGTCAGCAGAACCGCGCTACGATCCTATATCTCCGAACTGGGCTTTACGGCGGAAGAATCGACGGGCTGACCTTCGTCTCCGAGGCTTATCGATTCGGCTTGTATGGCGCCGCGGATTGGTTCTTGCCAACGCAAGCGCGCTCGATAATGGCACCATGACCTGAACGACAAATCTCCACCCCAAACCTTTGTTCCAATGAGGATCGAATTCGATGGAAATCCGCTATTCCGAGCTGGCCGACAATCTCACCGCCAGCCTGAAGCTCGCGCAGCCGCCGGTAGCCGTCTGCTTTGTTGACTCCGTCCCCGCATCTGTCCCAGCGCATAGGGGCCACGCCCCTGCCGGATGCCGATTCTGGCAGGACGGCGCCACAAGCACCTTCGCGACCTCAGCGGCTGACCACGCGCTCTGCGCCATTGGCCTCTATACCCACAACCTTGGGCTGGGTCCGGAGCAGCAAAGCGATCTAAAGGATGCCCTTGGGATATTCAGCGATCTCGGCTACGTCACGCCGCAGGATCTTCCACTTATTCCCGTTCTTACCAAACCCTCAAAGCACGTTGTCTACGCACCGCTCGCGCAGTCGCCGCTGGAGCCGGATGTCGTCCTCCTGGTTGTCGATGCCAGCCAGGCTCTGATCCTGAGTGAAGCCGTCCAGCAGGTCGAGCAGCAGGATGCTCCCGCCATGGGACGTCCCGCCTGTGCCGTCGTTCCACAGGTTATGAACACGGGCCGTGCGGCACTCAGCCTCGGCTGCTGTGGAGCCCGCGCTTACCTCGATGTTTTGACGAGTAATGTCGCCCTCTTCGCGCTGCCCGGAGCACAGCTCGCTGCTTATACGGAACATATTGCCGCTCTCGCACGGGCCAATTCCGTGCTTGCGACGTTTCATCAATTGCGACGGCACAATGTTGCCGCCGGACGTTCGCCCACGATCAGGGAATCTCTCTACGCCCTGACTCAGTATCAGCAATAGCGCCAGTCTGCTGGACACGGTGCTGCCCGGAGAGCGTGATTCCATATGTCTGGCCCAGCGCTGCCATGCCTTTGTCAAGACGCCTCATGAGACGGTGGCGAAGGCGCTTGTCGGCGACAACGGCCCAAGCTATAGCCTGATGTGATCGCCGATTGAGAATCGAAGTAATAAGAGCAGGGCGACGGCTCTGAATCAGCCGCTAGGTGGCGGGAACGGCCGCGGCGTAAGGCGACGAGGGTATCGTTCGCCGATCGGATAGATGAAAGTCGCCGCGACTGCATTCGTCGGCGGGTTTCATCCCATTCCGATGCCGCGATGCCAGCCATTAGAATCAGAGCGGAGAATTGACATGTCGCAACTGAGCCGCACTGGAGTCTCGCTTGAAGGGGACCTGCTAAAAGAGTTCGATCGGCTGATCGCCAGGCGGGGCTATCAGAACCGATCCGAGGCCATTCGTGATCTTATTCGCGAGGCACTCCTGGCGGAGAATATCGATTCCAACAAGCCCGTCGTCGGCACGCTAACGCTCGTGTACGACCATCATGTTCCGAATCTCGCGGAAAAGCTGACAGAGACGCAGCATGTCGCCGGCACCATGGTCCTCGCGGCCACACACGTCCACCTCGATCATCACTACTGTCTGGAAGTCATCATCATGAAAGGGCGCGCCAAAGAGATCCAGGCCCTTGCCGACCGCATGCGCGCTCTGCGTGGTGTCGAACTCGGAAAGCTGGTGCTCACCAACTCCGGGAAGGATCTAAAAAGCAGCGCTCGTCCGCACACCCATACACATTCACACTAGAAATTGAACTTCGCAACGAGCTGCATAAGACGAGGAGCCGCGGCGCTCACGATATGTCCGAAGTTGGGATCTTCGACCTGTCCGTCGACCGACGCTGGACCGTAAAACTGGGTGTGATTGAAAGCGTTGAAGGCCTCCACGCGCAATTCGAGGTATCTCGATTCGGTCAGCCGGACATTCTTCTGCAGTGTCATGTCGAAATTATTGATTCCTGGCCCATAGAAGACGCGACGCTTCGCCGTGCCGAGTTGGCCCAAGTTCTCCTCCGGGAACAATGAGGTATTGAAGGCCGGTTTTCCATTACGTCCATTCATATTGATCTTCAGAGGCCCGGCAAGCTGTTGCGGAGTATCGAGCAGGTAGTTATTCACGCCATTCCCCAGGGTGCCTAGCAGCGAATTGTCGGAATTGTCGTACAGCGTCACAGGAAAGCCGGTCGCGAAGCGAGTCGTTCCGGAGAGAGTCCACTCAGTGATCAGGCGATTAGACCTGTGGAACACTCTCTCGGCGGGCAGAGCCAGAGTGTAACTCGCCACAAAGGTGTGCTTCTGATCCCATGCAGAAATGGTCCGGCTCTGTCTTGGGTTGATCGGATTGAGTTGCTCGCCAATATTGGAGCCCTGATCGATGGACTTCGCGTAGGCGTAGCTCAGCAGGAACTGTGATCCATTGCGGCGGTATCGCAGGGTGGTTTCGAGGGCGTTGTAGTTGGAGTTGGCCATCGACCTGTCCTCTGTATTTTCGCCGTAGTTTTCGCCTACTCCGACAAGTGGGCCGTAGTTGTTTTGTCCGCTGCGGGTCCCGTTGATGGTTTGGCCCGCGCTGTTGGTATATGTGTTGTCTTCGCCAAAGGGGCCGCAACCCGGCAGGCTCAGGCAAAGTGCGGGATTGCCGAGGTTCACCGAAGCAACCGCGAGAATCCGGTGCCCCTGGTTGCCCACATAGCTTACGGTAAGCACGGCGCCCGGGGCGATCTGCCGCTGGATCGAGAACATGTAGTTGTCAATGTAAGGCACGCGATTGCGGTAATAGAAGAAGGGGTCCGCAGCGAGGGGCGCGAAATTGGCCCAGTCGATGGATGTGTCCGGATTCGACTTGGAGACATTATGCGGAGGAAAGGCGAATGGAAATCGCTGTCCATTGTTGACGCCGCTGGCGGCCGTAATGAACGGCGTTGCAAACAACGGCGGCGACGGACTCAGGTAGTTGTACCCGAAAGGCGGGACAGAATACATGATGCCCGCCAGCAAGCCTGGAAACTGCGTGTAAAAGATACCGTAGCTGGCTCGAATACTACTCTCGCCGGCGCCACCGAAGATCTTGCTTAGGAATTCCTGATCGAAGTGCGGCGAATAGGCAAAGCCGATTCGCGGCGCAAAGTTCCGGTAGCTTGTGGGCGAGAGCGTCTTTGGAATTCTCGGGTCGCCGGCGACCAGCAGCCCGGGAAGCGCTCCGGGATAGAGCGTGGACTCGGTTCCCGGAATCCAGGTCTGTAACTGGTTGTATTTCTCCCAGAAGGGCATGATCACGTCCCAGCGCAGGCCGGCGTTGATGGTGAGATCGTTGCGCGAATGCCAGGTGTCCTGGCCGTAAGCTCCAAAATAGCGGTTTCGCAGGTAAAATGGCTGACCGGAAGACTGCGTATAGTTGCTCGGAACGCCAATCAGGAAATCGGCATACGAGTCCCCGGTCTCCGTCCCGTCGATATTGAAGGTCCCGTTGAAGGTAGCGTTCGGATGCTCATTCACCTGGTCGATACGGAATTGGCCGCCGACCTTCAGAGTGTGCGCGCCGAAAACTCTCGAGAGCCCGTCGCCCAGATAATAGGTGTTGTTGATCTGCGTTCCATTGGTGACTGGAACGCCCATGACGAAAGTCGGAAATGTAATGTTCTCCACGCCTTCGAACTGAGGCGCTTGCACAAAGATTCCCGGCGTTCCGGCGCCCGTAACGAAGCCCTGTGACGCCAGACTCACGCCGAGCCCACCCTTCGGTTGCCCGATGATGTTGGCATTGCGCAAATAGCCGAAATGAAATTCGTTGACGGTGTCGGAACCAATCAGCTTGTTGTCGCTCAGTGACAGCAGTTGCGCACGTCCGATAAACAGTGCATCGAAACCGGGAATGCTCGCCCCAGCAACCGAGCCCGGATAGGGATTGTCGAGATCATAGTCGTCGAGGAAATAGTAGCCGGAGACCTGGCCTATCCGCGTATTGGCATCGATACGCACCGAACCCTTGTCGTCGCGGACAGTCTGCGCAAATGCAGATGTCGAGTACTGGCTTGCGCTGACGTTAGGAGATGGAATGTACTGCAACAGATTCTTGCCCGGCGCCGACCACGCGCTCTGCGGGATAGTTTCATTGGGAAATACGCTCGAGTAGGGCTCTCCTGATGTGACAGCATAGCCAAGCTCCTGCGTGAGCAGAGATGCAAAATAGGGACCACCCACTGAGCCGGTAAGGTCATTGAAGCTGCCATTCCGCTGAGCGACGGTCGGCACCGAGATGTAGCCAGTGGATATTCCCTCGGTCGTTCGCGTTCCCTGGTAGTCGGTGAAGAAGAAGACCTTGTCGTGCCGCACCGGACCGCCGATTGTGCCACCAAACTGGTTCTGCTTGAACTCCGACCTGGTGGGATCGAAGTATCCTCTTGCATCCAGAGTCGTATTACGGAAGAACTCGAAGGCATCGCCATGGAACGCGTTGGTTCCCGATTTGCTGACAACGGTGATCACCCCGCCGTTGTAGTTCCCGTATTCGGGATCGAAGTTGCTGGTCAGCACCCGAAACTGTTCGATCGAATCCAGATTCGGGATGATTGACGTGCCTCCATTCATAGGCTCCTGCACATCGATTCCATTGACCATGAAGCCGTTGGACGATTCGCGCTGGCCATTGATGGACAGGTTGCCGGGATTAAGATCTCCGGAAGGATCGAGGCTCCCGGTCACGCCTGCCATGATGACGGAGCTTGGCAACAGCGTCGAGATAGGAGCCACTCCCGGCTGAATTGCCAGGAGATCGGTATAGCTCCTTCCATTCAACGGGAGCGAGGTCATCTTCGCGCTGGAAACAACCTCGCCGAGATGCGTGGCGGCGGTCTCCAGCTGTACTCCGCTGCTACCGGTGACAATCACATCCTGAGACTGCGTGCCGACCACAAGCGCGGCATCCACCCGCAGCTCAGAATCCGTGTCGACTGTCAGGTTTGTCTTTCGTTGGGTTGCGAAGCCACGCGCCGAGATAGTGAGCTCGTAGTGGCCCACCGGAAGATTCGGAAAGGAATAAAAACCTTGCTTATCTGAGGTGACCCGATAGATCGTCTGCTGGTTCGTGTTGACCAGCTTGAGAACAACTCCTGGGATCACCGCGCCGCTCTGGTCTGCGACAGTCCCGGAAATACTGCCGCCGGTGGCCGCGCGCAGCGGCAGGGCTGCAAGCAAGCAGCATAGGATCGTCACACAAAAGTGATGCTTTCTGAATAGACCAGCTGAGGAATACGGCATCGAAGGGAGCATGTCTTGGCCTCGCAGTATCCTGCATCGCCGGCCGCAAGGGTCGTAAAAACTGAAGTCATCAGCGCTTACCTCAGCTCCAGCGGCGAAATTCGATTCGTGAGTCGTGCCACGTTTCTTACCTTCGTGTTACTCGCGGGCACCAGCAGTCATGATCGAGCCCTTTTGGGCGCGGTAATCATGGTAATACAGATTTTTAATACGTGCTACGTTTCATTTTGGGATCGCCCAGCGATAGGTGCATCACCGAAGATGGACTCCCGTTTCATACATCATAGGGGCCACCATGACATCGCCTGAGCAGATCCTTGGTGATAATCAATTGATGGCTGCGCTCCGCATCCTGCCTGCGCAGGAACGCCGAAGTCTGTTCGTGCCGCTTCCCTCAGAAGGAAAATTTGAGCGCGCCCTGCAGAATGCGCGGCGACGCAGCGCTGACTACATTACCGAACGTCGAGCTACCAATGTTGCCGTCAACAGCCTGCGGACCATAAAACTGTGCATGGTTGAAGACGTTGAAGGCTTCCACGCGGAAGAGCAGGGTCTTTGATTCCGTGAACGGCAGGTTCTTAGCAACGGCCATGTCGTAGTTGTCCGCGCCAGGGCCATAGAAAAACCGGCGCTTTGACGTGCCGGGAGTTCCCAAGGCATTCATACTGAATGTGGTGCTATTGAAATAATTGTTCCCGTCCCTACGCGGATTCTTATTGAGCTTCAGCGCTTCGCCATTATAGTCGGGCTCATCGATACTGCTATTGTTGACGCCATTCGGATTCGTCCCGATCAGGGAGTTGTCTCCGTTGTTGATCATCGTCACCGGAAACCCCGTCGAAAAGCGCGTAATCCCAGAGAGCGACCAGCCTTTCGTCAGGCGAGTCGGGCGGAACAACTGATCAAAGGGCAACTGGTAGTCGTAGCTCACCACGAGATTGTGCTTCACGTCGAAAGCGGAGATGGCGTAGCTGAGCGACGGATTGAAAGGATTGACCTCCTCTCCAATGTTCGAAGACTGATCCATGGACTTGCCATAGGTATACGAGGCGTCCAACTGGAGACGTCCGGAGGTATAGCGGGCGCTCAATTCAAGCGCATTGTAATTGGCGTGACCGATGTTGGATTGGAGCGCATTGCTGCCGAAGCTCGGCCCTAGAGGCCCGCGTGTACCGTCGACGACTCCACCGGACGAGGGGTAATAGACCGTGTCCTCGCCGAATGCTCCGCAGGTCACGGTTCCGAACATCACGTCGCCGGGCTGACTCAGGCTGAGACAGAGCGCGGGATTGCCGGGATTCGATTCGACCAGGACGCGCTGGCGGTGCGAAGCGGAGCCAATGTAGCTCGCGCCGAAGACGGCTCTCGGTCCGGCCTGACGTTCGATCGATAACGACCACTCCTCGGTATAGGGCGTGTGGTTGTGGATGTCATATCCCGGGATTCCACTGATCGGCTCGTAGGTTGGCCAATTGATATTGGGATCAGGATTGCTGCGCGACGAATTGAGTGGCGCGAATTTGTACGGGAAAGGCTGGCCGTTATTCGTTCCGTCGGCCGCGTTGATGAAGGGCGTGGCAAACAGCGGGGGCGCCGGACTGCTGTATGTCGTACCGTAGGGAGCGTTTGCGGCCAGAACGCCGATCTCGACGGCATCGATCGCGTTGTAGAACATGCCAAAGCTGGTCCGCACGCTGGTCGAGCCGGGAGCTCCCAGGAGTTTTTTCAGGAAACTGCCGTTTTCGGCCTGAGGAGACCAGGCGATGCCGACACGCGGGGAGAAGTCAAGCGCGTCGATCGGTGCCAATGTGTTCGGAACTCCGGGATCACCGGGGTAGAGGATGCCCGGGGGCGCGCCGGGGAAGACTACCGACTGTGCTCCGGGAACGAATGTCGAGATCTGGTTGTACTTCTCCGACCACGGGGCGATGCGGTCCCAGCGCAGTCCATAGTTGAGCGTCAGATTCGAGAGTACGTGCCAGCTATCCTGAGCGAAGACTCCAAAATACTTGGTTCGAGCATAGAACGGGTTCAATTGGCTTTGGTTGTACTGGCTGGGCACGCCGATTAGGAAGTCGGCGAAATCCACGCCCGTTTCCTGGCCGGCAAAGACAAAGCTTCCGTTGAATTGTGCGATGGGCGTGGCGTTTACCTGATCGGCGTGGAACTCCGCGCCGAATTTCATCGAGTGATCGCCGAGCACCTTCGAGAAGTTGTCGGAAACCTGATAGGTGTTGTTGACCTGGACGAGTTGATTTGCCGCAGCTCCGGTCGAATAGGCATTGAAGTTGAGATTTTCGACGCTCTGACCTTTGGGATCGAGAGCCACGATGCTGTCTGTTCCATCCGCGTTGACGAATCCCTGCGATGCGAGACTGACGCCGCGGCCGCCGATGGGCTGACCGAGATTGGTGTTGTTGCGCATGTCGCTCAGATGGATTTCGTTGACCATCGTTGTGCCGAAGCTTTTGGTGTCACCGACGCTGAGGAGCTGCGCGCGGCCGCTGGTGGCCGCTGAGAATCCGGGAACGCTGGCGCCGCTCTGCGCGACCGGATAGGGATTGACCAAGTAGAAGTCGTCGATGAAGTAGTACGCCGAGATCAGTCCCCAGCGCGTATTCGCGTCGATGCGCGTGCCGCTCTTGTCATCGCGAACGGTCTGGTCGTAAGAAGAAGTGGCGAAGGTGCCCTGTGGGGTATTCGGCGAGGGAATATATTGCAGCATGCGCTGCGCCGGGACTGACCACGCGCTTTGCGGAATCACTGCGTTGGGAAAGACGCAGGTTGAGGATGACGTGCAGCCAGGCAGATAGTAGGGCTCGCCGGACACAACTTGATAGCCGAGCCTCTGCGTCAGGATATTTGCGAAGTAGGGACCGCTCACGATACCCGATAGCTGGTTTCCGCCGTTGCCCGTCGTGAAGTCAGAGAGATTACCGGTGCGATCCGCATCGGATGGCACGGCAATGGTGCCGGTATCGACGCCCTGCGTCTGACGCGTGCCCTGGTAGTCGAGAAAGAAAAAAAGCTTCTCTTTGCGGATCGGGCCGCCGAGCGTCCCGCCGAACTGGTTCTGCCGAAACGCGCCGCGTGTCGGCGAGAAGTAGTTGCGCGCATCGAGGTCGGTGTTGCGCAGAAACTCGAAGGCATTGCCGTGAAAGGCATTCGTGCCCGATTTTGTGACAACGCTGATCTGGCCGCCGCTGTATTCTCCATACTCAGCATCGAAATTGCTGGTAATGATGCGGAACTCTGAGATCGCGTCGAGGTTGGGGATCACGGCGGTGCCGGCGTTAACGTCTTCTTCCACATCGCTGCCGTTCACGCTGAAATAGTTGGCTGTCTCTCGCTGTCCATTGACGGAGAGATTGCCGGGATTAAGCGTGCCCGAAGGATTCAGGATGGTTGCACCTACGTCCTGCACAGTCGTATCGGTGATGGCCGTCTGTGGCGTGACACCCGGCTGCAGAGACAAAAGATCGGTGTAGCTGCGGCCATCGAGAGGCACTGCAGTCATCTGTCGCCCGGTAATGACCTGTCCTAGCTGCGTGCTGGAGGTATCGACATGCAGCGTGTTGTCGGTAACGGTCACGCTCTGGGAGACACCACCGACTTGAAGCGACACATTGAGCGTGAGTGCGGCGCTGGTGTCGAGAGCGATGCCTTTCCGTTCGTAGTTGCCGAATCCGGAGGCTTCGACATGGAGTATGTAATGGCCGACAGGAAGAACGGGGAAAATGTAGTAGCCCTTGTTGTCGGTATGGGTCACGCGCGAAATTCCAGTACTGGTTTCTGTCACCGTTATTGCAGCCTTCACGATGACATTTCCTGATGGGTCCTTCACCATGCCGGAAATGCTCCCAGCCACGCTTGCCTGGAGCATGGTGGCGAACAAGACTGCGAGCACCAAAGTGCCTCCGACAATCCTGATGATGAAATCAAGGGCTCTGCACGACATGATCTTTCTCCTGTTCTTCTCTGGTGAGCCCTTACTGGAGGGTGATGGGGACGTTCACGCTGGCCTGATACTGTCCTGAACCGCTTCCCGCCGTGCCCGTGACGATGACTGTGTAGGTTCCTTTCGCGGTTCCGGGGTCAATCTTTGCCGAACCGCCGCATCCGGCCACCGCGAACGCAATGGCAAGAATAGCCAGCAGGCCCAGCGCGGTGTTGCGCCATCTGCGGCGCGGCCGGATCAGGAGGAAGATGCACGCGAGGCTCGCGCCGCCCCCGGCTGCCAGCCATCCTGGCCGACCGGTGAGTTTGGTGCTACTCGGATGCGCCGGCGTGGTATTGACGGTGAGTTGCATCTGTCCGGATCCCGTAATCGAGTTGGGGTTAACAAAGCAGGCTGACTCGGTCATGTTCGAGGGCAGCGTACAGGTCAGGCTGATGAGGTTGGCGTAGTTGTTGGCCACGTTCACAGCAACCTTGGCGATTGCCGCCGATCCTACTGGCGCGGTGGCCCCGGGAGAAGTCAGACCGAATTGCGAAATGGCGATCGGGATCGACGGCGAGGTTACCTCGGCGTAGGTCGTGTCGCCCTCGTAGAACGCAGTGAGGTCGTTGCTGCCGACATTGCCATTAACCGGGACGGTCAGCGTCGCCTGGCCGTTGGCGATGGTTGCGGGATTGCCGACGTTCTCCCCATTGAGCTGGAACTGCACGAGACCAGTGGGCGTCGGATTTCCCGTGCTCGCATCGACGACATTTGCGGTCAGCGTAACGTTCTGGCTGGGCGGGATGTTCGAAGCCGAAGCGGCTACGGTTGCCGTTGCAGCGGAGCCTGGAGGCAGGATCTGTATCGAGCCCATCATGCCACCGTCCTCATGCTCCAAAATGTGGCAGTGATAGACAAAGGTTCCGACGATGTTCGGATCACTGAAGTCCATGCGGACGGTGATGCTGTGGTACGCTCCGGTACCGCTCCAGTAAGGAATGTTGATGGTGTCGCGCAAGGCCGGGTCGTTCACCGGCTGTCCGTCGATGGCCAGTACCTGGAAATGAAGCTGGTGAATATGGAAGACGTGATCTTCCTCCGCGCGGTTCTCAACCGTCCAGTCCTCTACAGTGCCGGCATGAACGACGATGTTCGGAGGTTGGTTCATGGTGAACAGCGCGGGCATCTGCCCTTCTTCCGTGATGTAGAAGTTGGTGGGGCTGTCCGGATTCGCCGGGTTCTGGAGCACTTCAGAGAAATACAGATTGCGGTGAGCCGTCGGCGTAAGGCTGGCCAAGCTGTGAAACAGCGTGGTGTTCACCGTGCCTGTCTGTGACCGTACCTGCGCCGGGGCGGGAGCGCCGGTCTGACTGACGATGTTGGCGATGGGGCGAGTCGGATCATAGTCGCCGTCCGGACCGGTGTTCTGGTATTGGGTCATCAGTTGCGCCTGGTCGCCGACGTTGGGTGTCGTCACGACAAACTCGGCGCGCGCTCCGGGTCCAATCTGATTTGTGGTTTGAGTGCTGCCGCCCCCGGAGGAAATCGGATAGCCATCGATGGAATACACCTTCATCGGCTGGGCCGTGCCATTAACGATGTATTGCAGGTTGAGGATGGTATCGGCGGCAGTATTGGCAACGCGCCACAGTTCCTCTTCTTTCGGAGGGGTCTGAATTACCGCGGGCGTGTAGCTCGGATAAGTGACGGGAACATAGTTGATTGAGAGGTCCCAGGCAGGGCTGTTCGAATCATTGGATTCCGAATTCGGCAGAGTCTGGTCGCGGATCACCAGCGTCCGCGTGGGCATTCCCGCGAGGGATGGATAGACATTCTGGATGCCTTCAACGATCAACGCCCCGGTAGCCCCGCCCTGCACCTGTCCCTCGGAGATGCCGTGCGGGTGAGGGTGATACCAGTAAAGGCCTGGTGGCTCGGTGGCCGGAATCGTGACGTTGTAGTCGAAGCTTTGGCCAGGTTGAACCAGCGTGTGGATGACCTCATCCTGCCCGCAGACCGGAGCGATGTTCGTTCCGTGGAAGTGAATGTTGGTGACGTTCGTCCCCATGGATCCGTTACAGGTCGCGCTGGTGTTCGTGGTGGCATCATGTGAGAGCGTCATCTTCATGCCAGCCATGCTGTCGCTCGCGCTCGCTGCGGTGGCTGCGGGAAGATCGTTCTGAAAATGAATGATGAGGTTGTCACCAGGATTGACGATCAACGTGGGCGCCTCCAGTCCGGAGTTCGTGACGTAACAGTACCGGACAAGTCCCTGCGAATCGGTCACGGAGTGGAAACCGATCGTAACTTCGAGCACAGCGTTATGGCTCTGCAGCACGGGAGGGTCTGTTACGTTCGAACCAGCGGCGTACCGGGCGCAAACCTGGTCGGCAGCGGTTGTTCCGATCGCTGCGGGCGAAGTCATCTTAGAGAAATCCTGCGCAGAGACTGCCCCACGGCCGGGATATTTGCGCTGCGTTTGCCCCGAAGCGGCGACTGCTACGAACAACAAAAGAACCAGGGCAGTTGAGAAAGCAAGACGATTACGCCACGACAGGGGAATAGCTATATCCTTCATTCCTTGGCCCCACAAAAAAACAATTTCGCCGTCCGAGCCAAAAGCGCGTGCCAATGAGCCAAAGAGCTGTTGAAACATTGCGGGCAGGTTCCCTATAGTGAAGGCAGCCCGCAGTTGGTACGGCTGTGGTTCTCCGCCAAGAGTCAGCCGCGGGGACCTGGCTCAAGCTGCTATTGCAGATGTTTCTCCCTCTTTGCAGCGCACGAGCTGCAATGCCCACCTACTTCCAATCGCACCACTTGAATCCTGAATTGGTTCTTCGTGGCAATCTCCTGCTTTAGTCGTTCGAACGCTGGAGTTACGAACTCGATTATCTGTCCGCAACCAAAGCAGGCCAGATGCAGATGGTCATTCTGTGTTTTGACCTCGTAATAATGCTTCTCGCCATCGAGGTGCATCAGATCGAGTTCGTCGATCATGCCCAGCTTCTTAAGCAGCTCGATGGTTCTGTAAACCGTCGCGCGATTGATATTGGGATCACGCTCGCGGGCTTGCCTCAGCAGGCTCGCTGCGTCAAGATGCGTCGTTGCCTCCTGGATGGTTTCGATCAGTGCGCGACGCTGCGCCGTCAGCCGTATACCGCTAGCTTCCACCTGACTCAACAATTCATAACGCGCGAGCAATCGTCCTCACCTTAGTTGCGACTGAGTCGCCAATCGAAATTGATAATTAGGACTAAATTGGTCCCCTACTATATACGATAGATTTAGTCCTCATTACAAGACCGTCTGAGAAATTCATCCCGATCGGAGGCTACCGGAACCCGATTCCCAAGACGATATCGGGATCCTGTTTATGCTTGAATCGTTCGACCGGCGGAGTCAAGGCGCCCGCCGTTTCTGACCTCAAGGAACTTGCTCGATGGCTTAATAGTTGAGCGCACCCACGTCAGTTTTATCTGATTTTGTCCGCACCGCTTCGCGACCAATCCTGCTAGACCGAACTGGGAACATCAAGCTGGTGAGCGATGTACTAGGCCTGATAGCGTCACGACAACTCAGAAGTACCGTGCACCGGCCCTCAAGAATATCGCGGGAGTTATCAATGAGAGGAACAAGCGCAGAGCAGCAGAGGCAGCAGCATGAGTG
>Ga0335075_10001689_pt1 | contig 36022 bp, 23 predicted proteins | sample Lox_Sample_24_FD_206723 | JGI IMG/M metagenome (GOLD analysis project Ga0335075, IMG submission 206723) | Soil microbial communities from Loxahatchee National Wildlife Refuge, Florida, United States - Lox_Sample_2.4 | ecosystem: Environmental > Terrestrial > Soil > Wetlands | place: USA...
CCGGCCGACCTGGTGAGCGCGCTGGTGGCGCCGCTGCCGGTCCGGGTGATCTGCGCGGTGCTGGGTGTCCCCGAGTCCGATCGGGAACGTCTCTACGCCTGGATCAAGGAGCTCAACTCGATCACCGAACACGGCTCGCAAAGTGCCGTCGAGGCCCGGGCCCAGTTCACCGGCTACCTGACCGGGCAGCTGGCGGCCAAGCGAGCCAGCCCGGCGGACGATCTGATGTCGTCCTGGGTCGACGGCGGCCACGACCTGACCGACATCGAGCTGGTTGAGCTGGCCATGGGGATCTTGCTCGGCGGCCTTGAGGTCAACTCGATCAGCGCCGGGCTGCGCGCGCTGTTCCAGCATCCCGGGCAGCTCGCGAAGCTGCGCGGCGCACCGGAGAAGATGCTCTCCGCGACCGAGGAAATCCTCAGGTACACCACGGTGAGCAGCATGGGCAAGGTCCTGATCGTCGTGGCCGACACCGAACTCGGCGGGGTCGCGATGCGCGCGGGCGACTACGTGATGGCCATGCCCGCGGCGGCCGACCGCGACCCGCGGGTCTTCCCCGAGCCCAACGTGTTCGACATCGACCGGGTGCAGGCCGTGCCGCATCTCGGCTTCGGTCACGGCCCGCACTCCTGCCTGGGCCGGTCGGTGGGCAAGCTGCAGGTGGAGGTGTCGATCGGCACCCTGGTGCGGCGGCTGCCCGGCCTGGCGCCGGCGGTGCCGATCGAGGAGATCCCGTGGCGGCACGACCGCATCAACTGCGGCATCGATTCCTTCCCCGTGACCTGGTAGCGGCGCGATGCTCGAGCGAGCCAGCCAGGACCGCATCGATGTGCCGTTCGCCGGGCCAGCCGGCACCGCCCCGCTGACCTGGGGCCAGAAGGCAATACTGATTCGCATGCGCGAGGCCGGCTGGCGGGAATCCGGCTGGCACCGCGAGGGCGCGTTCGGCCGCCTCGCCTCCTTGACCGCGGGCTTTTACACGGCGGAACCCGAGGGCACCACCGTCGAGGACGTGGCCGCGCAGATCAGCGACATGATGAGCCAGCACGCCGCGCTGCGGCTGCGGCTCGGGACCGGCGCCGACGGCCGGCCGTGCCAGCTGGTGTGCGGATCCGGGCAGATCCCCCTGGACATCGTGACCATCCCCGACGCCGACGACCCGGCCGACGTCACGAAGTACGCAAACGAGCTGTGGTTCTCGCGGATGTTCGCCCCGGTCGATCTGGACCGCGACCTGCCGGTGCAGCTGGCGGTGATCAGGCACCGCGGCGCCATCCGGTGCCGGGTCTGGACGATCCACAACATTGCCGTCGACGGCGAGGCGGCTACCCTGCTCGCGTTCGGCGATACGCCTGGCCGCGGCCGGGCGGATCCCGGCGTGCCGTCGATCCTTGACCTCGCCCAGCGTGAGCAGACGCCGGCCCTGCGGCAGGTCAGCGACCGGTCCATCCGCTACTGGGAATCGCAGCTGCGCCCGATCCCGCCGCTGACGTTCGGCGAGCCGACCCACCCGGAAGGCCGGCTCGGAGAACGCTACTGGCACGGCGAGTTCAGCTCGGCCGCGGCCCACCTGGCCATCCTGGCCATTGCCGGGCGCACCAGGACCGACACCTCGCGCGTCCTGCTGGCCATCATGGCCATTGCGATCGGGCGGGTCACCGGCGTCAGCCGGCTCACTACCAGGATCTTCGTGAACAACCGGTTCCGGCCGGGCTACGCCGAGATCATCGCCCCGCTCAATCAGGCCTCGGTGGTGACGATCGACGTGGCCGGGGCCACGGTTGACGAGGTGGTCGCGCGGACCCGCCGGGCCATGCTGCCGGCCGGCCTGCACGGCTACTACGACCCGGAGCAGCTCCAGGAACTCAGGACCCGCCTGGACGCCGAGCGCGGCTACCCCGGCTGGCTTACCTGCGTGATCAGCGATGGGCGGCTCAGAACCAAGCCGACCGCCGAAGCAGCGGCCCGCGGCGGTGAGGTGACCATGGAGCAGATCAAGCGGAAGCTGCCGGAGACGACGATGTCCTGGAACGGCACGATCGACGTCTCTCCGGACCAGGCCCGCTTCACCGTGGATAACCGGGCCGAGACCATCTTCATCAACCTGATCTTCGACATGACCTGCTTCACCGAAGCGCAGGTCGAGGCGCTGGCCTACGGAATCGAGGAGGTGGCGTTGGCGGCGGCGTTCGACCCGGCGGTCCCAGCCGCCCCGCCACCACCCTGACCGCCCGCCGTCTGCTACCCGCCGCCGCGCCGGAATGCGACGCCGCAAATGGCGACCACCATTCATGATCAGGCGACATATCAACCGACTCAGTCATGATCACGACCGTTATGCCCCGTTTCGCGGTCACGGTTTCCATGATATGTGGGGATGATCAAGGACGCCGGGCTGGCGGGTCCCAGGTCACCGGCAGCGACTCCAGGCTGTTCACGACCAGGCCGGGCTTGAAGCGAAGCTCCGATTCGGGGACGTCCAGGCGCAGGCCGGGCAGCCGCCGCAGCAGGGCACCCAGGGCTTCCTGCAGCTCCATCCGGGCCAGCGCGGCGCCCAGGCAATGGTGCGGGCCGGCCCCGAAACCCAGATGCGGGTTGCTGGCGCGAGTCAGGTCCAGCCGGTCCGCCTCGGCAAACACGCTCGAATCGCGGTTGGCCGAGACCACGGCCGGCAACACCGCTGAGCCAGCCGGGAGACACACCCCGCCCAGCTCGACCTCCTCGGTGGTGACCCTGGGCAGCAGCACGCCGTTGTCCCCCAGCTGGATGAACCGGGCCAGTTCCTCGACCGCGCGGGCGACCGCATCCCGGTCGTGGCCGTCCAGCCTGGCCAGCTGGCCGGGGTGGCGCGCGAGCACGAGCAGGAACAAGTTGACCTGGTTGGTCGTGGTCTCGTGCCCGCCTACGAAGACGCCGGCCGTGACCGAGATCAGCTCCCGCTCGCTGAGGTCATGCTGCTGGTCCCAGGCGCTGATGAGCGCGCTCATCAGGTCGTCTCCGGGGTGACGCCGACGGTCGGCGATCATCTCGCCGAACGCGTCCAGGGCCGCCTGCGGGGCGGCCGGATCGGCGTCCCAGTCACCCACCAGCGCGTCGGACCACTGCCGGACCTTGTCCCGGTCGGCTTCCGCGATGCCGAACAGCTTGCTGATCACGTAGATCGGCAGCGGCGCCGAGAGGTACTTGTTCACGTCGGCCGGCGGGCCGACCGCCTCCATCTCGTCGATCATCTGATCGACCAGCTCCACCACCTTCGGACGCAGCTCTTCCACCCGGCGGGGCGTGAACGCGTGCGAGACCACCCGGCGCATCATGGTGTGCCGCGGCGGATCCATGCCGATCAGCGAATCCTCCGCAAGCGAGCCAAGCTCGCGGGTCGGGCGATTCGGGCCCGCGGCGGCGGCCCGGCTGAAGCGCTGGTCGGTGAACACCTGACGGACATCAGCGTGCCGGGTGGCCAGGTAGGCGCGTGTTCCGTCGGGGAGCTCGATGAGCGGCACCGGGCACCGCTCGCGCAGCTCGGCGTAGTCCGGCGACGGCTGGTAGGTCGCCGGAGCGGGGGTGAGCGGGTACTGAATCGGCGGCTGCTGGGTCAACGACGGGCCTCCTGTCTGTCCTGCACTCGATCACCACCGGCGTGGGTCGCGGCGCGCCGGGCGAGCTTGGTCAGCACCGGGACGACCTCGGCGGGCGCGGGCATCTGGCCGACCCGGTCGCGCATCAGCGCCGCGCGCTCACGCCAGTGGCCATCGCCGATGAGCTCGCCGACCAGGTCACGGATCTGCCCGGGACTGGCCTGCTCCGGTGCCAGCCAGGTGCCGGCCCCGGTCGCCGCCAGCCGCTCGCCGTTGAAATGCTGGTCGCTCACCTGGGGCAGGATGAGCTGCGGGACGCCGTAGGCCAGCGCCGTCATGGTGGTGCCTGCCCCACCCTGCTGCACGAGCGCGGCGCAGCTGGGCAGCAGCAGGCGCAGCGCCAGCGGGCCGTCGGCCAGCCTGACATTGTCCGGCACCTGGCCCAGTCCGGCCTGCTGGGCCGGGTCGACCGTCACCACGACTTCCACGTCAAGCTCGGCCACGGCCCGGATGATCCCGGTCAGATCCAGCTGGCCGGCGAACCCGGCACCGGCCATCATGGTGCCCGCGGTGACGCAGACCCGGGAGCGGATGGCCGGCCGGCGCAGCCAGCCCGGCACCACGGCCGCGCCGTTGTAGGGCACGAAACGAACCGGCTGGCTCGGCCCGGACAGCGGCACCTGCATCGGCGGCGGCACCGGGTCGAGCATCAGCGCCCCGGTCAGGCTGACCTCAGCGGCGCCGAGCCCGAACCGGGCGGCCAGCGGCCCGACCACGGTCTCCTGGTCGAGGCGGAGCGTGACCGAGGAGTCGGGTCCCCACAGCTGCAGCACGCCGGGCACGCCCAGCGCGGCGGCGGCCACGGCCGCGGCCAGGTTGAACGGCTCCCAGATGACCAGATCCGGCCGGTACGCCCGGCCGAATTCGACCAGGTCGTTGACGAGCGCGGCGGCGAAGCGGACCACGCCGCCGTCCGGGGTGATGGCCGGCTCCAGGGCGCCGTCCGGCTTCGCCGTGCTACCCGGCTCCGCGGCGCTACCCGGCTCCGCGGTGCTACCCGGCTTCGCCGTGCGCTGACCGTCCTGGTCAAGCCGGCCCATGCCCACCTTGCCCATCCGGGGGCCGAACTCGGTGGCGAAATCAACGTCCTGGCCCAGGGGCACCGCGGCCAGGCCGGCCGAGCTGATGGCCTGGGCCATGGACGGATGGCTGGCCACCCGGACCTCATGGCCCGCCGCCTGCAGGGCCCAGCCGACCGGGACGAGGCAGTGCAGATGCGATCGCCAGCCCCAGCTCGACATCAGCACTCGCAGAGCCACACGCATTCCTCGTGGCAGTATCCGCCAGCCATTTGCCCGGTCGGCCCGGCGGGCGCCATTTACGATATACGACGCCATTGCCGCCGGCGAGTGGCAGATTCACGGCGCCCGGCTGACGGTTGACAGCGGCCTGGCCCGGTCGCAGGCTGGCACTGATCCGCGACCTCATTCCTGGCCTGCCGATAGGTGCTCATCATCATGACTGCCACTCCTGATTTGCGGCACTATCCGTTCGAGCCATTCAGCGGCGACGTGCCCGACGAGCTGATCGGCATGGTCGAGTCGGACCCCATCAGCAAGGTGCTGCTGCCCGACGGCCGGCCGTGCTGGCTCGTGCTCAGCTACGAGCACTGCCGCACGCTCCTCACCGACCCGCACTTCGCCCGGCTGCACATCGGCCGGCCGGACGGCGGCCCGCGGGACCTGAACATGGACGGGCCCGCGCACACCGCCGTGCGCCGGGTTGGCATGCGGCCGTTCACGGCGCGGCGGATCGAGGACTACCGGCCCCTGGTGCAGCGGCTGGTGGACGAGCTGATCGATGACATGATCGCCGGGCCGTGCCCGGCCGACCTGGTCAACACGCTGGTGGCGCCGCTGCCGGTGCGCGTGATCTGTGAGGTCCTGGGCATCCCGGTGGCCGACCGGCAGCGGTTCCATGACTGGATCCAGACCCTCAACACGATGGACGCATACGGCACGGACACCGCCAGCCAGGCCAGGTCGGAGCTGACCGCCTACCTGGCCGGGCAGCTGGCGGCCAAACGCGAAAACCCCGGCCCTGACCTGCTGTCGGCGTGGAGCGCCAGCCCGCACGACCTGACCGACACCGAGCTGGTCGAGCTAGCCATCGGCGTCCTGCTCGGCGGGCTGGAGATCAACACGATCAGCGCCGGGCTGCGCGCGCTGTTCCAGCACCCCGAGCAGCTCGCGAAGCTGCGCGCGGCACCGGAGAAGATGCTCGCCGCGACCGAGGAGATCCTCAGGTACACGACGGTCAGCAGCACGTTCCGCGTGATGATCGTTACCGCCGACACCGAGGTCGGCGGGGTCACGATGCGCGCGGGTGAGTACGTGATGCCGTTTCTCCCGGCCGGCGACCGCGATCCGCGGGTGTTTCCCGAGCCGAATGTGTTCGACATCGACCGGGTCACCACCCCGTCGCACCTCGGGCTCGGCCATGGCCCGCATTTCTGCCTCGGGGGCGCCCTGGGAAAGCTGGAGGTGGAAGTGTCGATCGGTACCCTGGTGCGGCGGCTGCCAGGCCTGGCGCCCGCGGTACCGCTCGAGGAGATCCGGTTCCGGCACGACTGGTGGAACTGCGGAATCGCGTCCTTCCCCGTGGTCTGGTAACGCCCGGCGCGGCCGTGCGCCGGTCAGTAGGGCTCGACCGCGTTGACCGAATCCGGCCAGTAGCGCGCGCCGGGCGCGGCGACGTAGTGATCCCACCGGGGCTCATCGCCGGCCGGGTGGTCGCCGAGCACGGTGATCCGCTGTCCGCGCCGGATCTCGTGGTAGTCGTTGACCGCATAGTGCTGGGTGACCCGGTTGTCCCAGATCGCCACGTCACCCACCTGCCACTGGTACCGGCAGGTGAACTGCGGGCTCTCCGAGAACCGGAACAGGTAGTCCAGGATGGCGTCGCTCTCGTTCCGGCTGAGCTGCGGGACGTGCGATGTGAAGAGCCGGTTGACATACAGCGAGCGGCGGCCGGTGTCCGGGTGAACCCGCACCACCGGATGCTCGGCCCGGCTGGTGAACTCGTTGTCGATCCTGATCACGTGGATCGCGGTCAGCCCGTCAAGCAACTCCCGCATGGGCGCGGACAGCTGCTCGTAGACCAGGCACTGGTTGGTGAACATGGTGTCCCCGCCCGACGGCGGGACCTGCACCAAATGCAGGATCGACGCGACCGGCGGGCTCTGGTGGAAGGTCATGTCCGTATGCCAGACGTCGGTCTTCCCGCCGTGCTCCGAGTCGATGATGACGATCTCCGGGTACCCCTCCAGCCGGGGCAGGTACGGATGAAGCTCGACCTCGCCGAAGCGCCGCCCGAAAGCGATGTGCGCCTCGGGGGTCAGATCCGCCTGGCCCGCGATGAAGACGACCTGATGCTTCAGCAGCAGATCATGGATGTGGCCGAACCCGTCATCGGTAAGCGTGTTGAGATCGATGCCGCAAACCTGCGCCCCCAGGGCGCCCGCCATCAGCCGGACCTTGGGCGCGATTGTGGTGCTCACCGGCGTTCCTCCGGTTTCGGCGTGACGTCCGCTTCCGGCCATTCTCCCACCGTGGTGAATGTCACGGCCAGCGCCGTTCTTGACCGGCTCGCGTGGGCCTTGACACGATTGGGCCGGTAGCGGCGGCGTTACCTGGAAGGCTTCGCGAATGGCGATCGAGACCCCGGCCGGCGACCCCAGCACTCACCTGGAATGGCTTACCGACCTGGCGACGCCGTTCGCGGTCCGCACGGCGGTGACGCTGCGGGTGCCGGACCAGATCGCATCCGGGGTGGACAGCCTCCAGGATCTGGCCGCGGCGTGCGGCGCCGATCCGGACGCGCTCGGCCGCCTGCTCCGCTACCTGGTCCACAAGGGCGTGTTCGCCGAGGTATCGCCGGACAAGTTCGCGCTGACCGACGTCGGAAAGCTGCTGGCCGATCGCGGCGCCGCGGGCCGGGCCGAGTACCTGGATCTTGACGGCCCGGCCGCGCGGATGGATCTGGCCTTCGCGGGGCTGCCGCACGCCATCCGCACCGGCGAACCCGGTTACGCGTCGGTGTACGGGCGCGACTTCTGGACCGATCTCGACGGCCAGCCGGCGTTCCGCGCGTACTTCGACGATCTGATGCGCGTTCAGCAACTGCTCACCGCACCGCAGGTAGCCGCGCTCTACCCGTGGCGCGAGGTCGGCCACGTCGTCGACGTGGGCGGCGGCTCCGGCGGGCTGCTGGCCGAGGTGCTCGGCGCACACCCGCAGCTGCGCGGCACGCTGGTCGACCGGGCCGAGCCGGTGGCGACGGCGGCGCGCACGTTCGGCGAGCGCGGACTGGCCGGCCGCACCGACGTCGTGGCCGGCGACATCTTCGAGCGGCTGCCCCGTGGCGGGGACGTCTACGTGGTGTCCCGCGTGCTCACCGACTGGAGCGACGCCCACGCGACCGCGATCCTGCGCCGGTGCGCGGAAGCGGCCGGGTCGGCCGGCCGGGTGCTGGTCATCGAGGCACTGCCGACGCAGCCGTACGTTCCGCACCTGTCGCCGTTCGACCTGAAGATGCTCGTGCTGGTCGGCGGGCGCGAACGCGGCGCGGACGAGTTCATCGCGCTGGCCGCGGCGGCCGGCCTCGCGCCTGGGCGCGCCTATCACGGTTCGGCCGGCCTGACCCTGCTTGAGTTCGCGGCAAGCGCGGACGCAGCTAAAACAGCGGGATGACGTGGGCGGGATCGCTGGGGCGTCCCGTTCAAGAAACTTCCTTGTTGGCATCGCAGCGACCATTTCAGACCGTTTCTGCTGGTTGTTAAGGCCAGGAATGGCAGGTAACGTCTCGCTTGGCGGCTGGCGAGCCTTGCCGGAAGGGTCGACGGGATGACGGTTGCTGGTTCTCAGTATCGGACTTTCATCGATGACCTGGCCCGGAGCGAGTCGGGACGCCTGCTGCACCAGGAGCTAGGCCGCCGCTGGCCGGAGACTGACGACCAGCTCGCCGTGATCTCGCGCTACGCCCTGCTGCCAGCGGGCAAGCTGCTGCGGCCGATCATGACCCTGCACGCGGCCGAGGCCGTCGGCGGATCGCCGGCCGACGTTCTCGCGGCCGCGCTCGGCATGGAGTACCTGCACGGAGCGGCGGAACTGCACGACGACATCATCGACGACGTCGCCGTCCGTCGCGGCCGTCCGGCGGCGCACATCACCTACGGGATCCCGAGTGCGATCCTGACCGGGGATCACTTAATCTGCCGGGCGTTCGCGGCCATCGTGGACGAGCCGGGTGCCACGTCGCCGGGCCACGTCGTGGCCGCCGTGGCCGCGCTGGCCGCGGCCGGCAGCGACCTGTGCCGCGGGCAGATCCTCGAGGCGCAGATGGTCGGCGACCTCGAGGCCGGGGTCCGGTGGTATCCCGAGATGATCCGGCTGAAGACCGGCGCGCTGTTTCGCGTCGTGTGCCTCATCGGCGCCCTGCTCGGTGGCGCTGAACAGGACGCCGCGTCCGCGCTCGCCCGCTACGGCGAAAATATCGGCCTCGCCTTCCAGGTCCGCGACGACCTGCTCGACTACGTGGCCACGCCGGAACAGACGGGCAAGCCAGCGGCCAACGACCTGGGCAACGGCCGGCCGACGCTGCCGTTCCTGCTCGCCTACGAGGCGGCTGCGGACTCGGAGCGCTCACGGCTGCTGGCCGTGCTGCGCCGCCACGGATCCGGCGATGGCGACGCCGGCTGGGTCAACGACCTGCTCAAAAAGACCGGCGCGGTGGCGAGCGCACGGCAGCAGATGGCGGTGCACGCCGAGCGGGCCCGCGCCGAACTGGCGGTGCTGGCCCCGTCCCCGAGCGTGGATGTGCTCGCCGGAATCGCGCACTGGACGACGAGCGAGGCGTCATGAGCACCGTGCCGGAGGCGCGCAAATGAGCACCGTGCCGGAGGCGCGCAAATGACCACCGTGCCGGAGGCGCGCAAATGACCACCGTGCCGGAGGCGCGCAAATGAGCACGGCTCACGTCGCGCGGACCCTGCGGGCGCACGTTGAGACCTGGCGCCCCTACACGCTCTGGTACTGCGGGCTGGTCGGCCTGGCCGGTGCCGCCCTGATCGGCGGGCCGCATCACCCGTGGCGGCTCGCGGCGGCCTGGGCGGCCCCGACCGCGGGCTGGCTGGGCGGCCACTACCTCGCCGACTACTTCGATCGAGAGCTGGATGCCGCCAGCAAGCCACACCGGCCGATCCCATCCGGCCGGCTGAGCGAGCGGGCGGCGGTGTGGTGCGGCAGTGCTGGCTTCGCCGTTCTCGTCGGGCTGGCCGTGGCGGGCGGATGGGCCACCGCGTCGGTCGCGGTGGTGGCCGCGCTCGCCATGGTCGCCTACGGCCGCTGGTTCAAGGCACGCGGGCTGTCCGGCAACGTCGTGCGCGGCGCGCTCGGCGCGATCGCGCTGCTGTACGGCGCGGCGGTCTCCGGGTTCCGGCCCGCTTCCGGTCTTCCGGCCGCGCGCACCGTCGCCGCGCTGCTGGTCTTGATGGCCGCGTTCTGGCTGCACGACACCGCGTCGAACCTCACCGGCACGCTCCGCGACATCGACGGTGACCGGGCCGGCGGGTACCAGACGCTGCCGGTCAGCCGGGGCACGCCGTTCGCGGTCACCACGGTGCTCCTGCTCTACGCGACCGCCATCGCCGCGGCGCTGGCCGGGGGCCTGCTGGCCGGGCGCGGCCAGGCCGACTTCCTGGCGACGCTCGTGGTCGCCGCGGCCATCGGCGTGACCGGCCTCGCCCCGCTGGTGCCCCATCGCACCCAGATGCCCGTGGTCGTGGCCCTGCGCGCCCACTCGGTGCTGGTCATCGAGCGGGTGGTGCTGGCCTCCGCGGTCGTCGGGCTGGGGCTCGGCGTGGGCTGGCAGCTCGGGCTGGCCGTGCCGATGGTCGCGCTGACCTGGTGGACCCAGTCGACCATGCGCAAGCAGCACGAACTCGGCAGTGCAAAGCCGGTCTCCGCCAGGCCGGTCCCGGCCAGGTCTGAAGTAAGGGAGTGACATGACCGTGCAGCCCAGGGGGGACGACCCCCCTATCCCCCCCGCGGTGCCGGCCAGCACCACGCGGGTATCCGACGACGACGTCGCCAAGGCCATCGAGCGCGGCGCCGAGGCCCTCCTGCGCCTCCAGCGTTCCGACGGCTCGTTCGGCTACGACTCGCCCGCCTCGATCCTGGGCACCGCCGGGACCGTGGCCGCGCTGCACGCGGCCGACCCGGAGGGCGCCGCCGACCTGATCAGCGCCGGAATCGCGTGGCTGCGCGACCAGCAGCACGACGACGGCGGCTGGGGCGGCGTCGTGGGCTCCGGCAGCGAGGCGGTGCCCACCGCGGTCGCGGTCGCGGCGCTGGCCCTCACCTCCCCGGCTGACAGCGCCGACGCGATCACGGCCGGCCGCGCGGGCCTGGCCCGGCTGGGCGGCATGGACGCGGTGACCGACCCGGCCATCTCGCTGCTGTGCCGGCAGCTGCTCATGGCGGCCGGCCTGACCGCCGAGGCCGGGACGTTGCGCCGGCTGCCGCTGGAGATCGTCTTTTTCGACCGGGTGCGCCGCCAGCGGATCTCGTTCCGCACCTCGCCGTTCATCGGGCTGGCCCTGATGCAGGCCGACATGCTGCCCACCGGCCCGCTGCGCCGGGCCACGCTGCGCCGGGCGCGCCCCACCGCGCTGCGCTTGCTGCGGTCGATCTACGACCACGAAGGCCGGACTGGCGCGTTCAGTGAGGACCCGTGGCCCGCCGCGCTGGTGCTGATCGGCCTGGGCCGGTCGGGCGAGGCACCGGACATGGCCAGCGCCATCGTCGGCTGGCTTCGCCGCGCGGTACGCCCGGATGGCGCCTGGGATGCGGTGACCAATCTGGACCTGACCCGGTCGGGCTACGCGGCGACCGGCCTGATCGCGGCCGGGTACGCCGCCGACGCCAGGCTCCGCGCGACCCGCGAGTTCTTCCACGCCACCCAGAAGCAGGAGGCGTTCGAGGTGTTCGGCGTGCCGCCGGGCGGCTGGAGCTTCTCCAACGCCCGCGGCTGGCCGGTGACGCTGGAGTCAGCAGAGATCCTTTCGGCGCTGGCCCTGTTCGGCGACAGCGACTCCGCCCCGGTCCTGCGCACCGGCCTGGAGTGGCTGCTCGGCCGGCAGGACAAGCGGGGCTCGTGGAGCCTGTGGGTGCAGGACACCAAGCTGGTCAACGACGGCCCGTGCCCAGCGATCACCAGCCAGGCGATCACCGCGCTGCGCGACGCGGGCTACCCGGCCGACCACCCCGCCATCGCGTCCGCGTCGGACTGGCTGCTCACGCAGCAGCGGCCGGACGGCACGTTCGAGAACCTCTGGTACCGCGACTTCACCTCCGGCACCGGCGTGGTGGTCGCGGCGCTGTCGCGGGCCGGCCGATCCGGGCACGAAGTCGTCCGGCGCTCGGTCGCGTGGCTGCGCGACACCCAGCTTCCCGACGGGTCGTGGGGCCCGGGCGACGGCACCGCCGGATCCGCCGAGGAGACCTCGTGGGCGGTGCAGGGCCTGCTCGCCGCCGGAACCGCCGGGGACCCCGCGGAGGCCGGCAGCGCCGACGCGATCGACCGGGGCGTGGCCTGGCTGGTGGCGGCCGCCCGGCCGGACGGCGGATGGGAGCCGACCCGGCTCTGCAACTACATCCGCCACCACATGCTCTACTCGAACGGAGTGATCACCCAGGGGGTGGCGCTGCGGACCCTGGGCGAGTACCGCGACGCTACCAACGGGCACGCGGCCGGTGCGGCCGGTGCGGCCGGCACCGGCACAACCGACGCAACCGGCGCCGACGCAACCGGCGCCGACGCGACCGGGGCCGACGCGACGGGCGCCGACGCCCGGTGAAGCCCGACGTCGTCGTCGCGGGCGCCGGGGCGGGCGGCCTGGCCAGCGCGCGTGCGCTCGGCGCGCTCGGGCTCCAGGTCCTCGTGGTCGACCGGCGGGGCGCCCCCGCGACGGTGGCCAAGGGCGAGATCCTGCAGCCGGAGACGGTCCGCATCCTCGACCGCTGGGGAGCACTCGAAGCGCTGCGCGCCACCGGTGCGCGGCCGGTCAGCCGGCTGGCCATCCGTGACCATGAGGGGCAGCCGCTGCTGTCCCTCGACTATGGCCTGCTGCCGGGCCCGTATCGCCAGATCCTGTGCGCCGACTACGCCGGCCTGCAGGCGGCCCTGGCCGACGGGCTGGCCGCCGGGGTGGCAATCCGCCGGGGCGTACGGGTCACCGGCGTGCTGCGCGACGGCCGCGGCCGGACGGCCGGCGTCCAGGTGGCCGGCGACGGGGCCGATTCCGAGATCCGGGCGCCGCTCGTGATCGCCGCCGACGGCATGTCGTCACGGCTGCGCAAGGCCGCGGGCGTGGCGGTGGCGCGGCGCGAGTACCCGCACCGCCTGCTGGCGTTCGACGTGGCCGGTGCCGAGGTGACCGACGAGGTGTCGGCGTACCGGACCGCCCGCGGGCTGTGCCTGGTGTACCCGCTGCCTGGCGGCCGCTGCCGGCTGTACGTCCAGGTGAAACCGGACGAGTTCCGGGCCGGGGGCATGACCGCCCTGTCCGGCTGGTGCGACCGGCTGCTGGCCGACGTCCCGGCGATCCGGCCGCTGGAAGCGGCGATCCGCGCCAGCCTGAACCGGCGCCAGCTGCTGGCCGTGTACCGGCTGCGGGCCCAGCGGCTGTCAGTGCCTGGCCTGGCGCTGGTCGGTGAGGCGGCTCACGCCGTGCATCCGATGGCGGCCCAGGGGGTCAACAGCTCCCTGGCCGACGCCGAGGCGATCGCCGACGCAATCGCCGTGGAGCCCGGCGGCGCCGACACGGCCGCGGTGGACCGCGCGCTCGAGGCCTACCAGGCGGGCCGCGCGCCCCGTCTGGACCACATCGCGACCGTCAGTCACAACGCGTCCCGCATGATCACCAGCGTTTCCGGGCTGCCCAAAGTGCTCGGGGCGAGGATGATGCGCGGCACCGCGGCCAACCCGCGGCTGCTCCGGATCACCGCAGGCAATCTCTCCGGCGTGAGCGTGCAGCCGCTGTCGCTGCGCGACCGTTTCTACCAGATGGGGCTGCTGACCGACCGCCAGGCACACGCAGCAGCCGCGCCCGACCTGAGCGAGGCACGATGAGCATGCCCACCACCGCGGACGGCCGCCGGCCCGACGACCTGTCCATGAACGAGACGCCTTACCCGCCGCTGCCGAGCATACGGCGGCTGGTGCAGGACCGCTCGGCCGAGATCAACCGGTACCCCGACCGGCGATCGGCGGCCCTGGTGGCCGCGCTGGCCGCGCGGCTGGGCGCGGGCGAGGACGCCATCGTGGTCGGCCCCGGCTCGGCCGGGCTGTGCCAGCAGCTCATCCAGGCATTCGGGCCCAAGCCAGAGGTGGTGCACGCCGCGCTGACCTTCGAGGGCTTCCCGCTGTTCGTGCACAACGCGGGCGCCCGCAGTGTCGCCGTGCCGATGAACGGGTACGGTCACGACCTGCCCGCCATGGCCGCGGCGGTGACCGGCGACACCCGCTGTGTGCTGCTGTGCAACCCCAACAACCCGACCGGCGCGCTGCTGCACCGCGACGAGATCGAGGCGTTCCTCGACCGGATCCCCGGCGATGTCCCGGTGGTGATCGACGAGGCCTACCGGGAGTTCGTGACCGACCCCGATGCGCCCGACGGCGTGGACATCTACCGCGGGCACGAGAACGTCTGCGTGCTGCGGACGTTCTCCAAGGCGTACGGGCTGGCCGCGCTGCGGATCGGGTACGCCGTGCTGCCGCCGCGGATAACGCCGCTGGCGCGGATGATCGGCGCGGTGTTCTTCCCCGGAAGCCTCGCGCAGGCGGCCGCGCTGGCCAGCCTGGAGCCGGACGTGACCGCCGAGCTGATGGAGCGTTGCGCGGCGCTCGCGGTGTCGCGGACCCGGCTCACCGAGGCGCTCCGCGGCCTCGGCCTGACCGTGGCGCCGAGCGAGGCCAACTTCCTCTGGCTGCCGCTGGGGAGCGGGGCAGCGGCGTTTGCCGCCGCGGCCCTCCAGGCCGGGATCCTGGTCTGGCCGGTCGACGGCGAGGGCGTCCGGATCACGATCGGCTCGGACGAGGCGAACGGCCGGCTGCTTGAGTTCGTCCGGGACACCTGGCCGCGGGAGCGCGGTGGTCAGCCCGGTTCGATGGCGGCCAGGCACAGGTAGCGCAGGCCGGGATCGTAATCGGCGGCAACAATCAGGTCCGCGCCGCCGGCGTCGCCGAGCTGCCCGGCCAGCTCCCACCAGACCCCGGTCGACGGCTGCCCGGGCGGCGTGACGCGCGCGCGGCCAGCCGGGTGGCCTGGCCAGGCCGCGGCCAGCGCGCCGCTCAGCACGAGGCGAACGTCGCGGTGACCGGCCGACAGCTCGGCCAGTTCGGCCGTGGCCAGCTCGGCGACGCAGCCAGCCGCGAGGCCCGCGTGCTGGCGTACGTCGACGACCCGGGCCGACGCCGCCGCGGGCTCACCGTAGAGCATGGCCACGCCCCGGTGCTGCGCGGGCAGCGTGGCCGCGCAGCCATACGGCAGCGCAGCCTGCTCGGTCACGATCAGCAGCGCCCGCCGGCAGCCGGCCGACGCCGCATACTCGCGGGCGATACGCAGGCCGGTGAAGGCCGCCGCCGAGCCCTGGTCACAGATCGCGAAGGACATCGGCGTGCCCGGGCAGAGATGACTCAGATACGCCGCCGTGGCCCGGCTCGGCCACAGGTCGTGCACAGAGAACGCCAGCACCAGCAAGTCAACCGGTTCGTCCGCGGATACCAGCGCGCCGAGCAGGGCCTGGCCCATCTCCCCGTACGAATGCCCGAGGGCCGGCGACAGCGGCTCGCCGAACAGCTCAGGCGGCACCGCGCGATCGTAGGGCCGGGCCATGTCCGCGAGGTAGGTGCCGACGTCGGCGCGCTGCGCTGGATCCCGCAGAAACGCGGCCGGCCCAGTGAAGGTCTGCCGCTCGGCCCGGATCAGGCACAGGTCGGTGCGAGACGACGGCGTCGTCGGCGGGCGTGCGACGAACACCGAGCTACATGGGCTCGGAATGGCCGGCGATGAAGGTGGCCAGGTCCTCGACCGTCGTCATCTGGTCCTGGTCCATCAGCTCCACGTCGATCTGGATCTGGAGCTGCTCCTCCAGTTCCAGCAGCAGCTCCAGCGCGAGCGAGGAGCTGAGCCCGAGCTCGTCCATCAGGCGCATGTCCGGGGTGACCGGCTTGCCGGGCTCAAGCAGCCGGCCCAGCAGGGTGACGATCGCGTCGAGCAGCCGCTGCCGGAACTGGGTGTCGACACCGGTTTCTGACGATGTCACCTCGCGCCTCCCGTGCTCGGCTGGCTCAGACGTCAGCAGATCAGCACATGCGGTCTATGTCAATGCGTGGGAAGATACGGGCGTGGCCCGGTTCCTGTTCGTGATCTTGCCGGTCACATCCCATCTCAACCCCGCACTGGCCATTGCCAGGGAACTCACAGAAAACGGCCACGAAGTGGCGTGGTGCGGACCAGAAAGCGACCTGCGTCCGCTCGTCGGTCCGTTGGCGACGATCTACCCGACCGGGAAGCGCGCTTACCGGCAATACGCCGAGTCGGGAATGGCGGCGGCCCGCGTGCTCTGGGACGGGTATCTGATACCGGTCAACCGCTTTATCCGTGCGGCCGCCGACCGGGCCGTGGCCGACGGCCGGCCGGACGTCGTCGTGGCCGACCAGTACGCGCTGGCTGGCGCGCTGGCCGCGGCGCGGCAGGGAGTGCGCTGGGCCACCCTGGTCACCGGGGCGATGGAGCTCACCCCGCCGGCCGACCTGCCCGACCTGGCGGCGTGGGTTCAGGAGCAGCTGGCCCGCGTGTGGGCGATGACGGACCAGCCGGCCGGCGACCCGATCGACCTGCGGTTCTCTCCGTACCTCGTGGTCGCCCTCACCACCTCGGCACTGACCGGCGCGGCGCCGCTGCCAGCCAACTGCGTGCTGACCGGGCCGGCCCTCGGCCCACGCCCGGCCGTTCCCGGATTCGCCTGGGACGAGTGGGATCCCGGCCGGCGGCACGTGCTGGTCACCGTCGGCACCGCGTCGGAACACATGGCGCGCGACTTCTACGCGCGGACGGTGGCGGCGCTTGGGCCGATGGCGGACCGGCTGCAGGCGGTGCTCGTCGCCTCCGCCGACCTGGTCGCCGACCCGCCGCGGCACGCGCTGACCGCCGCGCGGGTGCCGATGCTCGACCTCTTGCCGCGCCTGGACGCCGTGATATGCCACGGCGGGATGGGCACGGTCACCGAGGCGCTTGCCTACGGAGTGCCGCTGGTCGTGGCGCCGATGCGGCATGACCAGCCGGTCGTGGCGCGGCAGGTGGCCGAGGCGGGCGCCGGGGTCGAGGTCTCGTTCGAGTCGGCCACCCCGGCGGATGTCGCCGACGCGGTGAGAGCGGTTCTCGAGGAGCCGGGTTACCGGGCCAGCGCACGGCGGATCGGCGACTCGTTCGCCGCCGCCGGGGGCGCCCGCGCCGCAGCCGGGCATCTCGCCGCGCTGGCGGCCGGGTATGCTGCAGCCGCGGAGGACGATCATGGATGAGGACACCGCCAACCTTCTGTGCGGCACACCGGTGCTCCCGCCTCACTGCGTGGCGCTGACCTTCGACGACGGTCCTGGCCCGCAATCGGCCGAGCTGTCGCTGATGCTGGGCGGCGAGGGTGTGCCCGCGACGTTCTTCGTGCTGGGCGAGAGCGTTGAACGGTACGGTCAGGCGCTGGACACCTTCCGGGACTGCGGGCACGTCATCGCGCTGCACGGCGAGTTCCACCGCCCGTTCACGTCGGTCAGGCTGGCCGCGCACCAGCTCCGCCGATGCCGGCAGCGGATTGCCGGCTACCTGGGCAGCACAATATGGTTCCGCCCGCCGTACGGCATCGGCGACGAGCCGGTTGAGGGTTACGCCGGCCCGGTCGGCTGGCACGCGCACGGACGGGACTGGGAGATCACCTACCGCCGGGGTCAGACCGTGGACGGCTGCGTGGACGGGATCGTCGAGACCCTGGTGCGATCGGACGGCGGCATCGCGCTGCTGCACGACTATGCCCCGTATACCGAATTCACCGAGGGCGGCCTGAACGAAGCCGATCTGGACCTGCGCATTGTCGAGATCACGTCGCGGCTGATCGGCCGCCTGCGCCAGCACGGGTTCTCGTTCGTGGCCCTGCCCGATCCGGCGCGACAGTAGCCTGACTGGCCACTGTCCGTAAGCGCGCGCCGATGTTATGGTGACGCCGTGATGCTGCCCAGCGCCGAGGACTTCCGCTGGGCCAGGCAGCGCCGGGCGGCCGTGCGGGCGGTCGGCGGCATCCTTGACCTCGTGCTGCCGCTGCGGGCCAGCGGCAGCGGGTACCCGTTGTTCTGCGTGTTCCCGATAATGGGCCTGAGCTGGTGTTATCTCGCCCTGGTCCCGCACATCGGGTCCGAGCACCCGGTGTTCGGCGTGCAGGCCCGCGGCCTGCGGCGGCCAGAGCCGTTGCCGGCCAGCATGACCGAGATGGCGCGGGACGTCGCCGACCAGATCCGGATCACGCAGCCGGCTGGCCCCTACCACCTGCTCGGCTGGTCGCTGGGCGGGAACATCGCCTTCGCCGTCGCCCAGGAGCTTGAGCAGCGCGGGCACGAGGTCGGGCTGCTGGCCATTCTGGACGCGTCCCCGCGCATCCCGGACAACATGACCGCCGAGGATGCCGGGGCCTGGCTGCTGTACAACTTCGTGCTGACGGAGTTCGGCTACCAGCCGGCGCTGACCGCGGACGAGCCGGACCCGGCCGCCCGCCTGCTCGCGCTGGTTCGCGCCCGGCCCGGCCTTGGCCTGGACGAGTGGCCGGACCAGCGGGTGCTCGCGTTGCTCCGCGTGACCAGGAACGTCGTCGCGCTCGCTCGCGCCCACCGCCCCGGCCGGGTGCACGGCCCGCTGCTGTTCTTCTCCGCCGCCCGCACGCCGCCCAGGCTGGCCGAGAAGCTGGCCAGCTGGCGGCCGTTCGCGGCCGGCCCGTTCGACGCGGTCGAACTCGACTGCCAGCACGCGCACATGATGCTGGCCGAGCCGGTAGCGCGGATCGGGGCGTCGCTCACCGGCCGGATGGCGGGCACGCCCGGCGTATCGGCCGACCTCGGCGTATCGGCCAGCGTATCGGCCGACCTCGGCGTATCGGCCGACCTCGGCGTATCGGCCAATCTCAGCACGCCTGCCAATCCGAGCACGTAGGCCAATCCGAGCACGTAGGCCAATCTAGGCAGGCGGGCCAATCTCGGCACATCGGCCATTGTCTAGCAAGTCCAGCCGGTTTAATCTGACCTGGTGAACCCGCTGCCACGGTCACGGTTCATGGCCGCGCCGCCCAGGAGCCGTTCCGTCACCGCGGCGAACGAGGGAATTAATGATTGAGGCCAATGGCCTGCGCAAGTCGTACCGGGTCAGGCACGGTCGCAAGATCACAAAGGTAGAGGCCGTGCGCGGCGTGGACTTCGGCGTAGTGCGAGGCGAGATTTTCGGCTTTCTCGGCCCCAACGGAGCCGGGAAAACGACCACCATGCGGATGCTGGCCACACTGATCCGCCCGGACGGCGGGAACGCGATGATCGCGGGCGCGGACCTGCTCCGCGATCCCGGGGAAGTACGGCGGCGCATCGGCTTCGTGGCGCAGACCAGCGGCACCTACTCCATCTCCACCGCCCGGCGTGACCTGGTGCTGCAGGCCCGGATGTACGGGGTACCGAAGTCCACGGCGCAGATCCTGGCCCAGAAGGCCATCGACGCGTTCCAGCTCAGCGATTTCGCCGACCGCGAGATCGGGACATACTCCGGGGGGCAGCGCCGGCGGCTGGATGTGGCGCTCGGCGTCATCCACGCCCCCCAGGCCATCTTCCTGGATGAGCCGACCGCCGGGCTTGACCCGCCCAGCCGGGCTCGCATGTGGCAAGAGGTGCGGAGGCTGCGCGACGAGGGCATGACGATCTTCCTTACCACGCACTACCTGGCCGAGGCCGACACGCTGTGCGACCGGATCTCGATCATTGACGGCGGGCTGATCGTCGCCGAGGGCACGCCGTCGGATCTCAAGCGTGAGATCTCCGGCGATGTGGTGATCGTGGACATGGCCGCGCCGGGCTCGGCCGTACTGCCCGACGAAACGACCCTGCTGGAGGCGACCAAGCTTCTGGCCGGGGAGCCGTTCGTGCACACCTCGGAGGTCGTGGACGGAACCCTGCGGCTCTATGTGGACAGCGGCGCGACGGCCATCCCGCAGATCATCCGCGCGCTGATGGCCAAGGGGCTCGAGGCGGGGGCGATTGAGTGCCGCCGGCCGACCCTGGACGATGTGTTTCTGGCCAAGACCGGCCGCTCTCTTGAGGAGTGACCGGCCATCCGAGAGGGGCAGCGGTGAAGGTCCTCCGCGACATCTGGATCATCTTTCAGGATGAGGCCAGCCAGCTGGTGCGCCATCCCAAATACCTGGCGATTACCCTGATCCAGCCCGTCTGCTATCTCGCCTTTTTCACCCCGTTCCTTAAGGCCGTCATGGCCACCGACGGCCTGTCCACCTATGGCGACGCCTACCAGGTTTACGTCCCCGGGCTGTTCGTGGGCATGGGCCTGTTCAGCGGCCTGGCCGCCGGATACGGCCTGCTGGCCGCGCTGCGCCAGGGCGTCATCGACCGGTGCCGGGTCACTCCGGTCAGCCGGGTCGGCCTGCTGCTGGGGCGGCAGATGATGCACGTCGTCTACCTGTGGTGGCAGGCGGTCATCATCACCGTGGCCGCGGCGCTGTTCGGCCTGCGAGTGCACCCGGCCAACCTCCTCCTTTCCTACCTGATGCTGGGGATGATGGTGCTGCTGAGCACCTCGATCTCATATGACATCGCCCTGTTCGTGCGCAACGAGCAGACCCTCGGCACGCTGACCAACTCGGTGGGCCAGCCGCTCTCGCTGCTGGCCGGCGTCCTCATCCCGCTCGCCATCGCCCCGCTGTGGGTCCGCAACGTGGCCAAGTGGAACCCGTTCGCCTGGGCGACCAACGGCATGCGGGCGCTCTTCAAGGGCCAGATCGGCGAGCCTGTGGTCTGGGAGGCCGCCCTCATCGTGACCGCAGTGGCGATGGCAATGGTCTTGTTGTCTTCGCGCATGTTCAGCCGTGAGGTCTCCTGACCAGGCATGCACCATTGCCTGCCGATCGCTGCCGTTCTAGCCTGATCTGGGCGTGGGTCGCATTCTTTCGCCGTGAGCAAGTGATTTAGCTGAATAAAGGGATTTAGCCGAATAAATGGCGCCCTGGGACGAGGCCATGGGGAGGGGCTGTTGTCTGAAGCAAAAAACGCCGGGGTGCATGAGGTCGTCGTCAACGACGAAGGGCAGTACTCGACCTGGCGCGCGGAGCGTGACCTGCCGGCCGGCTGGCGCCGGGAAGGATTCAGCGGCACCGAGGACGAGTGCCTGGCCTACATCGACGCGACCTGGACCGACATGCGCCCCGCGTCATTGCGTCGCTGGATGAGCGACCACGAACCGCCGGTGACCGGCTGACCCGGCGTCGTCAGGAGCGGACGCATGCCCGGGAGCGACCCGACCATGGCTGAAGCTCGGCACGGCGACGAGTATCGCGCGCTGCCGGCTCAGCAGGGAATGATCCTCAACAGCCTTCGTTTCCCCGACGACGGCGTGGACGTCATCCAGGTCACCCTGGACTGGGCCGACCCCCTGGAGCGCCAGCCGTTCGAAGCGGCCTGGCACGAGGCCGCGCGGCGGCATCCGGTGCTGCGCACGGCGTTCCGCCTTGACGACCGGGACGGCATGATCGGTGTCGTCAACCCGGCCGGGTCGATCGACATCCGAGGGCGCGACCTGCCGCTCCCGCCGGCCAGCGGGCCTGACTACCCGTTCGAGTCGTTCCTGCGCGCGGACCGGCGAGACCGATTCGACCTGACCCGAGGGCCGCTGGTACGCCTGACCATCGTGCGCCGGGTCGCACCGTCCGAGGGCTGCCCCGATTCCCAGGTGCATCGCGCCGTCCTGACCTTCCACCATGCGCTGCTGGACGGGCACTCGCTGCGGCTGCTGGTCCACGAGGTGTCCGCCGCCTATGCCGCGATCCGCGACGGCCGGGCCGCTCCGGAACCGCCGGGCACGCAGTTCCACGAGTTCGTGCGGTGGTGGCACACGACGCAGGAGCCTGCCTCCGAGCGATTCTGGACCGAAAATCTCGCCGGTATCGTGCTGCCGCGCTCGCTGCCCGGGTATCTCGGCGCGCCGGTGGCCGGGACCGCGGAGCCGATGATGGCCGAGACGGTGCTCTCCCGCGCCGACTCCGAGCTGATCCGCCAGAACGCCCGGGCCGCCGGGCTCAGCTCCAGCACGATGGTCAGCGCCGCGTGGGCATTGCTGCGGGCGCGCTACGGCGGCGTCAATGACGCCGTCCTCGCGGTGGCGCGGTCATGCCGGCGCGACAGCATTCCCGGTGCCGAGACCATCGTCGGGCCGCTCCTCAACACAGTGCCGCTGCGCGTCCGCATCGATGACCAATGGTCGGTGCGCGACCTGCTGACGGCGGTGGACGATGGCATACGCCGGATAAGAAAGCACCAGCGCACACCTATGGCGCTGGCCCTGGCCTGGGCCGGACTCCCCGCGGACACCACGCCGGTGGACAGTCTGCTCGTGTTCGACCGGCGCCGGCTGCAGAACGGCCTGCCCGCCGGGGACGCGGCCCCCGGCTCGGCCAGGGTGGACCGGCTGCCGTCGTATCCGCTGATGCTGTGCGTCTACGACGAGCCGCAGATCTTCCTTTCGGCCTTCTGGGACCGCTGCCGCTTCGCTGACGGCTCCGGGCAGCGGATGCTCGACCAGCTGCGCGCCACGCTGATCGAGTTCGGCGGCGAGCTCTCGGCGCCGCTGGCCGGCCTGGACCTCGGCCGGGCGACCGAGCGCGGCATCCTGGCCGGGTGGAACCACACGCCGGCCGCATGCCCCGCTGACGCGACCATTCCCGCGCTGTTCGCGACGCGGGTGGCCAAGGACCCGGATGCGACGGCACTGGTCTTCGGCTCCACGTCCATGACGTACGCGGAGCTCGACCGGCGCAGCAACGCACTGGCCTGGCTGCTGCGCCGCCGCGGCGTTGGCGCGGATCAGCCGGTCGGGGTGGCGATCGCGCGCGGCCCCGACTGCCTCATTGCCCTGCTGGCCGTGCTGAAAGCAGGCGGGGCCTACCTGCCGATCGACATCGGCAGCCCGCCGCCCCGCGTCACCGCCATGATCACCGCCGCGCAGGCCCGGCTGGTGCTGGTCACGGCCGATACCGCCGCCACCATGCCCGAGCTGGCGGGCGTGGACATGGTCCGCGCCGACACCGAGCCCGCTCCGGCCGATGAGCGCGCGGCACCGCCGGACATCTCCCACCCGCTGAGCCTGGCCTACATCACCTTCACCTCAGGCTCGACCGGCGCGCCGAAAGGCGTCGCGATACCGCACCGTGCCGTCGTCCGGCTCATCAGCGATCCGGCGTTCGCCTCCCTCGGCCCCGGCGAGCGACTGCTCCACCTGTCCCCGGTCGCGTTCGACGCCTCCACCCTGGAGATCTGGGGCGCGCTGCTGACCGGCGCCGAGGTCGTGATCGCGCCGCCCGGCCCGCTCGGGCTGCCGGAGGTCGCGTCGCTGCTGCGCACCGCCGGCGTGACGGTCGCCTGGCTCACCGCCGGATTGTTCCACCAGCTGGCGGAGACCGATATCGACGCGATGGCCGGGGTCCGCGTCGTCCTGGCGGGCGGCGACGTGCTCGATCCGGGCACGGTGCGCACCGTGCTCGCGGCGCGCCGCGGCCAGCCCCTGGTCAACGGGTACGGCCCGACCGAGAACACCACCTTCACCGCTTGCCATGTCATGACCGAACCGCGCCAGGCAGGGCCCACGGTGCCGATCGGCCGCCCGGTCCAGCACACCACCGTGCACATCCTCGACGCCGACGGGCGGCCCGTGCCGGTCGGCGTGACCGGCGAGCTGTACACCGGCGGGGACGGGCTGGCCCGCGGCTACGCCGGGAACGCCGCGGCGACGGCGCGGGCGTTCGTGCCCGACCCGTTCGGGCACGGCACGCGCCTGTACCGGACCGGGGACCTGGCTCGCTGGCGTGCGGATGGGACCCTCGAATTCGCCGGCCGCGCCGACGACCAGATCAAGATCCGCGGGTTCCGGGTCGAACCCGGCGAGGTCGCGGCGGTCCTCCGCTCGCATCCGCGAGTGCGCGAGTCCGCCGTCCTGGTAGCGGGTGAGGGCGTGCAGCGGCACCTGATCGGCTACGTGACGCCAGCCGATGGCGTGGATCCAGATTCGCTGCGACCGTCGCTGCTGCGTGATTTCCTCGCCAGCCGGCTGCCGGAATACCTGATACCGACCGGGTTCAAGGCCGTCGACCGGTTCCCGCTCAACGCCAACGGCAAGGTTGACCGGGCCGCGCTGCCAGCGCCCGAGCGGGAGACCCTCGGGCCGGCCACGCCCCCGCAAAGCGCGACCGAGGAGCGGCTGGCCGACCTCTGGCGGCTGCTGCTGCCGCAGGACGGCCCCCGCAGCGGCGAGATCGGCCGCGAGGACAGCTTCTTCGCGCTCGGCGGCAACTCCCTGTCGGCAGCACGCCTGATGTTCCGGATCCGCGAGGTGTTCGACGTCGAACCGCGCATGGCCGCGTTCTACGAGGCACCCACCCTCGCCGCCTGCGCCGCCGCCATCGACACGGCCCAGTCAGCCAGCCAGGCCGCGGCCCGCGCGCCGCGGCCGGCCGCCGCTCCCGTGCCGTCAGTCATCGGCCGCCGGGACCGCAGCGCCTACCGGGTCCCCTCACCGTCAGTCATCGGCCGCAGGGACCGCAGCGCCTACCGGGTCCCCTCACCGCAGCCGGCGCCCGACCGGCCATCCGCTCTCGCGCCGCATCTCGTGCGCCTGACCGGCGACTGGGCATTGTGGCGAACGGTGTGCCTGCGCGGGGCGGGCTTCGGTGTCCATCTGCTCGCCGCGCTGGGGGACGCCGATCTGGCCCGCGCCGCGGACGCGGCCATCGCCGCGGACGCCGCCGGCCCGGCGCTGGCCGCCTCGGACCAGGCAGCGAGGCACGAGGCCGGTGCCGCGTACGCCGCCGAGTTCACCGCCGCGGTCGGGCGCCTGTCCGCGGCTCTGCACCAGGCGGCCTGCCTGCCGGCGCTGCGGGAGGCGGTCGCCTGGCAGAACCGTCACGCGCTGACGACCGGCATTGACGTGCTGGTCCGCCGCGGGCCCGAGCCGGGGAAGCGCAACGCCCAGCACCGGCAGCACGAGGCGCTCGTCGCGAGCTACTTGCAGCGCTATTGCGCGAAGAACGACAGCATCGGCTTCTTCGGGCCGGTGGGCTGGGCGCAGATCGACGACGACCCCGGGATTCGCATCACGCACACCGCACCGCAATTCTCACTCGCCGCCCGCGCCACCTACCTGGAGGGCTGGGCGGTGCGCGCGATCATGGCCGACCACGGCAGCGCGCTGCGCCCCTGGCTCGTGCCACGGCGTATGCCGTTCGTCGGCGTCGACGGCACGCTGCTGCGCGTGCCGCTGGCGCCAGCCGTGCCGCTGCCGCCGGCCGAGGCGGCGGTCTTGCGCGCGTGCGACGGCACCCGTGACGCTGGTGAGATCGCGGCCGCGCTGCTCGCCGATCCCTCGACCGGGTTCGGCGATGCCGGGGAGGTCTTCGCGGCGATGGCGGGACTGGCCGGCAGTCACCGGCTGGCCTGGCAGGTCGACGTGGCTCCGCAGGAGCTCCGGCCCGAGTGCTCAGTGCGGACGCTCCTGTCACGGGTCACCGACGACGGCATCCGTGGGCCGGCCGAAAAGGCCCTGGATGAACTGAGCGCTGCCCGGGACGAACTGGCCGGCGCGGCCGGTGACGCGGAGCGGGTGGCCGTGGCCATGGCCGGCCTTGAGGCGACGTTCACCCGTCTGGCCGGCGTCCCGCCCACCCGGCGCGCGGGAGAGCTCTATGCCGGCCGTACGCTCGCCTATGAGGAATGCCTGCGCGGCGACACGGTGCGGCTGGGCGCGGATGTCCTGGATGGCCTGCGCGCGCCGCTGGGGCTGGTGCTCGACAGCGCACTCTGGTTCACCACCACCTGCGGCGCGCTGTACGAGCGGCACATTACGGAGGCCTACCGGCAGCGAGCCGCTGCCCTGGGCACCGACATCGTGCCGTTCGCCGACATCTGGCTGCTCGTCAACGACGCCCTGGCCGACCCGCCGAAGCTCATCGAGCCTGCGGTGCGCGCGCTGCAGCAGCGCTGGTCGGTGATCCTGGATCTGCCGCCGGGCGCCCCGCGGGTCCAGCTCCGGGCGGCCGACCTGGCCGAGCGGGTGGCCGCGGCGTTTCCGGCCCAGCCACTGCCCTGGCCGATGGCGGTGCACCACAGCCCCGACCTGATGATCGCGGGCGCGGAGGCCGCCGCTGGCGGCCGGCTCACCTGGGTGCTCGGCGAGGTCCACCCCAGCATCGTCACCTCGCGCTATGCCGCGTGGCTGGCGTTCCACGACAACCCGGCCGCGGTCCGCGCCGGCATGCGGCACGACCTGCGCGGCGCTGCCGTGTGGTTCGCCGAGACGGCCGAGCTCGGCGGCACCGGCGCGCTGCTGGCCAATGCGCTGTCTTCGCCCGGCGACCCCCGGCTCGTCTTCGCGCACGATTCCTGCGGCTATGACCCGGCCACGACGCTGCCAGTCGGCGACTGCGACCTGATCGGCTCTCCAGCCGGGCTGCGAGTGCGGCGCCGCGACGGGACATTGGAGCGTGGCGTGCTGGAGGTCGTCGGCGACCTGGTCAGCGCCAATGCATCAAATTGCTTCGACCTGGTGCCGCCGGGCGCGCACGTGCCCCGCGTCACCATCGATGATCTCGTGGTGAGCCGTGAGACATGGCGGCTCGCCGCCACCGAGCTCACATTCGCTGACACCAGAGACGAGAGAGCGCGTTATCTGCAGGCCAGGGCGTGGGCGGCGAGCCACGGCCTGCCCCGGCATGTGTTCTGCAAGTTCACCGGCGAGCGCAAGCCGGTCTACGCCGACCTGACCAGCCTCGCATCCATCGACCTGATCTCCCGGGCGCTGCGCCGCACCCGCCGGCAGGCCGGCGCCGAGGCGATGGTGACCGTCACCGAGATGGTGCCCGCCCCGGACCAGACCTGGCTCACCGACGCCCAGGGCCTGCGCTACACCTCGGAGCTGCGCGTGGTGGCGGTCAACCTGACAGCGGCTGACCAGGAACAGGAAGGCTGACCGTGGCTGTATACGAGTTCCCGACCTCATTCGGCCAGCGGCGGATGTGGGTGCTGGGCGAGATGGACCCCGGTGATCCCGTCTACAACATCGCGTGGGCGCTGTGGCTGGATGGCGCGCTTGAGGTCAGCGTGCTGCAGCAGGCCTGGGACGCCGCGCTGGTCAGGCACGAGGCACTGCGGACACTCTTCCGGAACGAGGCCGGGGTACCGGTGCAGGTGATCGACGACGAGCCGGCCGGGCAGCCACTGCCGGTCACCTCCGTCGAGCACCTGGCCGCTGGCGAGCGGGAGCCGGCTGCCCGGGCGCTGATCCGCGACCTGGCCCGCACCTCCTTCGACCTCGCCATCGGACCGCTCGTGCGCGCCGCTTTAGTGCGGCTGTCGCCGGAAACTCACGCGCTCGCGGTGGTGGTGCACCACATCGTCGCCGACGGCTGGTCATTCCGGGTCCTGTTCGATGAGCTGTCGGCGGACTACGAGGCGATCACCCGGGACGCCGGCCCGGTTGCCGAGGAACCGCCAATCCAGTATGCCGACTTCGCCATCTGGCAGCTTGAGCACGCCGAGGCCGGCGGGTACGCGCCGGACGAGCGGTTCTGGCGGACCACGCTGGCCGATGCCCCGCCAGCGCTGCCGTTGCCGGCGGATGAGCCATACCCGGCGCGCCAGACGTTCGCCGCCGCGGGTATTGACAGCGCGATCGACGGCAGCCTGGCCGAGACGCTCAAACAGCTCGCCGCGCGGGAAGGGACCACCCAGTTCGCCGTTTTGCTGGCCGCGTACGCGGTCGTGCTCGCCCGGCTGACCGGAAGCGACGACCTGCTGATCGCGGTGCCGATGGCGGCCCGCACCCGGCCGGAGACTGAGTCGGTCGTCGGATTGTTCATGAACACCGTCACGATCCGGATCGGTATCGACCGGGACGGGACGCTTAGCGACCTGGTGCGATCTGTCCACGCCACGGTCACCCGAGCGCTGGCGCATCAGGAACTGCCGATGGCCAGGGTGGTGGAGCTGGTCAGGCCCGACCGCGACCCGGCGCGAACTCCGCTGGTCCAGGTGCTGTTCGCGATGGAGGAGTCGTGGGCCGTCCCGGACCGGGGCGGGCTGCGGTGGCGCCCGGAGCTGATCGAGAACGGCACCGCCAAGTTCGAGATCGAGCTGACGGTCACCGCCGCGGCATCCGGATCGCGGGTCCGGGTCAGCTACAACAGCGATCTGTTCCATGAGGCCACCGGCCAGCTTGTGGCGGACGGCTTCACCGCGATCCTGCGCTGCCTGGCCGACGATCCTGGGCGGGCCGTCGCCGACGCCGACATCATGTCGCCCCATGAGCGTGCCCTGGTCGTGAGCGTGTGGCCGGGCGCTCATCCGGCCGCTGATCCGGTCACAGATCCGGGCGCTGATCCGGGCGCGACTGCCGTGGCCCGGCTGTGGGCGGCATGTGCTGGCGACTCAGTCGTCGCCGTCGGCGCCGACGGCGCGCTGACCGGCGACGAGGCGCGCGACCTGGCCCAACGGATCGCAGCCGCCGTCCGCGGGCACGGCGTCGGCGTATCCGACCGGGTCGCGATCCTGCTGCCCCGCGGCGCCCGGCTGCTGCCCGCCATTCTCGGCATCTGGTCGGTCGGCGCGTCCTACGTGCCGCTGGACCCGATCTATCCGGCCCAGCGGCTCGCCACCATGCTGGCCGACTCGGGCGCGGCCGCGATCGTGATCGACAGCGGCGTCCCGCGAGCGCCAGTGCCGCCGCCCGCCGCGAACGCGGTACCGGTCGTGGACCTGGCCACGCTGGCCGCCGCGGATGGCGCGCCAACCGGGCCGGTGCCGGATCTGCCGCCGTCCGCCGCCGCTAACACGATCTTCACCTCGGGATCTACCGGCCGGCCAAAGGCGGTCAGCATCACCCAGGGCGGCATCGCGACGCTGCTGAACGCCGTGCGGCCGATGCTCGCGCTCGGCCCTCAGGACCGCTTCGTCGCGGTGTCAACCTTCGCGTTCGACATCGCCCTGGTCGAGTTGCTCGCGCCGGTACTGGCCGGCGGGTGCGTCGTGATCGCCGATGCCGAGCAGGTCCAAGACGCGGCGCGGTTGCGTGAGCTGCTGACTGACAGCGGTGCGACCGCGATGCAGGCGACGCCCGCTGGCTGGCGGATGCTCGTCGACGCCGGCGGGATCCCGGCCGGGGTGAAGCTGCGGATGACCGCCGGCGAGCCGCTGCCCAGGGATCTCGCCGACGTGATCGGCGCCGGGACTTCGGTGCGCTTGTGGAACCTGTACGGCCCGACCGAGACCACGATCTACTCAGGTGGCGACGCCGTCAGTCCCTCGCCGGCCCCGATCGAGATCGGGTCGATCATCGCCGGGACCCAGCTGTACGTGCTCGACGCCCGGCTGCGGCCGGTCCCGCCCGGCGTCTTTGGGGAGGTCTACATCGGCGGCGCCGGGGTGGCCCACGGCTACCACGGCGCGCCCGGCATGACCGCCAGCCGGTTCGTCCCCGACCCGTTCAGCGGTCGGCCCGGCGCACGCCTGTACCGGACCGGCGATGTCGGCCGGTGGCGCAGATCCGGGCGGATCGAGCTCGCCGGCCGCGCGGACCGGCAGATCAAGATTCGCGGCTACCGGATTGAGAGCGGCGAGGTCGAGGAGGCGCTGCGCAGCCACGACGACATCGCGCAGGCCGTGGTGTCGGTCCGCGGCCGGGGCCACGACGTTCATCTCGTCGGCTACCTGATCACTTGTTCCGGCTCCGGCACCCCGCCCTCGGGGCTGCGCGAGCACCTTCGCCAAGTGCTTCCCGACTACATGGTGCCGGCCGCTTTCGTGGTGCTGGACGCGCTCCCGCTCACCGGCAGCGGGAAGATCGACCACCGGGCTCTGCCCGAGCCGGACTGGGGCGCGGCCTCCGGTCAGGTCCCGGCCGCGCCGCGGACGCCCACGCAGGCGCGGCTCGCGGCGATCGTCGCCGAACTGCTCGGGCTGCCCGCACCGGTCGGCGTAAGCGACAACTTCTTCGCCCTCGGCGGGCACTCGCTGACCGCGACCCGGCTGATGGCCCGCATTCGGGCTGTCTTTGGTGTCGACCTGCCGATCCGCACGCTCTTCACCGACCCCACCGTCACCGGCCTGGCAGCTGCGCTGGCCGACGCTGGCAGCGGCCCGGCAGACCAGCCGGGTCCGGCGCGGTCGTCGTTGCGGGCCGGTCCCGGCGGCGCGCAGGCCGACGATGTACCACAGACACTCGTACCCGGCGACCGGAGGTAGTCCTCCATGCGCTTCCCCGTGTCGTTCGCGCAGCAGCGGCTGTGGTTCCTCGATCAGCTCGAGCCCGGCGAGCCGACGTACAACGTGCCGTTCGCGATGTGGCTCGACGGCCCGCTCGACGAGGAGGCACTGCAGCGGGCGCTCGATGCCATGGTGGCGCGCCATGCCGTGCTGCGAACGAGCATCATCGCCTTTGACGGCGTGCCAGAGCAACTTGTCGCCGACACCGGCGCGGTGGCGATCGAGCGCATCGAGCTCTCGGTGGCGCTGGACGGCGGCGAGCGCGCCCGTCAGGCCGAGTCGATCGCGTCCGAGCGCGCGCGCCAGCCGTTCGATCTGGCCGCTGGTCCGCTGATCCGGGCCGCACTGATCGCCGCTGGGCCCGGCCAGCACCTGTTCGTGCTGAACATGCACCACATCATCAGCGACGGCGTATCCATGGGGATCCTGATCCGCGAGCTGTCTGCCGCCTACCGGGCCGAAACGACCGGCGTACCCGCGTCGCTGCCGACGCTGTGGATGGAGTACGGCGACTACGCCGTGTGGCAGCAGGACCGGATGCGCGGCGAGGAGCTCGACCGGCAGCTGGGCTACTGGCGCGAGCAGCTCCGCGGCGCACCGCGGGTCCTCACGCTGCCCGCTGACCGGCCCAGGCCCGCCCGCCAATCTTCGCGAGGCGCGGTAGCCAACGCCGTTGTCGGCGCCGAGCTCACCCGGCGCCTGGCTGCGGTGGCCCAGGATGCCAACGCCACCATGTTCATGGTGTTCCTCACCGGCTTCGCGGCGGTGCTGGCGCGCTACGCGCGCGAAACCGACATCGTGATTGGCACCCAGGTGGCCGGCCGCACCCACACCGAGCTAGACCCGATCATCGGGATGTTCACGAACACCATCCCGCTGCGGATGTCGCTGGCTGGCGATCCGAGCTTCGCCGGGCTGCTCGGCCGGGTCAGGGACACCACCCTGGATGCCATGTCGCACCAGGAGGTCCCGTTCTCCAAGCTCGTCGAGGAGTTCGCACCGGACCGGACCCTTGCGCACTGGCCACTCATCCAGGTCCAGTTCGTCGGCGGGTCGGTCACGCCGCCCACGCTGGATCTTCCTGGCGTCACCGCGCGCGGCCGGGGGCTGCACACCGGGACCGCGAAGCTCGACATCAGCGTGTACGCGGACCCTCGGGACGGCCAGGCCACGACGCTGGCGATGGAATACAGCACCGACCAGTTCGGCCCGGGGTGGGCCGAACGGTTCCTGCGCTGCATGGCGCACCTGCTCGAGCACGCGGCGGACGCTCCCGGCACGCCAGTGGCCGACCTGCCGATGCTGTCGGACGCGGAGCTCGATGCGCTGATCATCGGGCGCAACCGCCCGGCCCTCCCGGCCGCCAGCGACGGCAGCGAGGACGTCCGGCGCCTGCTCCAGGCATCGACATCCTGCGTCATCGATGGCGACGGGGCCCTGCCGATGAGCCAGGTGTGCGATCGCGCCGCCCGGATCGCCCGGACTCTCGCCGACCGTGGCGTCGGCATAGAAACGCCGGTCGGGCTGTGCGTCGAGCGCGGCACCGGCATGCTCACCGCGCTGCTCGGCGTGTGGTGGGCTGGCGGCGCTTACGTGCCGCTGGATCCGGGTTTCCCGGAGGCGCGGCTGGCCACGATGGCCCGCGGAGCCGGCCTGCGGATCATCATCTCCGACTCCGCGCACCGCGATCTCGCCCGGTCAGTGGCCGACGGCGCCGCGGTGATCTGCGTCGACGACCCGGCGGCGACGGCCGCGTCCCCGCTCGCTCCGGTGCCCGTGCCCGCTGCCGCGCTCGCCTACGTGATCTTCACCTCCGGGTCGACCGGACAGCCTAAGGGCGTCGGCATCGAGCACCGGGCGGTCACGAATCTGCTCGCCTCGTTCCGGCGCGTGCTCAGGCTCGGCCGTGACGACCGCTTCGTCGCCGTCACGACGCTGTCGTTCGACATCGCCCTCCTCGAGCTTCTGCTGCCCCTGTCCTGTGGCGCCGACCTCGTGATCGCGACCGCAGACGAGGCCCGCGAGCCCGACCGGCTGCGGTCGCTGATCGAGCGGACGGGCGCGGCCGCGATGCAGGCAACGCCGCAGACGTGGCGCCTGCTGGAATCGGCGGGCGGCGTGCCCGCTGCCCTGCGGCTGCGCCTGTGTGGCGGCGAGACCCTCCCGGCCGAGCTCGCGGACCAGCTGATGGCACCCAGTGTCAGCCTGTGGAACCTTTATGGCCCGACCGAGACCACGGTGTGGTCGGCGGCTGGCGTCGTCACCAGCGCGGCCGGGGCGGCCGGGATCGGGCCACCGGTCGATCACACCCGCGTGTACGTCCTGGACGAGCGCCTGATGCCGGTGCCGGTCGGGGTGGTGGGCGAGGTCTACATCGCCGGCCGGGGCGTGGCCCGCGGGTATCACGGCCAGCCGCGGCTCACGGCGCAGTCGTTCCGGCCGGACCCGTGGGGTGACGAGCCAGGAGCGCGCATGTACCGGACCGGCGACCTGGGCCGGTGGCAGGAAGGCGCCGGCCTCGAGCTGGCCGGCCGGATCGATCACCAGGTGAAGATCCGTGGCTTCCGGATCGAGTGCGGTGAGATCGAGGCCGTCCTCCGCGCGCACCGTGACGTGCGCCAGGCGGCCGTCGTCACCGCGACCAGGGCCGGGGAGCCCGTGCTGGTGGCGTACATCGTGCCCCGCCGCGGCACGGCCCCCGCGCAGCCCGATGCCGACCTGCTCCGGGAGTTCCGGCCGCACCTGCGCGCCGCGCTGCCCGATTACATGGTCCCGGCGCTGATCGTCGCGCTTCCCGCGCTGCCACTGACGCCGAATGGGAAGGCCGACCGGGCCGCGCTGCCCGCCCCAGCCTGGGAAGCCGGCCGGCCAGCGGCCGACCGTGTCGAGCCGCGCAACGCGCTCGAGGCCACGCTCGCCCGCATCTGGGGCGAGCTCCTGGCTGAGCCGGCCCCGATCGGGGTGCACGACGACCTGTTCGCCCTGGGCGGGCATTCGCTGACCGTCACCAGGTTCGTCGTCCGGGTGGCCGACGCCTGCGGCGTCAACCTCCCGGTTCACACGGTCTTCGCCAGCCCGACGATCGCTGAGCTGGCCGGGATAGTCTCCGCCGACCCTGGTTTCGGCCGCGGCGAAGCCCCGGCCCAGCACGCCGGCCTGGACCGGCTCAGCGACGAGGATCTGGACGGGCTGCTTCGCGCGGCACTGGCCGAACGCAGCCGGCGCCAGGCGGCCCCGGGCGGCCCCGGATTGTGACCAGCCCGGGATCCGGGGTCGGGATCATGAACGCATACGCCCGGCCGCCCCGACGGGCACCTTCTCCCTCTCGCGATGAGCCGGCGCACGCTCGCCTTCTGGCGCCAGGGGAAGACCGTCTGGGACGGGGAAGTCAAGCAGGCGGTGGCCATCGAGGACCATGGCCGGCCGGCCATCTCCGTCCAGGCGCCTGCCGTCCGGTGGCGGACCGGCCGGGGTCGGCCCCTGACCACCACCGCCGCCGCCACCACCACCGCCCGACCGCCGGCCGGGCCGGCCGGCCGCACTGAGCCCTCCCCAAGCGCCCAGGCCCGCGCCGAGCAGCGGGAACAAGGCGAGCACCAGAAGGTATCCGGCCGCGCTGTTGCCCAGGCCGATCCTGAACTCGTAGACGCCGGACGGCACATGCTGCAGGACGGTGAGGCTGGGAACGGGCCACTGGAAGCGCTCTTGCTGATGGGGCAGGAGCGCGGTGGCGGCGATGCCGACAATAGCCGCGAACAAGGCGGCGGCACCACCGGCGCACAGTCCGGTGGCGACACCTTGCCGAGCGCGGACGTCGGCCAGCGGCAGCTCGCTACCGCGGCGTGGCGCCCGCCGCGCCGCGGCCAGCCCGGCCGCGACGACCGCGGCCAGCAACAGCGCCGCCGCGATGATCCGCGGCCAGCCGTGCAGTACCTCCAGCCGGGCACTCGTGCCATGCGGCGGATTGCCCACTTGCAGCACGGAGGTGAGAAGGCCCACCGCGGCGCCGACGCCGGTGCCGATGGCCAGGGACGGCGTGCTCGCGAACGGCCGCCGTGCCGTCAACGCGACCAGCCCGGTTACATAAGCGGCCAGCAGCACGAGGAAGAAAAACTCGCCCAGCCAGAGACCAGCCAGCCAGGACCCTCCGGGCATCGCCGCATATTCTGTTCGCGCTACCTCCGCCTTGACCAGAATCACGACGAAGACCAGCAGATAGCCACCGATCCGCACAATCCGCGCCGGCCGGCTGTTGCCCACCGGGCCGAAGATCCGGTGGGCGGCCCACGAAACCGCGGCCAGGGTCACCAGGGTCGCGATCACGTCGACTCTGGTCAGGAGCGTGGCCGGGTTGGCCGCCGAGCCCGGCCATCCGGCAATTGCTACACCGGCAGCGGCAGCGCCGAAGGCCAGCGAATACCCGATTGCCCGAACCATCGGGGCTCCCTCACTGCCAGCCACCACACCGCTGCACCAGGCTAGCACGTCCCCCAAGAACGGTACCGGCATGCTCGGCGACTGACCCTGGCTGGCCGGGTTCCGAGGTGTCCGGAACCCGGCCAGCCACTGCTGCCCCGCCGATAACAGCGCCATACCGGAAACCACGGCCACGGCCCTCATCTCCAGATCGTTAGCATGGAGACAAACACGATCAGGCGGGCCAGGCGGCCGCGGCTTACCCATCGTCAGGTCAAGCAGCAGTCATCTGCGTTACCGAAATGACGCCTGGCCGCTTCTTTTCACAAGTCCCGTTGATCAATACCATGAGCCCTATTCAACGGGCGTATGGCCCACGTATGCGGACCGGAGGAAGGTTCGGACATGGCAACTGAAGCAGTCACGACTGCTACCAGACCAGCAGACGTCGGTCTCAAGCGAGAGATGGGCCTGATCGGCGCGACATTTTCATCCCTGACCTCGATTATCGGGTCGGGATGGCTGTTCGCCGGGTTCATCGCCGCTTCGCAGGCCGGGCCGGCGGCCATCTACGGATGGCTCATCGGCGGCCTCTGCGTCGTGGTGCTGGCGCTCGTCCACGCTGAGCTGGGCGGAATGTTCCCGGTGGCAGGCGGCACGGCGAGGTTCCCGCACCTGGCGTTCGGGAGCGTGGCCGGCATCTCGTTTGGCTTCTTCTCCTGGCTGCAGGCTGTCGCCGTCGCGCCGATCGAGTGCTACGCGGTGATGGAGTACGGCCAGTACTACTGGCACGGCATCTACAACCCGAGCACGAGCAAGATCACTGGACTTGGCTTCGGGATGACCATCGTCCTGATGGCCGTCTTCACCGCGATCAACTTCATGGCCATGCGGTTGTTCTCCAAGATCAACAGCGGCATCATGTGGTGGAAGCTGGCTGTCCCGGTCCTCACGATCATCGTGCTGTTCTTCTTTTTCAAGAGCAAGAGCTTCAGCGGTGGCAGCGGCGGTTTCATGCCGTTCGGCCTCAGGGCCGTGTTCGGCGCCATTCCCGGGGCCGGGATCGTGTTCTCCTACCTCGGCTTCGAGCAGGCCGACCAGTTGGCGGGCGAGATCAAGGATCCGCAGAAAAATCTGCCCCGCGCGATCATCCTGGCCTGCCTCACGGGCACGCTGATCTACATACTGGCGCAGATCGTGTTCCTCGGCGCGACGCCGGTTAGCCTGCTGACCCATGGCTTCCAGGGCATCGCCAAGTCCAACCCGGTCGCGGTGTACCCGTTTGCCGCCGTGGCTGGCCTGGCCGGGCTCGGCTGGCTGGCCGTGATCCTGCACCTGGACGCGTTCATCTCCCCGTT
>Ga0335075_10001691_pt1 | contig 36016 bp, 33 predicted proteins | sample Lox_Sample_24_FD_206723 | JGI IMG/M metagenome (GOLD analysis project Ga0335075, IMG submission 206723) | Soil microbial communities from Loxahatchee National Wildlife Refuge, Florida, United States - Lox_Sample_2.4 | ecosystem: Environmental > Terrestrial > Soil > Wetlands | place: USA...
CAGGCGCGCCGCTCTTTCGCAAGTCGTCGAACGACGGGAGAAACCAGGCATCACCCGGCAGCAGACCGGCAAGGAACAAATCCACGGTCCTATGACCGCCAACCCATCCCTACGAACTGATTAGGAGCACAGTATGAGCGGATTGCCTGCACATGTCGACATCCGCGAGGTGGGCCCTCGCGACGGATTCCAGAACGAGCCGGAAACCATCGCCACCGCCGACAAGATCGATCTGATCAACCAGCTGGCCCGGACTGGCCTGTGCCGCATCGAGGTTGCTAGTTTCGTGCGACCAGACGTCATCCCCCAGCTGTCCGACGGCGTCGAGGTGCTGCGCGGCATCGACGTGCCCGACTACGTGTCGCTGATGGTTTTGGTGCCCAACAGCAAAGGACTCGACAACGCGCTCAAGGTGCGCGAGACCTTCTCCGAGGTGGCAATCTTCGTCAGCGCCTCGGAGACACACAACAAGAAGAACGTGAACCGAAGCATCGCCGAGTCGATGGCCGACAACGAAGTCATCGCTAAGCGCATAGTCGCCGAGGATCTGCGCTGCGCCGCCGTCATCGCGACCTCCTACGGTTGTCCGTTTGAGGGCAAGGTGCCGATGAAGCGGGTGCTCGATATCGCTGAGCAGTTCGCTGCTGCGGGCGCCAGCGAGGTCGGGTTCGGCGACACCACCGGGATGGCCAACCCGGCCTACGTCGGTGAGTTCTTCGCCGCCGCTATCGAACGGCTACCCGGTGTCGAGGTCACCGCCCACTTCCACAACACCCGTGGCCAGGGACTGGCCAATGCTTACGCCGCGCTGCAAGCCGGGTGCACCAGCTTCGAATCCAGCTTCGGCGAACTCGGCGGCTGCCCAGTGCCGGCTGGTTCGACCGGAAACATCGCCTCGGAGGATCTGATCAGTATGTTCCAGGAGATGGACGTGTCCACCGGGGTATCGCTGCCGGCCCTGATCGGCGCGGCGCGCGCCGCTCAGAGCGTGCTCGGCCGCAAACTGACCAGCCACTCCCTGGTCGCCGGTCCGATCGACTGGGTACCGAACCCCAACGCTCCCTCCTGCCGTTAGACCATCCCATCACTCATCTCAAAGGAGAGAACAGATATGACCAACCGCGTCGCATTCGTCACCGGCGGAGCCCAAGGCATCGGCCAAGGAATCTCTGAAACTCTGGGCGCCAACGGGTTTCGGGTCGCGGTCGCCGACCTCAACCTGGAGGCGGCCGAAGCCACCGCAAAGCGCATTGCCGAGGCCGGCGGCGAAGCCATCGCGGTCCACGTCGATGTGACCGACACCGACTCGGTACGCGGTGCGGTCAAGACCGTCGCCGCCGAGCTCGGGGACATCGAGATCGTGGTCAACAACGCCGGCTGGGACGACTTCATGCCGTTTTTGAAAACTTCAGAGGACTTCTGGGACAAGATCCTTGACATCAACTTCAAGGGCGCGCTGCGCGTCATCCACGCCGTCGTGCCCGGCATGGTGGAACGCGGGTTCGGACGAGTGATCAACATCGGTTCGGATGCCGGCCGCGTCGGGTCCTCGCTGGAAGCGGTCTACTCCGGCGCTAAGGGCGGCATCATCGCGTTTACCAAAACCCTGGCCCGGGAGGTGGCGACCAAAGGGGTGACCGTGAATACGGTGTGCCCCGGCCCCACCGACACCCCCGCGCTGCGCAAGTTCGCCGACAGCTCCGGGCAGGATGCCGACAAGGTGATCGGCGGGATGACCCGCTCGGTCCCCATGAAGCGGCTGGCACAGCCGTCGGACATCGCCGCCGCCGTCGCCTTCTTCGCATCCGATGCGGCCGAATACATCACCGGTCAGACGCTGTCGGTCAGCGGTGGCCTCACCATGGCGTAGCGGTCACACCGTTACGCAGAAACCAAGGAGGGACATCAATGACGCAGTCCGAAAACGGTTCACCGGTACGCCTGCGCATCGCGGGCTCGGTGGTCGAAATCACGCTCAACCGGCCACCGGCCAACGCACTAGGCATGCCGATCATCGACGGGCTGCACAGAGGGCTCGATGCCGCTGACGCGTTGCCCGCCAAAGTCATTGTGGTGTCCTCGGCGCTGCCCGGCTTCTTCGCAGCCGGCGCCGACATCAAGCACATGTCGTCCGTGGACGCGGCATCGTTCAGCGCGTACGGCGACACGCTTCGCGGCGCCGTCGAGCGCCTGGCCGCCCACCCAGCGGTGTCAGTGGCCGCCGTCGACGGGCTCGCGTTGGGCGGCGGACTGGAGTTGGCCATGGCCTGCTCGTTGCGCGTCGCCGGTTCGTCAGCGCGGCTCGGTCTGCCCGAGGTCAAGCTCGGCCTCATTCCGGGCGCAGGCGGCACCCAGCGGCTGCCCCACCTGGTCGGCCGCGGACGGGCGCTGGACATCATGCTCACCGGCAGGGAGGTGGACGCCGAGGAGGCGCTTCGGATCGGCCTCGTCGACCGGCTTGTGCCGGCGGGCACCGCCGCGGACGCCGCACGGGAACTGGCCCGCGAACTGTGCGCGGCCTCATCGCCCGCGCAGCGCGCAGTTGTCCGGACTGTGGACGCCGCCTACGACCGACCGCTGGCCGCAGGTCTGCGCTACGAGGCCGAAGAGGTCCAAGAAGTGTTCGAGCGGGGCGAGGCAGTCGAGGGTATCCGTGCGTTCGTCGACAAGCGCACTCCCGAATTCGCCTGATCAGAAGGAACTTCGATGATTGAGCTCGAACAGCGTTACGAGACATTGCTTCTCGAGTCCCCAGCCGACGCTGTAGTCCAGGTGACGTTGAACCGGCCGGACCGGTTCAACGCGATGACGGTGACCATGTTCGACGAACTCGAATCGGTCGCGCGCGCGATCGGGGACGACCGCGACATCCGGGTGGTGATCCTGACCGGTGCGGGCAGGGCGTTCTGCGCGGGCTATGACCTGGACGAAGCCGAGGAACTGGCCTCGTTGTCGGCCTTGGGCATGCTTGACCGCCAGGAGCTCGCGGCCCGCGCGCTCAGCGCCGTGCGCGCAATACCGGTACCGGTGATCGCGGCGGTGAATGGACCCGCCGCCGGCGGCGGCATGTCGCTCACGCTGATGGCCGACATCCGGCTCGGATCGCCTGCGGCGAAGTTCAATGCCGCGTTTGTGCGGATCGGGCTTTCGGCGGGTGACCTGGGTGCTTCCTGGCTGCTGCCCCGGCTGATCGGTCCGTCGGCCGCCGCAGAAATCGGTTTCAGCGGCCGGATCGTCGAGGCGGAGGAGGCAGAACGGCTCGGCCTGCTCAACCGGGTCACCGGTCCCGACGACCTGCTCGACGAAACGCTCGCCATGGCGGCCCAGATCTGCGCCAACTCCCCCGGCGGCATCCGGATGTCCAAGCGAGCATTGCAGGCCAACATGGAAGTCGCCTCCTTCGCCGCGGCGCTCGAACTGGAAAACCGCGGGCAGGCATTGCTCACACGCTGCGACGATATGACCGAGGCGCTGCAAGCGTTCAAAGCCAAGCGGCGACCGAACTTCTCCGGGCGGTGAGCATGAGTACCGCCACATCGCACTGGAATCGGGTGTCGCGGCGCTCGCTGGCCGACGTGCTCGGCGAGCTGCGCACGGCGCGCACCCTGACCTTCGACGAGCATCGCCTGGGCATCGTCGTGATGTCAGTAAACCGGCCACATCGCGCGAATTCGCAAACGGTGGAAATGTTCGGCGAAATCGCCTGGGCGACAGCCATGTTGCGGAACGCGCCGCTGCGTGCGCTGGTCATCACCGGGGCGGGCGGAAAGGCGTTCTGCACCGGCTTCGACCTGGACGAGGTCGATGTCCTCACCCGGATGTCGGTGTCGGAATTCACCGATCTTGTGGAGACCGCTGCCGCCGGGTCCACCGGTTTGCGCGCCCTGCCGTACCCGGTGATCGCCGCCGTCAGCGGCCCGGCGGCCGGTGGTGGCCTGTCGTTGGCACTGGCCGCTGACATCCGGCTCGCGGACCACACCGCTAGTTTCAGCGCCGGGTTCGTTCGGGTCGGCTTGTCCATCGGCGAACTGGGCACATCATGGAACCTGGTCCGGCTGATCGGACCCGGCAGGGCCGCGGAGTTGGCGTTCACCGGACGCACAGTACGGGCCGTCGAAGCCCAGCGCATCGGACTGGCCGACCGGCTCGCCGAGACGGGCAGCGCGCTCGACGCGGCGATCGAGCTGGCCGAAACCATCGCGGAAAACTCCGACGACAGCACGAGATCCACCAAGAATGCGCTGGTCCGCAATCTCGAGAACAACTCCTTCAGGTCCGCGCTGGAGATGGACACCCGCGGCCAGGCGCTAGCCCTGCAGGCGCCGGCCACCCGCAGCGCACTGCGGAAGCTGCAAGAGCAGTCACAGTGACCGCATCGGAAGAGTTGCGCGACGGGCTCGGCCCCGCTGACGACCTCCGGCACCGGCCAATGGCCGGGGAGAGAACGCGCGACAGCCTGTTCTGGGAGCTGATCATGCCGGAAGAAGAACTCGGCGTGCAGGTTTACCTGTACCTGACCGATAGCGGAAAGGCCGGCTATAACGTCTGCATCTGGGGGCCGGATGCGCGCCCTTTGGCGCTGCACCTCCACCAAGGGCGGGTACCCGACCACGCCGACCTCGACAATTTCTCGTTCGACGGGCTGACGCTCACGCAGCCCGAGTTGCGGCAGTCGTGCATGTTGACCTACGACCGCGATGACGTGCGAATCGAGTTTGGGTTCAGCGGCATTCATGATGCGTTCAGCTACCACCGCAATCCGGACGGGCTGCCGTCGTGGTTTGCGGTGAACCGGATCGAGCAGACCGGGCGAGTGCGTGGAGGGCTTGAAGTTGCCGGCCGCCGGATCGAGTGGGACCGAATGGGACATCGCGATCACTCGTGGGGGGTCCGCGACTGGGGCGTCCCGCAGCATTGGAAATGGTTCGTCGCTTACACCGAATCGGGCCGCGCGCTCAATGGGTGGATTTGGATCGCCAAGGGCGAGTGGGGTTTCGCCGGCTACGTCGTGCGGGACGGAGTTACCCACCCGGTCCGTCACATCGACCACCACGCCGACTACGACGAACAGATGCGCCAACGTCGACTGCGGGCGACTTTCACCGACATCACCGGTGCGCAAACCGAGCTCGAGCTTGACGTCTTCGGCGTGATCGAGCTACCGACCCACGACAGGTTGCAGACGGTCATCCGCGAAGGCGCCTGCCGAGCCGTCATCGACGGCGAGCAAGGGGCGGGACAGTTCGAGACACATTGGCAGGGAAGCTACCTGGATTATCTGTCGGCGCGGGGCACGTGATGTGGTCATGGTCTGAGCCGGAACTCCAACGGCTGGGTCGCTTCCTCGCCGACCATGGCCTGTGCAGCCCGACGGTCACCGCTCAGGCCATCGGCGACGGGCATTCGAACCTGACATTCCTGGTGTCGGACGGACACTCGCAGGTGGTGGTGCGCCGACCGCCGCCACCCCCGCTGCCGCCCGGCGCCCATGACGTGCTGCGCGAAGCGAAGCTGCTGACGGCGCTGTCCCAGACTCTCGTTCCGGCGCCGGCTGTGTTGGCAACCGCAGAGGCCGGTGAGCTACTGGACGTTCCAGCGTTCGTGATGGACTTCGTCGATGGGGCCGTGATCACCAACGCGACACCGGCACCTGACGATGACCCGCGAATACGCAGGCGCATCGGCGAATCACTGGTGGACACGCTTGCCGAGTTGCACCGCGTGGCTTGGCGTGAGGTCGGACTTGGCGACTTCGGCAAGCCCGATGGGTTCAACGCCCGACAATTGCGGCGAATGCAGTCGCTGATCGCTGTTGACGGTGCGCTTCCAAAGCCATTCGCCGAGCTGGACGGCTGGCTGCATGCCCACCTCCCGCCTGAATCGCGAGTAGCGATCGTTCACAACGACTTCCGTATCGGCAACATGATCGTCAACATGAAGGTTGGCTCCATCGCAGCAGTCCTTGACTGGGAGCTCGCCACTATCGGGGACCCACTGGCCGACCTGGGATACTTCCTCACGTCATACCCTGGTCCGGGTGAGCCGCTGGTGCCGACATCCGCGATGGGTACTGCCGTTCTGGAACCGGGCTATCCCGGACGCGCTGAGCTGCTCGATCGATACGCCGACCGCACCGGCGCTGATGTGTCAGGGGTGAATTGGTATGCGGCGCTGGCGATGTACAAGCTCGCCGCGCTTTACGAGTACAGTCGCAGGCGGTTCGACAGTGGTGTCGGCGACCCCTATTACGCCGATCCTGGGTTGGTGAGTTCGTTCCTGGCTGCCGGCGAGCAGCTGGCGGCCGCAGACTCTGCGCTTACCTGATTTGCATAGAAACGCGTTCTGCAGGCGGTGTCCGTCACTTCCGCTGGCGCGCTGTCACTCTCGTCGGCGGAGAAAATCCCTGTTTGGGGGGACGCGGCCCGGTGATCTATCACGTACCTTGGCCGCGTGCCACCGATCGATCACCCATTGAACCTCGCCACACAGGCGATCCTGACGGACCTCAGTTGGGCGCTGACCGCGGTGCTGTTGGTGATCGCGATCAGGATGGGTGTTCGCCAGCGGACACCGTTCTATGCGCTCTTGGTGTTGGCGGCCTTGATCGGCGCATTCGCCGAGCCGCTTTACGACGTGGCAATGATGCTGTACTTCTACTCCACACCGGGCATGTGGACGCATTTCACCGCATTCGACATCCCGCAACCGATCTGGACACACAGCGGCTATGTGGTGCTCTACGCCGCCCCGGCGATCTATATCGCTCACCAGATCGCGCGCGCCATGATGACCCGCCGCACGCTGTTCGTCTGGGCCGGCATCACGCTGATTGAATCGGCCGCGTTCGAGATCATCGGCATCAACGGCGGCCTTTACAGTTACTGGGGGCCACACGTGTTCCGGATCTTCCAGTACCCACTGGTGATCGGTGTGCTCGAAGCCGCTCAGGTGATCGTCTTCGCGGTAGCGGCATCGCAGCTGCGTGCCCGCTGCACCGCTCAATGGCAGCTGCTGGGCCTCTTCGTGCTGTTCCCGTGCACGTTTTTCATGGCCAACTTCGGCGCAGGCTGGCCAACCATCATTGCTGTGCATCTTGAGCACACCTCGACGCCAGTCATCGCAGCGGCAACGGTGGTGAGCATTGGCCTCGCGGTGATGTTGGTCCGGATGTCCGCCTCATTCCTGCCCCAGGGAGCAGCCGACGATGCCGAGGGCCTTCCGCGCCTCTCCGCTACAAAGCACACGCAGCCGGTTTCCGGCAAGTCCGGTCGAGCGGAACAGCGGTGACGCGGTCGGTCCGTTACGCCCACGCGATCTAAGGGGTTGTCAATGTCCGTATCCACGTCCACCAATATTCGCCACGCCTTCTTCATCCTTGCCGGCGTCATGGCGCTCGTGTTGACGTGGCCACACGCATTTCAGTGGATGGCCGCGGGTGGGAACATCCTCAACCCGATCGCCTTCTTCGGCGACGCCATGGCGCCCGGTGGCACCGCTGCGTTCCTCAGCATCGACATGGCTATCGCCTGGCTTGTGTTCATGGTGTGGGTCGTGTTCGACAGCAAGCGGATAGGACTGGGGTACAAATGGGGCTGGACCTTCGTGGCATTGTCTTACATCGGTGTATCGATGGCATTCCCTGTGTATCTCGTTACTCGCGAGCGCTTCCTCGAGAAGCACGCTCGGACTAGCGAATTGAGCACCTAACCGACCTGAGTCGTTCGCCGAAAACCCAACACGGTGCGAATCGACGAGCCAACAAGCGCCCCGATGTGGGCACGGGAAATCCCCATCCGGGAGAGGTGCGGGCGGTCTAGACGGTCGACGTCTCGGCCAGACCCAAGACGAAATCCCGAACACTTTCTGACGTCGTCGGGTCGGCTGAACTGAACTCGTCCGCTACCGCGGTGTCCTTCGCGAGGCGGAGCATCTGCGGTCCCTCGTCGATCAGCAACCGGCTAAGCCCAAGCGCGGCACAGGTTCTCAGCGCTGGCGCTAGGACACGCCGCGCTTCGTCGGTATTGGCGGCTGTCGCCAGGCAGAAGGCCAACTGGAGCGTGGCCTGAAGGTGCGCACGAGGGCGCTTCCGTTGATCAACGTGGTTAACGCGAGCGCGCGCCCGGTTGCAGGCCGCAGTGCGCGCTGACGGCTGTCCGTCGTTGAGGAGGAGTCTAATTTGCGAGTCCTCCCTGAGTTCGGCTGTGACGTCGCCCATTCCGTCAAGTGCTTGTGCACCTTGGCTCATGACTCGGTGAGCGAGCGACTCGTCGACCTCTTTGGTCGACATCGCGGCTGATCGGACCTGTTCATGCACCAGGCGGGCCTCGAGTCGCGGCAGTTGCAGGTCTCGCGCGATCAATAGGCCTTCGGCCAGTCGGCGGTCACCGCCGGTCTTGTCACCGCGGGCAAATTTCAGCCGCGCCCCGGTCCCAAATGCAGCTAGCATGAAGTCGACGATTCCGCCCTCGGCGCCGAGTTCGTAGGCGTCGTCGAGCAATACCTCGGCTTCATCGAGTTGACCACGTTCGTAGAGAAGCTCTCCCAACAATGATCCGGCTAGCTTTGCGACGTAGGTTGCGTGTCCGGACGGCAGCAGCGCGATTCGTATTGCGTGTCGCAGGTGCGCTTCGGCGCCGGCAACGTCGAGCTGCTCGTTCGCGGCGATCGCCGCAAAACAGTATCCGTAGCTGACGCTGAGTGTCCCGGAGATCCGCTGATGGTACTGGTGTCCCCACCTCTGCCAGCGCAGCGCGTCATCGAAGTCCAACACTCGAAGCGCACGAAATGAGGCAAGGTCGGCTGCGCGGCAGAGAACGAAGGGGCGCAGCGTGTCCGCCTTGTCGACACAAGCCTGAACGGCGGCATCGGTGGAGGCGTCGATGCGGTCCTGGAAGGCGGCGATTACTGCGCGAATCAGGTCTATTTCGGCACGGAGGTCGCCAGCTTCGTCAGTCGGAACCGAGTCGATGGCGAGCTGAGCCAGTCGAAGCGCATCCTCGACCGCCGCCAGGCGGTGAAGTACGACGTTTGCCCAAGCAAGGTCGACCTGCAGCCTGGGGCGCGCATCGGCGTGTTGCGCCGGCAGCTTGGCCGTTAGCCCGATCAATGTGCTCATCTGGTTCTGTTCGTTCAGATCCCCCGCCGCCTGCTCGACGGCATCGACCGCCTGCCGTGCGTCGCCGGCGAGAATCAAGTGATCGACGGCCTGGTTAAGCATCCGGTGCTTCGAAAACCACAGTGCAGCCCTGCGGTGTAGCTCTGGTATGCGATCTTCTGCGTCGCGCTCGAGGCGGTGTAAAAGGTATTCGGCGAACAGGTGGTGGTATTGGAACCATGATCCTTCGGTGTCGGTTCTGCGCAGAAAGAGATCACGTTCTTCGATCTCTTCGAGGACGCCTTGGCTACGCCGGCTATCGGTGAGCGCGGTCGCCAACCCGCTGCAGATCTGTTTGGTGATGCAGGTCGACAGCAGGAAATCGAGGAGATCCGGCTCAAGGCTGTCCAGGACGTTGGACGCCAAATACTCGCCTATTGCTTTATGCCGCCCGGACAGATTCTGGATGAGCGCCGCCGGATCAGGATGATCGCGAAGGGATAATGACGCCAGCTGCAATGCGGCTGCCCATCCGTCAGTGGAGTCCTCGAGTTCGGCCACGTTGGCAGTCGTGAGTTCGAGGCCGCACTGATCGACCAGCAGCGCTTGGGATTCGGCCACATCGAACTTGAGAAGAGACGAGTCGATTTCTACCAGCTCCCCCTGGACCGCCAACGTAGAGAGCGGAAGCCCTGAACGCGTACGGCTTGTGACAATCAGATGCAGGTGATGGCAACTATTCTCAAGCAGGTAGGCCAAAGCGTTCGTAGTCGCAGTATTGTCTACGCGATGCCAATCTTCCATCACCAGCGCGAGGGTCTGTTTATCGGAATGTAGGCTATTGATCAAGGCGTTAAGGACATATTGTTCCGTATTTTCCAAATGCCCTTCGAATTCTTGCTGTAGCGTGTCGGCGAGGTCTGGCATGGTGCGCCGGATCGCCTCAATCATATGAGCGAGAAACCAGACCGTGTTGTTGTCGTCGCTATCGATAGCCAACCATGCGCTGTTCAGACCCTGTCGGGTGAGGGTTTGAGCCCACTGCGCGGCCAGGGTGCTTTTGCCGTAGCCGGCGGGCGCGTGAATCAGGACCAGCTTTGGTCTTGGCCCCGACCCGAGGCGGTCGAGTATTCGTTGCCTCGGCACCGTCGGGCGAGTGAATGTCGGCGGTCGAAATCGTGTCGGTGCGCTCGGCGGATAGTGCGCTCGCTGGACCGAGGCCGACCCGTCCGACCGTAATCCGATCGCGGCGGAATGCCCCGCTGATAAAGGAGTTCCGGTGCCGGAGGCCGATTCGTCGGCGTCGGTCGGCGGTGCCGGTAACTCCAGCGGAACGTCGGCGATGTTGAGTCCGACATGTTTGGCGGCTGCTCGCAGAGTCTCACCGAACGCTGCCGCAGAGCCAGGGCGGCGTGCGGGATCGGTATTCAACCCGAGCTCTATTGCCGAGCAGATCGGGTCTGGCACGCCTCTGGCGCGGAGATCGGGGATCGGACCCGCCATCACCCGACGAACAAACGCGATGGGATGCTCGCCTGATCGAACCGTGAATGGCGGGTCGCCGCTAAGCACGGTGAAGACCGTGGCCGCCAGACCGTAGACATCCGCAGCGACCGAGACGGCGGCGCCCTGGAACAGCTCGGGCGCGATGTACGCCAGGGATCCGACCACCTGCTGCGAGGAGGTCTGGCGGCCACCCGCGATGCGCGCAATGCCGAAGTCGCAAAGTTGCGGTTCCCCGTAAGCAGTGAGCAAGACATTAGCGGGCTTGATATCGAGATGAAGAACGCCCGCACGGTGAGCGGTTTCCAGAGCACCGGCCAGGCGCACCCCTATCTCCAACGCCTCGCGGACCCCGAGTGGTCCCTGACCGCGGATCCAGGCACTGAGCGTGTCTCGACGGTGATACTGCATCACGATGTATGGACGCCCGGCGAAGGTTAACCCGCTATGCAGGACGGGCACGATGTTCGGGTGGCCGGAGACCCGTCCCATGGCCCGCTGCTCGCGGTTGAAGTGTTCGACGTCGACATCGTCCGGATCGGAACTGAGCACCTTGACCGCGACGACGCGGTCGAGCGACGGTTCATTACAGCGATACACCACTCCGAACCCGCCGCGCCCCACCGGCTCCGCGTCGTGGTAGCCCTCTGCCTCGAGCTCCGCGACGATTCCCGAAGCAGGGCTGGTTTGAGTGGCGTCGGGATTGGCCACAGCTAGTCCACCCGCATCCGAGCTGCACTGGCGGGGCGGATCTGATCCGACCGGTAGAGCAAACGATCCGTACGACTCGGTGCCAGCGTTCCCATCGCAGATTCCTTCGTTGCAGCTATTTACCCTAGCTCTCGCCGGCCAGCCACCAATGCGGTTCGCTCGATTCGACTCCGCTGCGCCGGGACGACGCCGGCTTTGCCTCCGTCGGGGAGACGAGAACCACCCGATGAGGTGACGCGCACTGGGCTGAACGCGGAGACACTTGTAGGACAGCAGGATCACACGAAGGGCGCGTGCAGCCCGCTACACCCGTGCCTCGGCCATCTCCGCGTACGGTCCGCTGCGAAATCTGAGTCCTAACTAAACGAGAGTGAAACAATGACCACCTATCTGACCCTTGTCGGGATGCTGCTGCTAGTCGTATCCCCGCTGCTGATTCCAGTAACCGTCACTGTGATCCCTTTTTGCTCCAACAGATTCGGTTCTATCGCCAAGTGGCGTAAGACCACGACGCTTCCCGGACCGGCCCCGGTGTTCAGCAACCGGCCGGGAGTTCAGCTGGCGCCATCCCCCGCATAGGAGGCCGCGGTGTTCATCGCTCGATCCACCACGGGGTGTGAGGACCACGTCGAGTCGGGAGTGTACGTACTGCTCACGCAGGCAATGAATCCGACAGTATCGCAATATATTCCACACCGCTTTGGGCCGGGCTGACGCAGCAGGCCACACTGGTTGGCTTGCGCCATTCTCGCTTGTTCCGGATCGACAGCTCTACCTATGTGGATTGTGCGATCCCGACGAAGAATGTTGCCGTCGCGACGATTACACGCTCGCGTGACGTTGACGCGTAAGCCGGATGCCGACGGCGATCTTACGTTCGCCTATTGCGGCGGGATACCCGGCGGCGGGTACACGCCTCGTAAGATCCACGCCCACCAATTGTTGCCGTATTCGAGCTCGTCGCTGATGTCATAGTCGGGGCTGGGATCGAGCGGGAGATTGTTCGCCTGGGAGCCCGGAGGGAGTTCCGCTACGGTTCTCTGGTTGGGGTTCGACGATGGCGGCGGCTGTCCGTATACGGCCACCACGACGGTGCGATCCGGACTGTTTTCCGACCACACACCGATTTGGCTGTTGGCGCAATTGGACATGACGGTCATATAGGCGGGATTGTGGTACCACCGGTTCAGCAAATCGTTGCCGCTGATTGCGATGGACTGATTGATCGCCACAGTTTCCCCCACCTGACCATGGAAGCCTGCCGCGTTGGCGCGATCTTGTGGACTAGACCCGTCTGAGCCGATATCGCCGTCAAGGTTGCGGTTGTTCAGCACATCCCTGGTGTGCCACTGGGCAGCGAGTTGCAATTGTGGGTTGATCTTGACGTCGTTGGTGCAGCCTGCCTGATGCTGAATGGTAAAGACGTTGGAGACCACACTGTCGTTGAGCCGCTTGTTGTTCGGTATGAGCGTGTTGTTGTCGCCATCCGCATGAGCGCCAGGCGCGCCCAGCACGGTACCGGCGGCGACCACCAAGCCAGGCAGAGTAAGTGGCCAGAACTGCATGTCGGTCTCCTTCCGTTCTCAGCCGCCGGGCGGTGGCTGGTAGTGGCCTGCCGAGTTGCGCAGTTGCCAAATCTGTGCAGGGCATAACAGGTTAACCGCATACGAGACAAGGTAATTGGCTGCAAACTCGTCATTGGGCCTGATATCGTTCTTCACGTCACCCATGACTTGGGTATAGCCCTCGCCGCGGCCCACCTTGTCGCAGATCCCGTATCCGTAGCTCACGGCGTCGGCGGGATTGGCAAAGTTGTCGTAGTGCCGCCGCACCATCACGTCATACACGTACTCGACTTCAGGTGCCGGTGCGGCGTACGCCCGCGGCACCGACCCCAGCGGGAGCGAGCCGACGACACCCGCGGCTGCTGTGATCGCCAGAGTCCAAATCTTCACCGGTTCACCGCATCTCGGTTTATACGGGGTCGAATTGGGAAATCAGCCACCGGCCGCCGACCTTGTCGAGGGTTACTCGAACGCTAGATGCCGTGCTGGTCGGCGCATCCTGACCGATGATGACGGACTGATTCACGAAAAGTAATACCACAGCATGGTTTTCGGTCGCCGAAGTCGACGCGGCGGCCGGAACGGTTGCGATGGCCGAGATCTGCTTCTGCTTTGCTCCCGGGATGACCACATCGTGGGTCAGCGATGTGTAGGCGTTCAGGAACGAACCGGTCAGCCGGCTCCGCGCGGCGTCAAGGTCCTTCTCGACCGTGTCGGGCTTATAGGAAAGCAGTGCGATGGTGCTGTCGGTGGCGGCTCGCACGGATTCGGCGCGAGCCACGCCGGCTTCGCGAGCCGAGCCATCCTCCCACTTCAAAAAGCCTGCGGCGGCAGCCAGCAACAGCGCCAGCGCGGGCAGCACCACAAACACGACCGCCCGCGACCAGCGGACGTGGCGCGCCGGGCCAGTCGGCTGCTCATCATGGTCTGGTCCATCGACCTCCATGGCGGCTGCCGTCACCTCGGCATCGTCCGCAGTGGTCACTGTCTGCACCGACTCGGCCGGTGTTTCCTCCTCGGAGTCGGCCGCACTTCGATCGCCTGCGCCGCGCGGCGCGAACCACCTCATGGCACGAACCCGACATTAGAAACCTTCACCTGGTCACCTACCTTCTGCACGTCGATACGCATCCGCCATGCCCGCGGAACCTGCTCTGCCTCACCGGCATTCGAGGTCTGCACCGACACGGCCACCAACGCCCGGGCTGAGTCGGCCGTCTGCGACTCCAAGCCGGCCTCCGTGATCGTGCCGACCGTCTTCGCCTGAGCTTTCTTGAGCACCTCGATGAACGGCTGTGACCGCTTGGCGAAGTCGTCGTAGAACTCCCCGGTGGCCCCGTCCAGAATGCGATGCACATCGGCCTCGGCATGCTGCCAGTCGATCGTCGTCAAATTCAGCGCACCTTGCCTGGCCACCTGCAGAAACTGACTTCGCTGGGCCTGCACCTGCTGCGACTGGTGAGCGCGAAACCCCAACCAGCCCACCAGTCCTGCCAACACAACAACCATGACCACACCGAACAGCGTTACGCGCAACGACGGCGCCATCGGCTTTCTGGACGGCGGAGTCGGCTCGCCATCGGCGTCGTCCGCAGCAGACTTGGGCTCGAATTCCTCGATGTCGATGCCAATTTCGGCGTCGTCGTCCTGGGCCACTTCAGAATCCATCGCTACTTGCATGTCGTCCTCCATCCGCGGTTGTCGTTGAGGCCGCGCGCCTTTGCTGTCAGTTGCCCGGCGGCAGCAACATCGTTTGCCATGATTTGTCCTTCGGCGCGGTGTGCGCCAAATCCGATTGGGTGTACTCATGCCCGTCCGGCCCGAGATAGGTGCCGGTGGCCGGGTTGTACTCGGCGGCGGCCACCGGCGGTGGCGGAGGCGGTGGGGCCGGTGCTGCTTGCGGCGGCGACCCAGGCGGAAATTGCGGAATGTCTTGGCCGGTGTAGGTGGCGTTGGGGTCGCCTTTCCAGGCCCAGCCGTCGTTGAGCGGCACATACTGTTCCTTGCTTTCGCACATCTTCACCGTCGGTGCGCGCTTGCCCGGCCTGGTTTCGCACGGGATATTGCGGGCGCCGCGCACGCCCATGATGGGCGAGTCCTGCGGGATCCTGCAGTACAGGTCGCCGCCGGGCCGGTCCGGATAGTCCTCGAAAACAGGGTTCCGCTGCTGCTGGGCCGGCAAAAACCCAGTGGTACACGGCGGCGGCACGTTGAGGTTGAGGTTGAAGCTGAGGTATTGGCCTCGGTAGGCCTGCTTGGTGTTGAGGTTCCCCAAGATGCCGGCCTGTTCGGCTTGGATGGATTCGGGGAAGATCACCAGCAGCGATTCGATGTCGTTTTGGTAGGTGAGCGCGACCTGGCTCACGCTGTTCAGGTTGGCCATCAGAATCGGCAGGGTGGGTTGCAGCCGCTCGAGAAGTTGCTGTGTCTCCGCCAACCCGGAGCCGCCGTTGTCGATGAGGGTGGCCACAGCCTGGTTGTGGGTCTGCAATTCGCTGGTCACCGTGGCCAAATTCGATGCCCACGCCGCTATCGCATCGGACGTTTGAATCTGGGAATTGGCCACCGGCTGCCAATTGTCGATTAGTGCAACCAGCGGGTCGAGGTTCTTGCGCGCATCGATCGACAGGTTCGTCCCGCCCCTGACAATGCGGGACAGTTCGGGGCCGAGCCCACCCACAGCCGTGTACGACTCGTCAATGACGGTCTTCAGATTGTCGTGAGGTATCGCGCGCAGAGCCGTGTTGGCGGCACTGAGCAAGATATTGATGTCCGGCGGTGTGGAGGTGTTAGTCAGCGGAATCACATCGCCGTCCTTGAGCGGCGGCGAGGTGCCGTTGCGGGGCAGCAATTCGACATACGATTCGCCGACCGCCGACTGACTGTGCACCTCGGCTTTGAGGTCTCGCGGGATGTGGATGCCGGATTTCAATGACAGCACCGCTTCGACGCCGCCGTTGGTCAGGTGCACCGACTGCACCCGGCCTACTTCGGTGCCGCGATAGGTCACGTTGCCGGTCTCATACAGCCCGCCGGTCTGCGGCAGTTCCATCTTCACCGTGTACCGGCCGACGCCGAACAACATGGCCGGCAGTTTCACGAAGTGCAGCGACATCACCGACAACGCGACAAGCGCGACCACGCTGAGGACCACCAGCTGGATCTTGACTCGTCTGTGTAGATGCATCTAGGGCCCCTGATCCCAGTGATAGGGAATCGTGAGCGGATTACCCGGGTTGAACGGGCCGCCGGCCAGGCACGGGCTGGGGTACTGGCCGACGGTGCGGCCCCACTGCAGCTCCAGCTCGGTCAAATCACACGCCCACTTCGTGCCGGTGAATAGTCCGGCGTCGATGCGGCTGAGCGTCAGGTCGATGATCCCCGTCAAGTTGTTGTACTCACCGCGCATGAAGTTCTGGAACGTTTCGTTCGGAAATGGGAAGGTGGGGATCAGGCTCAGCGACCTTGTCAGGCTAGGACCAGCGTTAGCGAGTGACTCCAACACCGGTCCGACCTCCTTTAACTCCTTGACCAGGTTTTCTTTGGTTTTGTTGACCGTGTCGGCGGTCAGAGCGCCGAATTTGCCCAACTGGTCCGCCGCATCGACCAGGTCGTCTCGCTCCTTATTGAGCACTGTGAGCGCGTCGGGAATGGTCTTGATGGCCCGATCCAGCACGGGCTGCTGATCGGCGAACTTGCCGACCAGGTGGTTGAGCTTCTCGGCGGCCGCGATGATGTCACCCTTCTGGTCGTCGAGGTATGCGGTGAATTTGTCCAGCTGACCGATCAGGCTCCGCAAATCCTGCTCGCGACCCCGGAACGCTGTGCTCAGCGCCTCGGTGATGTCTTGTACTTGGCTGATTCCACCGCCGTTGAGCACCAGCGACAACGCCGCCAGCGTCTGCTCGGTGGTCGGGTAGGCACCGCCATGTGACAGCGGAATCAGTGAGCCGTTGCGCAGCTTGCCTCGCGGCGCTTCGTATGTCGGCGGCGCCAGCTCGATGTGCTGCGAACCCAGCAAGCTGGTCGTGCCGATCTTCGCGGTCGCGTTGGCAGGCAGGTCGACGTCGCCGTTGAGCTGCATGGTCAGCAGCGCATGCCAGCCCTGGCGCTCGATTTTTGTCACATGGCCGACCGTCACGTCTGCGACCCGCACCCGCGAGTTCGGTTGAATGTTGTTGACATCGGGCATCTGCGCCTCGATCACGAAGGAGCCCGGACCGTTGCCCTGGGTCCCGGGCAGCGGCAGCGAATTGAGCCCGCGCCAACCGCAGCCGGATATCCCGGCCAAGACCACGAGCATCACCAGACTCGTTGCCACGCGGCGCCAACGGGTGTGTCTCATGAGTGACCTCCGGGGGGCAGCATCATCCCGGGCAGTCCGGCCGCCGGGTTCGTGGCCACCGTCGCGGTAGCCGGCGTAGCCGGGCCCGGTGCTTCGGCGGGCAGCGGCGCACCTGGGGGCCCGGCGGCAGGCGGCGGACCAGGTGCCGCCGCTTGAGCCGGCGGCGGCGTATTAGCCGGCGGAACATGGTCGGGCCGCATCCAGTCCTCGCTGTAGGTGACCTCGTTGGGCCTGGCCTGGGGTCCGACGAAGAGGTTCTCGCCAAGCATCGGGAAGTTGTACTGGCGGTTTTTGAAAATCGGCGCCAGGTACTGCGCGCACAGTTTCGACGCTTGCTCGGCCCCGAGCCGCGAGGCCGCCTGCACCGCTCCGCAAAGGAAGGCGATCGGGTTGGCGAAGTTGTTGATCGCCAGCGCGCCGGTCAGCGAACCGTTGGCCGGCTCGAAGATGTTGTTGAAGTCCTGCAACACCGTCGGGCCGACATGCAGCGTCTGCTTGAGGTCGTCGAGGCTCTGAACCACCGCCGTGGTAATCGACGCCAGCTTGTCCGACGTTGTACCGATAGCCTCACGGTTGTCGGCGACGAAGCTCTGCAAATCGGTCAGGACCCCGTTAAGGCTCTCCACCGTCTGACCGACCTTATTTGGATTGTCGGCCAGCACCGACGAGACCGCGGCCAGGTTACGGTTCAGCTGTTCGAGCAGATCGGCGCTATCGTGCAGCGCCGTCACCAGCGTCGACAGGTTTTTGAACGTGGAAAAGATGTCCCTGCTGTGGTCGCCGAGCGCGGACACCGTCTGCGACAGCTTGATGATGCTGTCCCGGATGGTGGGGCCCTGGCCGCGCAGGTTGTCGGCCGCGGTGTTGATGAGCGAACCCAGCGTGCTCACGCCCCCCGGCTGGGTGGGCTTCAGCAACTCGGTGACACGCTGCAGTTGGTCTCGTAGGTCATCCCACTCGACCGGCACCGCCGTGCGCCCTTGAGGTATAACCGCGCCGTTGCCCATCGTGGGCCCGCCGGTGTAGGGCGGGGTCAGCTGGATGGCACGACCCGTCACCAGCTGAGGCGACAGGATTACCGCCTTCGCATTGGCGGGAACCTTGTACTTGCGGTCGAACCAGAACGAAATCCTGGACCGCAGGGGCTCGGGTTCAATCTTTTCGACCTTGCCCACCGGCACGCCCCGGATGCGCACATCGTCGCCGGGAAAAACCCCGCTGCTGTTGTCGAAGTAGCCGACCACCAATGTGTGGGCGATCTGGTCGCTGACTTGCATCGCGACGAACAACCCGGCGACGAGCAGCAGGGCCAGGGCGCACGCGAGCGCCAGGCGGGAGTTGTTTCGTAGCCAGCCCATCACTGGCCTCCCGGTCGCGACGGCGGGTCGTTCACAATGATCGGCTTTTGCGTCGGTGCGGGAATAGGAACAAGGGGCGGCCCCGGCGGTGGACCTCCGGGTGGCGGGGCTGGCGGCGGTTGCCGATAGGGGTAGCAGCCAGGACCGGGCAACGCCACGCCGGGCACACCACACTGATGGTCGTCCGGGTTGCCGGTGATCGCGTCGGGGATGCTTTGCCGCGGCTGGCCGCCCTGGCCGGTCCGCGGATACGGCATCGGCAATGGCGGAGTCCCGCGCTGACCGGTCGGCGGGTCGGTCAGCTGCGACGGCAGCAATGTCGCCGGGTCCAGTCCCAGATCGGAGAATGCGGCATTGATGTACGGCTGCACGAACTGGCCCGGCAGCAGGTTGACCACGTATGCCTTGAAGAACGGGCCCGACGCAACCGATTCGCCAAGCGACATGACATAGGCGTTGAGCATCGGGATGGCCTTCTGCAGGCGCTCCTTGCGATTGTCGATGATCGTCAACACACCGTTGAGCTTGTCCAGTGCCGGTCGCAGCTCCTGCCGGTTGTCGGCGATGAATCCCTGCAGTTGCCGCGCCGCCGCGGACACATTCATCCAGATCTGATCGAGGGACGCGCTCTGCGTCCGTAGCTGCGCCAGCAGCGCATTGGTGTCCTTCACCAGGCTGACCACCTGGTCGGTGCGCTTGGCCAGCACTCCCGTCGCCTTGGCCGCGTTGTCGAGCAGGGCGCGAAGGTGCGCGTCGCGTTCGTCGATTGTTTGCGCAAACCTCGCCACCCCCTGCATTGCGTTCCTCAGATCCGGCGGGGTACTGGCAAAGGTTCGCGCCATGGTGGCCAGCGACCCGGACAGCTGCTCGGTGTTGATCCCGCTGATCGTGGTGGCCAGGTCGCCAAGGGCGTCGGGCAGCTGGTAGGGCGACTGTGTCCGATCCATTGGGATGCTGCCCTGCAGCTGGCCGTCGCCGCGGGGTAGGACGTCGAGGATCTTGGCGCCCAGCAGGCCCTTGGTTTTGATCGCCACCTCGGTGAGGTTCCCCAGATGAACGCCGTTGCCGACTTTGAATTTAACCAGGACACCGGGTCCCTCGAGATCAATGCTGGACACCTTTCCGACCGGGAAACCGGAGACTTCGACGCCGTTGCCGGTCCGCAAGCCGCCCGCGTCAGCGAAGTAGGCGGACACGGTCCTGCCCTGGTTGAGGAACGGCAGCTTCTGCCACTCCAGCGCGGCCAGCACAAGGACGGCGACGGCGGTGAGACCGATGGCGCCGATGGTCATCGGGTTACGTTCAGAGAACAGCTTCGTGTCAGAGAACAGCTTCATTTTGGCGCGCACCGTCCCGTGGCCTGACCGGCGACCTTGATGTACACCGGCTGGCCGCCCTTGCCGTTGAGCTTGAGCACGACATCACAGAAGTAGAAGCTGAAGTAGTCGCCGTACATCGCCTGGCGGTCCATCGCCTGGTATTTGTCCGGCAGCGTGTTCAGCAGGTTGTCGAGGTATTTGTTGTCGGCCAGCACAACGTTTCCGACCCGGTCGGTCTGCTGGACCACTTTCCGGATCGGCTGCCGGGCTTGGGACATCAGGTCGGCGACCGAGCGGGCGCCGGCGTTGATGTAGGCCACCGCGGTAGAGAGGTCGGTTTTGCGGGCGGCCAGCCCGTGAACCAACTCGGACAGCGAGATCACCGCGTGGTCCAGTCGGTCGCTCTGGCCGCCCAACGTCCCCAGCACCACGTTCAGGTTGTCGACCACTTGCCCGATCAGCAGATCGCGGTCGGCCAGCGTGTTGGTCACCGCGGCCGCTTGATCTAGAAACGTCCCGATCGTGGGCCCCTGGCCCTGAAACGCCTCGACGAACGCCTTGCTCAGCTCGTTGACCTGGTCCGGGTTCAGCGCCCGAAACAACGGGCGGAAGCCGCCGATCAGCGCGTCGAGATCCAGCGCGGGTTGGGTGCGGGCCAGCGGAATCGTTTGACCGGGACTGAGCGTCTTAAGCCCCCCGGGTCCTTCTTCGAGCGCTAGGTAGCGGTCACCGAACAGGTTGTCGTACCGCAGCACCGCCCGGGTTCCCTCAGTGAGAGTGGCTGATTTTTCGGCTGTGAACTCGACCCGCACCGTCGCATCCGGGTTGATGGAGATGTTCTTGACCTTGCCGACCTCGACCCCGGCGATGCGGACCAGCTTGCCCTTTCTGAGGTTGGTCACATTGGTGAACTCGGCGTAGTAGGTGTTGCCTTCGCCGAAACGAAGTTGGCCGAAGACTGAAATCAGCAGGAATGCGGAAAGCGCGCAGACCGTCAGGAAGATACCGAGGCCCACGACGGTGCCTTTCAGGTTTTCCTTCATAGCTTTCTCTCCTGCGTTGATGGATCGGCGGCAGTGACAATGGCTGTCACGGTGGCGGCGGCGCCGGTGCTGGCGGTGGCGGCGGCGCCGGCGGCACCCCGGGAAACAGCGGCACCCCGCCCGGGCCATAGAGCTGCGCGCCGTACGGCGGCGTCAAAAGCCCTTGGGTTGGCTGTGGCCCGACCGCCGTTCCGGGGAGGCAAGCACGGAAACGCCTGCTCGTCGCCGAGGCCGGGTCATCGAGCCTGGCCTGCGGCGGCTCTGGCCACGGGTGGGTGGCCCCGAAGTATGACCCGTAGCAGGGACGCCCGATGCCGGGGTTGGGTCGGATATCGAGCCCGGTTCCCCACCCGGTGTTCGTGACGAGCTGGCGCACCGGGAAGTTCTTCGACGCATCCGGCAGCGACCCGCACCCCGGCTTTCCACCGGGACCGCCTTTGGCCTCGGCAATGGGCAGGTTGTCGGGATAGAGGTATGGGTCGTTGCCCAGTAACAAAGCGACGTCGAGTTGAAGCGTCCGGCCGTCGGCGCCGCCAAATGCGGCGTAGCCGCCGTTGTTGAGATACCAGGTGACGCCCTGGAGGAAGCAGGTGTACTCGGGGTTGTACTTGAGCAACAGGTTCGTTGTCGGTTCGAGGGTGTTGACCGACGCGACGAGATTGTCCTTGCTCTGGCCGAGCAGGTTGGTCCCGGCTTGTGCGAACCCAATGGTGTTGAGCAGCAAGTCGTCCAGTGCCTTCTTGTGATCCACGATGGTGGTGCTGGTGGTGCTGGCGGCATTCAAGATGGTCAGGATGTTCGGGGCGGCCGCGTCGTAGGTGCTGCTGAGTTCCCCGAGCTTGCGCCAGTCTGCACGGATGGTGTCGCTGCGCGCGTTAAGCGCCAGTAGCACCTGGTTGAGGTCGGTGGTGGCCTCACCCATCCGTTCACCTTGTCCGCGGACGCCTTCGGCGACCGCGCTCAGCACCGCGTTCAGCTTGAGCGGATCGACCATGTTGAGGAGGTCGACGACGTTTTCGAAGACGGTGTTGATTTCAGTGCTGACATTTTTGGAATGCAGCACCGCGCCGGCGGAAAGCCGCGCAGGGCTTGGGTTCTGCGGATATTCCAGGTCGACGAACTTTGCACCGAAAGCGGTGGTGGCACTGATCTGTGCCTGCACGTTGGCCGGGATATACCGGATCTGGTCAGGGTCAATCTCCAACCTCAGGTTGGCCTCATCCTTGCCGCTGCCGATCTGGCTGACCCGGCCGACTTGGACGCCACGCAGCATGACTTTGGCGTTGGTCTCCAGCACCAGCCCCGCCCGCTCCGATGTCAGGGTCACCGGCACGTATGAGCGGAAGGTCCCACTGAAGGCGGCTGTGGTCGCGAACATGAATACGCCCACCACCATCAACAGGATTAGCGTCCACCAACCGGTGGGGATGCGGTGTTCGCCGGGCTTGCGTTGTGCCATGTCAGCTCGCCAGGTGGAAGTTGCCGGACTGGCCGTAGACGGCGAGTGTGATCATCACGATCTCCACCGCCGCGACCACCATCGAAGCTCGCACAGCGCGGCCGACGGCTTCCCCCACCCCGGCCGGCCCACCGCGCGCGTTGTACCCGTAGTAGGTGTGCACCAGCATGATCACGACGGTGATCGCCACCGACTGCAAGAACGACCAAATGAGGTCGCGGGGACTGAGGAACGTGTTGAAGTAATGGTCGTAGACACCCGTGCCCTGGCCATAGATCGCGGTGGTACCGGCGCGTGAGGCCAGAAAGGCCATCATGACTGCGATGCAGTACAACGGGATGACCACGATGACTCCCGCGACCACCCGGGTGGACGCCAGGTAGCTGACGCTGCGGATACCGATTACCTCGAGCGCGTCGATTTCCTCGTTGATGCGCATCGCACCCATCTGAGCGGTGGCGCCGGCGCCGATGGTCGCCGACAGCGCAACGGACGCAGTTCCGGGGACAATGAGCCGGACGTTGAAGTATGCCGACGCGAAGCCGGTGAGGGCTTCGATACCGACGGACGCCAGTTGGTTGTAGCCCTGAACCGCCACCAGGGCCCCGGTGGTCATGGTCAGGAAGCCGACGATCACGACGGTCCCACCGATCATTGCGAGTGCGGCGGTACCCAGCCCCATTTGCGCGATCAATCGCAGCGTCTCGGTTCGGTAGTTGATGAGCGCATCGGGAATCGAACCGAGTGTCGTGGCATAGAACCGCATCTGAGATCCGATCCGATTCCATTCGTGGACAACCACATTCATGCCGCGCTGCAGCCGCGGATGAAGGGTGCTCGGAACGGCAAGGCTCATGGGTTCACCTCACGAGACCGTGAACTGGATACCGACGGCGGTCACGATGACGTTGATCGCGAACAACACCATGAACGTGTACACGACCGTCTCGTTGACGGCGTTGCCGACACCGGCCGGACCACCGCCGACGGAGATGCCCTTGTAGCAGGCGATCATGCCTGCCGCATAACCGAATAGCGTCGCCTTGATCAGCGACACGATGACGTCGGCGAGCCCGGTAAGCGTCGTCAGCCCCGTCACGAACGCACCCGCCGAGACGTGCTGGACATACACAGTGAAAATGAACGCGCCGGTAAGGCCGACCACGGTCACGGCGGATTCCAGGGCCAACGCCACTGTGGTGGCCGCCAGCACGCGCGGAACCACCAGCCGCTGGACAGGATTGATACCTAGGACCCGCATCGCGTCGAGTTCTTCGCGGATCGTCCGCGCTCCAAGGTCGGCACACATCGCGGTCGAGCCGGCGCCGGACACGACCAGCACCGTGACGATGGGCGCGATCTGGTTGACGGTGCCGATCGCCGCTCCGGTTCCCGAGAAGTCTCCGGCGCCGATTTCGGTCAGCAAAATGTTGAAGATGAACGTCAGAATCACCGAGTAAGGAAGCGTCATCATCAGCGCCGGCAGCATCGACACCCGCGCCACAAACCAGCTCTGCAATAGATACTCTCGCCAGGCGAACGGCGGCCTGAAGGTCAACAACGCGCCGTCCAGTGCCATCGCAAAGAAGCCGCCCATTACGCGGACGGGCTTGCCGATCTGATAGGCGGTTACCATCCGCGCCTCCGGGACGCTGTCGTCAGCCGGCGACCAGTGATGCCGGGCGCCTGACGCGTCACTTCATGAGCACGACCGCCAACGCCCGGTGCGCCCGGGGACGGCGCCACGGCGAGGAAACCCCCGGTCCGCGGCTGCAAATGGTCATGCTCGGCCGGCAGCATGGGCCGAACGATATCGACGCGGCCGTCACAGTGGCTGCTCCACCAAGGGGGATTATGGGTCCCTCGTCAGGGTCACTCTGCGATTATTCGGCTCCTCAGCCCGGATTTGCTGGGCATGTGTTGAATGACAAGGAGCGCGCCGCAAGCCCAACTCAGGCACAAGTCAAAAACAGCCGTCGGACCCGCGCCCGTCGGGCTCTCCGCGAGCCGTTCGTCATATAACAGGACCCTGCAGCATCCGCCAGCTGAATCCAGCCGCGCGACTCAACGGTCGCGATATTCATCCATCAAAGCGTCTGGCTCGCTTGAGTTTTCCCGAGATCTTAGGTCGACGCGGCGGATCTTGCCGGAGGCGGTCTTCGGCAACTCCATGAATTCGATACGCCGGATGCGTTGGTAGGGCGCAAGGTTTCGGTGGGCGTGGGCGAAGATCGCGTCGGCGGTGGCCCGATCCGGCTCCCACCCTCCTGCCAGGCTGATGTAAGCCTTGGGTACTGCTAGGCGGGTCGGGTCGGGCGCCGGTACTACGGCAGCCTCGACCACCGCCGGATGCTCAAGGAGAACGCTTTCCAGTTCGAATGGGGAAATCTTGTAATCCGATGCCTTGAATACATCATCGGTGCGACCGATATAGGTGAGGTAGCCATCGGCGTCGCGGCTCGCCACGTCCCCGGTATGGTAGTAGCCGTCGGCGGACGCCGAGCCGATGCGGCCATCGTCGCCGAGGTAACCGGCCATCAGATTCACCGGTCGCGGATCAAGCCGCAGACAGATCTCACCCTCGCTGGCGGGCTGCCCGGTCACTGGGTCGAGGATTTCGACTTCAACGCCAGGCAGTGGTCGCCCCATCGAACCGGGCTTGACTGGTGCGCCAGGGGTATTGCCGACTAATGCCGTGGTCTCGGTCTGCCCGAAGCCATCGCGGATCGTTATCCCCCAGCGCTTCCGGACCTGCTCGATGACTTCCGGGTTGAGCGGTTCCCCTGCACCCACCGCCTCCCGCAACGCGGGCGGCTTGGCACCAAGGTCGGCCTGAATAAGCATGCGCCACACCGTCGGCGGCGCGCATATCGATGTGACGTCGGCGTTCCGCAGCATCGTTAGGAAGCGCGATGCGTCGAAGCGGGAGTAGTTGTAGGCGAGGATCGTCGCCTCAGCGATCCACGGCACGAAGAACGAACTCCACGCGTGTTTGGCCCAGCCCGGCGAACTGATGTTGAGGTGGACGTCGCCAGGACGCAGTCCAAGGAAGTACATCGTCGACAAATGCCCGATGGGATACGAACGGTGCGTGTGCTCAACCAGTTTCGGATGGCTAGTGGTGCCGGACGTGAAGTAGATCAGCATCGTATCGTCTGGGCGGGTGGCGGTCGCACCCGCGGACGAAGGCGCCGCTGCGGCAGCCAGTCGATACGGTCGCCATCCACGGGGAGCATCCCCGATCGCGATACGGCCGAAATCCCCTGGAACGTCGGCGAACTTGTCGACCTGGTCGGCAGTGGTGATGACATGACACACCGCCCCGCGGACCACGCGGTCAGCGAGGTCGTGCGGCCCCAGCGCGGTCGTGGCCGGCAGGATGACCGCGCCGAGTTTCATCGCCGCTAGCATCGACTCCCATAGCTCAACCTGATTGCCCAACATCACCATCACGCGATCGCCCGCCGCGACGCCGGCGGCGGCCAGCGATGTGGCGAGCCGATCTGAGCGCGCGGCCATTTCGGCGAAAGAGTACGAACGATCAGTCCCGTCCTCATCGATGATCCGCAGCGCCGTTCGCGGGTTGCCTGCCGCACTTGAGTCGAACCAGTCGAGCGCCCAGTTGAATCGTTCCCCGACCGCCGGCCAGCGGAAGGCCGCGACGGCACCGTCGTAGTCGTCGCGGTGTCGCACCAGGATGTCGCGGGCAGCGCGGTAGGATTCTCCGCCGGTTGTTCGGTCCATCGGTCTGGACTCCTCACATGGGTTCATCTGGGAAACTTGCGGTGACAGCCCCACTGCGGGGCCGATAGCGACTCGAAGGAGGCCGCGTGCAACGTCGCGATCCCGCGTTGCGGTCTTCTCGGGCTGAGCGCGTCGCGGCCGATCTGGAACACGAGATCCTCAGCGAGCGCCTTCCGGTCGGGGCCCACCTCGGACGCCGCTCGGAGATCATGGACCGGTTCGGCATCAGCCCGACCGTCATGAACGAGACGCTGCGTATCCTGCGTGATCGCGACCTGGTAACTGTCCGGCCCGGACCAGGCGGCGGGATCACCGTGGCGACTGCGCCTCCGCAAGTCCGGTTGGGGGCGCTGGATCTCTGGTTTCAGCCGTCGACTCCCCATCCCCTGGACCTGTTCGAGGCGCGGTTGTACCTCGAATTCGGTATGACCAAGGCCGCGTTCGAACGGGCGACCAGCGACGACATTGCTGCGATGCGATCGGCGATGGTCACGATGCGGGCCTGCACCGATGCCCCGGCGTTTTTTGACGCGGTCCTCGCGTTTCACCGCGTCGTCGCGGCCGCTGCCCACATCCCCGTCCTGGAGGGGATGCACCAGCTCGTCGTGACCAGCATCAAGGCTGTGCTGAGCCGGGTGATGTTCGTCCACGATCACAAACCGCTACTCGCCAGGAGTCTCGACGTCCACGACGACATCGTGGCCGCCATCGCCCTGCACGATCAGGCGTCGTTCGTCGACGCCATCAACCGCCACGACCAGGACCTGATCCGCGTCGACGACCCGGACCGCACCCCCATCACGCCGCAGCACCCCTGACCGGATCTCGGCGGTCTCTTCCCTGCTCGATCCCACTGTCGATGCTGCCCGCATGCCGCTAACTCCCACTACCGACTATATGTGATCCACAACATTGTGCATATACATCTTGAATTATGTATGCATATTATGTAGTCTAAGGCGGAACCTACCTATCCCACCCGTTGCGCGGAGCCAACCATCAACGCTCAGCTGACTAACCCCGCCGGCCTCGTCGATGTCCACACACATGCCATCGACGTCGATCTGCCCGACCTGCGACGCGCCTATCCGCACGATCGCTGGCCCAGCATCGAGCGCACCGGCGAGACCGAAGCGCAACTGCTGTGCGGTGGGGTTCCATACCGCGCTATCGATCACCGGTCCTGGTCACCGGAAGCTCGGATCATCGATATGGACCGTGAAGGCGTTGCGATGCAGGTGCTTTCCCCGATCCCGGTGACGTTCTGCTACTCCGCATCGGCGGCCGGCGCCGCGGAATTGGCGGTAGCGCAAAACGAGTTCTTCGTCCGGATCATCCGCGAACACCCAACACGCTTTGCAGCGCTAGGTGCTGTCGCCTTGCAGGACCCCGATCGCGCTGTCGACGAAATGCGCCGATGCATGAGCCACCCAGGGTTTCTCGGTGTCGAGATCGGGACGCGGATCGGGGATACCGAACTTGCCGACCCCAGCCTCGATCGCTTCTTTGCGGTCGCGCATGAACTCGGCGCTTTGGTCCTGGTCCATCCCAGCGATCAGGATTTACCTCCCCGGGTCGCCGCGCTCGGATTGGGCTTCGGTGCCGGGATGCCGATCGAGACGGCCCTGGCAGCGGCGGCGTTGATCACGAGCGGCGCCCTCGCACGCCGCCCGGAAGTACGAATCTGCCTGGCGCATGGTGGCGGTGCGCTGCCGGCGATGATCGGACGACTCGACAAAGGGGCGACGATCGCCGGCATCTCCGCCGGCTCAACCGAGTTCCCGAGCCGGCTGACCCGACGACTTTGGTGTGACAGCCTGACTTACAACCTCGATGCGCTGAACGCAGCGGTCGAGGTGTTCGGCCACGACCACGTGGTCTTCGGATCGGACTACCCCTTTGCGGCGATGCCGCAGCCTCTTGACGACATCGTCACCACCCTGCCCGCTGACTTGCGTCGCAGGATCTGCCGCACAAATTTGGAGGAGCAATATGGCGCACTTCCTGGGTCTGGGCATGACCCACTATCCGCTACTGGCCGGCACCGACGAGCACATGGCGGACCTGTTGCGCTGGACCTTGACTGACCCCGACATTCCGGCCGAGGCCAAGGATCCCGCCACGTGGTCTGCGTCGATGCGCGCCGAATGGGGCAGCGACGGCGGCGTCAGCTCCGCGGCACATCACCGAAAACTCCTGGTGGAGAATCTTTCTCGCTGCCGCGAAGCCCTTGACGAGTTCGCTCCTGACATCGTGGTGGTATGGGGAGACGACCAGTACGAGAACTTTCGCGAAGAAGTCATCCCCCCGTTCTGCGTGCTCGCCTACGGCGATGTCGACGTGAACCCGTTCGAGCTGATGACGCACCGCGGCAGCCCCAATGCGTGGGGCCTGCCCGACGAGACAACGATCACACTGCACGGCGACGCCAAGGAGGCCCGGCGGCTTGCCGACGAACTCATCGGCCAAGGATTCGACATCGCCTACTCCTACCAGAAACGAAGCGAAGCACCTTTCCCGCACGCGATCGTCAACACTCAGCTGTTCCTGGACTACCCCAACGCCGGATCGCGTTTCGACTACCCGCTGATCCCCATCACGGTCAACTGCTACGGGCAGCACGCGATCGCGCGCCGTGGCGGCCTAGCACGCTTCGCCGCCATCGCCGACGAACAGCTCGACCCGTCCGGGCCGACACCTGCCCGCTGCTTCGCACTGGGCCGCGCAGTCGCAAACGCATTCCGCGACACCGACTTACGTGTTGCCCTGGTGGCGTCATCAAGCTGGTCGCATGCGTTTCTGACCGATAAAACCTGGCACATCATCCCCGACACCGACGCCGACCGCCGGCTGTATCAGTTGTTCGTCGACCGGGATTACGCGACGTGGCAAGCCACACCCAGCCGCGACATCGTCGATTCGGGTCAGCACGAAATGCTGAACTGGTTCTGCCTGACCGGAGCGGTCGAGGAACTCGACCTGGACCTGGCCTGGTCGGACCTCGTCACCACCGATGTCTTCAACTCCAACAAGTGTTTTGCCGTATTCAAGGAAGGATCCCCAGTATGACGACGTCGACCGTGCCAGCGACCGTGTTAGAGCCACGTACCATCGATGCGCGAGGTACCCAGACCAGCTATCTCGAAGCCGGTGACGGCGAGCCAGTCATCATGTTGCACGGGTCCGGCCCCGGGGTCTCAGCACTGGCCAACTGGCAGCACACCATACCGACGCTGGCGCAACGGTTTCATGTGCTCGCCCCGGACATCATCGGCTTCGGCACCACCGACCGGCCCGAAGACGTCGTGTACTCGTTGCGCACCTGGACTGATCACATCTGGGCGTTCATGGACGCGCGCGGCATCGAAAAAACGAGAGTCGTCGGCAATTCGCTGGGCGGGCGCATCGCGCTGCAAATGGCCACCGACCGACCCGACCGGATCACCAAGATGGTGCTGATGGGCACGCCGGGTGTAGGCATGACACCCACTGAGGGTCTTGCCGCACTGCGCGCCTATGAGCCGTCGCATGACGCGATGCGCGAACTGCTGCGTAACTATTTCGCGGTCGACCCTACGATGATCACCGACGAGCTCGTCGCGATTCGCTACGAGGCCAGCATCGCCGACGGCGCCTACGAGGCCTATCGCGCGATGTTCTTCGACCCGCGGCATGCCGGATCCCAACTGGGCATCACCGAAAGCGAGGTGCGCGCCATCGCCACTCCGACCCTGCTCGTCCATGGCCGCGAGGATCGGGTGGTACCCCTGCAAGTCTCAATCACCATGCTGGGGTTGTTGCCCAACGCCGACCTGCATGTGTTTAGCGCATGCGGACATTGGACCCAGATCGAGCGCGCAGAAGAGTTCTCCGCGCTGGTCGCCGACTACCTGGCCCGGCCATGAGCACCGACGTCCAGCCGAGGGTCAGCCCGGCAACCGAGGTAACAGCGCGCATGCCGATCGTCGTCGACGATCCTGTGGCTCAACGGTTTCGCGTGCATCGATCGGCGATGACCTCGCCCGAGGTACACCGAGCGGAGGTCGACCGGATCTTCGGCAAATCGTGGCTGTATGTCGGGCACGAGTCCGAAATCCCGAAGCCAGGTGACTTCGTCCGACGACCGGTCGGCGGACGGCCGATCTTCATGGTTCGCGGAGCGAAAACCGGCAAGGTCAACGTGTTTCACAACTCCTGCACGCACCGCGGTGCGTTGGTGTGCCGTCAAGACTCGGGCAATTCCAAGGTGTTTCAGTGCTTCTATCACGCTTGGACTTTCGACTCTGAGGGCCGACTCAAGGGCGTGCCAGACCGCGAGGCTTACGCCGGCGGGGTGAAATTCGACGAGTTGGGGCTCAAGCGGGTGGCGCGTGTCGAATCGTACCGGGGCTTTGTGTTTGCCAGCTTCGACCCGGGCATCCAAGACCTGCCTACTTATCTGGCCGGCGCCAAGGACTACATCGATCTCGTCGTCGACGGCTGCGGCGGATCGGTCGAGATGGCTCGTGGCACCAACGAGTACAGCTTTGGTGCCAATTGGAAGCTGCTGGTGGAGAACAGCTTCGATGGCTACCACGCCGAGTCTACGCACGACACCTACTTCAAGTACCTGGTGTCGATCGGGACCGACCTGCGTGGCGGCGTCAGTGGTCAATCGGTCGACCTCGGCAATGGTCACGCGGTGATCGAATACAGTTCGCCGTGGGGACGGCCCGTCGCTAAATGGGAGCCGCTCTTCGGTGAGGAAGCCCGCACCGACATCGACAGGTTACGAGCGGAGTTGGTCGCCCACTACGGCGAACAGCGTGCGCACGCGATGACCGAAGTGAATCGCAACCTGTTGATCTACCCGAACCTGATCATCAATGACATCATGGCGGTGACGGTGCGTACGTTCTATCCGCCAGCGCCTGACGTCGTCGACGTCACCGCGTGGGCACTGGCACCGAGTGACGAGCCCGCTGCATTGCGCCACCGACGTCTCGACAGCTTCCTGACTTTTCTCGGTCCGGGCGGCTTCGCCACTCCGGATGACATGGAGGCGCTGGAATCCTGCCAGCAGGGCTTTGCCAGCGGCGGTGTCGAGTGGAACGACATCTCCCGTGGCATGGGCCGCGTCCCGGTGGCCAACGATGAAGAACAAATGCGAGTGTTCTGGCGGCGTTGGCAGCACCAGATGGGGACCGCAGCGGACCTGGCGGGTGCCCGATGAACGTGGCGACCGTTGCGGTGTCCCGCCAGCAGATTGAGGACTTCCTCTACGCCGAGGCGGCACTGCTGGACTCGTGGGCGCTCGACGAGTGGCTGCAGCTTTTCGATGAGGACGCCAAGTACGAGGTGCCGTCTAACGACGCTCTCGACGGCGATCCGGCCCGTGACCTGCTGCTGATCGACGACAACTACACGCGGTTGACGGCCAGGGTCGAACGGCTCAACAGCCGACGCGCCCACCGCGAGTACCCGCACTCCCGCACCAATCATCAGGTGTTCAACGTGCGGGTAGACGAGTCGGCAGAAGACATATCGGTGACGGCGTCGTTTACGGTGTGGCGGTTCCGGGCTGGGCGCACCGGTTGCTATGTCGGCCGGTACCGCTACCGACTACGCAGTACCGACGAGGGTTTCCGGATCGCCTCCAAGCGTGTCGAATTGGACATGACGGATCTGCGTTCCGTTGCCGATGTGGCCATCATCCTATGAGCCCCGGCTCACTGGCAGGCCGGACAGCGGTCGTCACCGGCGCTGCCTCCGGCATCGGCCTGGGGATCACCGCGCGGCTGATCGCCGATGGTGCAGCGGTTTTCGCTGCAACCCGCGGCAAGGAAGACCTGCAACGTGTGTACCAGCAGGCAGCCATCGCGGGCGGCTTCGCCGGCGATCTCCATCAACCCGGAGTAGCTAACGACCTGACGGCTGCGGCGATCGAGACGCTCGGCCATATCGACGTTCTGGTCAACAACGCCGGTGGCGGGGTGATCCGGCCAACCCTCCAACACACCGAAGAGACGCTGCGGGCCACCGTCGACAACAACTTGTGGACGACGATCTACTGCGTGCGAGCGGTGCTACCGCACATGGTTTCTCGCACCCACGGACGCATTGTCAACATCGGTGCGGATTCGGTCCGCAGCGGCCTGGTCGACCACGCGATGTACAACGCCGCCAAGGGCGGCGTACACGCAATGGTCACCGGCATCGCACGCGAGTTCGCCAGCGCCGGTATCACCGCCAACACCGTGGCACCGTGCTATGTGCGCACACCCGAATTGACCGCACTGCTTGCCTCCGGTGATGCACCAGCGGGTCTGGTACACGTCGTCGAAGAGGCGACTGCCATCGTCCCGCTTGGACGCCCGGGAGATCCAGCCGAAGTCGCGGCGACCGTCGCCTTCCTCGCCAGCGAAGACAGCAGGTTCATCACTGGCCAAACGATCTACGTCAACGGCGGCAGCAGCATGGGCTAAAAGGCCCTCCCCCATTACCGAAGGACTAAGACCTGATGACCCTCACCACCACTGGCTTACGCGCGGCCGCGGACCGGCTGATCGCAGCCGCTGCTGCGCCGGAGCAATGCGACCCGGTACGCGACATCCTGGGCGAAACGGACATCGCAGCCGCCTATGCGGTACAGCGCCTGCTCACCGAGGATTCAGAGCGGCGCGGACGCCGCATCGTCGGTCACAAGATCGGCCTCACATCCCCGGCAGTGCAGCACCAGCTTGGCGTAGACCAGCCTGATTCCGGCGTGCTGTTCGCCGACATGCAGGTGGCGTCTGGGGCCGCCGTGGCCACCAGCATGCTCTTGCAACCCAAGGTCGAGGCCGAGATCGCTTTTATCCTCGCCGAGGACCTCGAGGGCGAGCTGTCGGATTCACGAATCAGAGCCGCCGCCGGCATCGCGCTGCCAGCTATCGAAATCGTCGATTCGCGGGTGCGCGACTGGTCGATCAGCATTGTCGACACCATCGCTGACAACGGCTCGTCAGCTCTGTTCGTCCTGGGCTCGGAAGTAGCAGCGGCGACTGATCTCGATTTCGTCTCGCGCACAATGCGACTCACACAAGACGGCGTCGTCGTCTCCACTGGGCGGGGATCGGACTGTCTGGGCAGCCCGCTTAATGCACTGCGGTGGCTAGCTCGCACCGCCCAGGACAACGGCTCTCCGTTGCGTGCCGGCCACGTGGTGCTTTCCGGCGCGTTGGGCCCCATGGTTCCTGTGCGTCCCGGCAGCAGCTACATGGCTGAAATCGACGGAATCGGTTCGGTCGAGGTGTCTTTCACGGAGGTTACGCCATGACGCGCACCAAAGTTGCCGTCATCGGCTCGGGCAATATCGGCACCGATCTGATGATCAAGGTATTACGGCTGTCTGAACACCTTGAAGTGGGCGCAATGGTGGGGATTGACCCGGCATCCGACGGGTTGCAACGCGCTCAGCGTCTAGGGGTGCCGATCACCGCGGACGGCGTGCGGGGTCTCATTGAGATGCCGGAGTTCGACGACATCGCTGTGGTTTTCGATGCGACGTCGGCTTCCGCGCATCTGGACAACGCCCGCCTCCTTGCCCCGCACGGCAGGAGGCTGGTCGACCTCACTCCTGCAGCGATTGGCCCATTCGTGGTGCCGACCGTAAACCTGCGCGAACACCTCGAGAGCCCGAACGTCAACATGGTGACGTGCGGCGGTCAGGCGACAATCCCCGTCGTGGCAGCGGTCGCCGCAGCTACGCCGGTGCTCTACGCGGAGATCGTCGCCTCAATTGCGTCGAAGTCCGCCGGACCTGGCACCCGGGCGAATATCGACGAGTTCACAGAGACCACGGCCAAGGCATTGGAGGTCGTCGGCGGTGCCAAACGGGCGAAAGCCATCATTGTGCTCAACCCCGCCGACCCTCCGCTGATCATGCGCGATACGGTGCATTGCCTGATCGGCGATGTCGATCCCGGCGCCGTCGAACGGCAAGTGTTGGCCATGGTCGATGCCGTCGCTTCCTATGTGCCCGGCTACCGGCTTAAGCAGCGAGTACAGTTCCGCCGACTTGAAACCGACGACCCCGCCACCGAGCTGGTCGACCCGCGTTACGGCCATCCGTGCTGGCAGGTATCAATTTATCTGGAAGTCGAGGGCGCCGCTCATTACCTGCCCGCGTATGCCGGAAACCTCGACATCATGACCTCGGCTGCCCTCCGAGTCGGCGAAAGTATCAGCGCGCGAAAGGAAGAACGAGTGTCATGACGCAGCTGTACATCCAGGACGTCACACTGCGCGACGGTATGCACGCCATCCGTCACCGGCTGCCGGTCAACCAATTGCGCCGCATCGCAGCCGCTCTCGACGGGGCCGGTGTCGCGGCCATTGAGGTGGCCCACGGCGACGGCCTAGCCGGCTCGAGCCTCACCTATGGACCAGGCAGCGCCAGCGACGCGCAGTGGATCACCGCCGCAGCCGAGGTCGTCAACCGAGCGCGGCTGACAACACTCCTGCTACCTGGCATCGGCACCATTCACGACCTTGTCGCCGCCCACGACCTCGGTGTGACTTCGGTGCGAATAGCGACCCACGCCACCGAGGCCGACATCGCCGAACAGCACATCGCCAAAGCACGCGATCTGGGTATGGATGTCTCCGGCTTCCTGATGATGTCCCACATGGCGGTGCCGGATCTCCTTGCGCGACAAGCAAAGCTTATGCAGGACGCGGGAGCACACTGTGTGTATGTCACTGACTCCGGCGGGCGTCTCACCATGCGCGATGTGCGAGACCGGGTTCGCGCCTACCGCGATGTGCTCGAGCCTGGCACTCAGATTGGCATTCACGCTCACGAGAACCTGTCACTGTCGGTGGCCAACTCGGTAATCGCTGTCGAAGAAGGTGTTTACCGTGTCGACGCGTCGCTGTGCGGTCATGGCGCGGGAGCCGGCAACTGTCCGATCGAAGCATTCGTTGCAGTCGCCGACATCTATGGCTGGCAGCACGGATGTGATCTGTTCGCCTTGCAGGATGCCGCCGAAAACCTAGTTCGCCCATTGCAGGACCGACCGGTCCGCGTCGACCGCGAAACACTGACGCTTGGATATGCCGGTGTCTACTCGAGCTTCTTGCGGCACGCCGAGCGTAGTGCGCAGGAATACGGCCTGGACGTGCGCGACATCGTCATCGAGGTCGGCCGACGCGGTCTGGTCGGTGGCCAGGAGGACATGATCGGCGATGTTGCACTGGACCTGTTCGGCGTAGGCAGGGCACCTTCCACGCCGCTGCGGTCGGGCGTCAATGCGGCCGGCTGACGCGGAATAGCTTCACTTCGTCGGAGACACCTTTGAGGTGTCGTGCGCCCGCCGGCGTCCACTCCAAACCCGCGGCGTTGCCGACGGCATCACGCGCGGAGTCGGCAACCATGACGGTTCCGGGACGGGCTTCGGCAGCGACACGGCTCGCCACGTTCACCGGACTGCCAAACCAGTCGCCGGCCCGGCTGACTGCGAGTCCAGAGGCGACGCCAACTCGTAAAGGGGGCAAATCGTTTTCCGCTGCGGCGTCGATCAAGTCAAGGACAGCGTGCAGCAGCGGCACTGCGTCGAAACTGATGAGCATCACCGCATCGCCGATCGACTTGATGAATCGCACCGGCGATCGCGCGACATCGTGGGCCAGTTCGGCGAATCGGCTGGCAATGCGTTCCAGATCTTCGGGACGAATCGCCTCACCCAGCCTGGTAAATCCGGCGAGGTCGGCAAAGCACACCGTCACAGTGCGCGCACCCGGGAGCGTGCCCGCCGCCCTCTCGGCGGCAGTGACAGCGTCCGTCTCGAATGAGCGGCGCAGTTCAAGGCGTATCAGGTCCTCCATCACCGCCCCAAGCGTCGGGGCGGACCGCA
>Ga0335075_10001692_pt1 | contig 35996 bp, 33 predicted proteins | sample Lox_Sample_24_FD_206723 | JGI IMG/M metagenome (GOLD analysis project Ga0335075, IMG submission 206723) | Soil microbial communities from Loxahatchee National Wildlife Refuge, Florida, United States - Lox_Sample_2.4 | ecosystem: Environmental > Terrestrial > Soil > Wetlands | place: USA...
AGGGATGATCCGCCTTTCCATCCCGATGCGCGAGGCTTTGGGCAAGCTCAGCCTGCCGGTCCTGATGGCTGCGGCGCTCGCGCTGATGCTGGCCGGGCGCATCGACGGTGGGTTCGCGGATCGCGCCCGGATGGCGCTCGCCGATAGCCTTATCCCGGTCTACGCCGCCTTCAGCGCGCCCGTGCAGCGGATCCGTGGCGCGCTCGCGGAAGTGCAGCAGCTCTCGGACCTGCGGGCGGAGAACGACCGGCTGCGCGCCGAGAATGCGACCCTCCGGCGCTGGCAGGCGGTAGCACTTGCGCTCGAGGCGGAGAACGCAAAGCTCAAGGCGACTTTGCACTGGATTCCCTCTCCCGGCGTGCCGTTCGTCACCGCCCGTGCGGTCGCGGACGCGGGAGGCCTCTACGACCGCGCGGTGCTGGTAGCCTTGACACAAGGCGTCCGTGTGCACGTGGGCGAGATCGCCGTCGACGGAGAAGGGCTGGTCGGCCGGGTCACCGAAGCGGGTCGGGGCGGGGCGCGGGTGCTGTTGATCACCGATCTTAACAGCCGGATCCCGGTGCGGGTTGGCGCGGACGGCATGCGGGCGATCCTGGCCGGCACCAACGGGCCCGAGCCCGAGCTGCTGTTCTGGCCGGCCGGCACGGTTCCGAAGGAGGGCGAGCAGGTGGTCACGAGCGGCGTTGCCGGGGCCCTGCCGCCTGGCTTGCCGGTCGGCATCGTCCATTACGGGCGCTCGCCCTTGCCGCACGTCATCCCGGCCGCAGCGCTGGGGCGGCTCGGCATTATCCGCCTGTTCGATTACCGGCTGACGGAAATTGCGCCCGCGCCGGCGGCGCGCGACGGCGAGGCGGGCCGCGCGCCCGGGGCGGCACATGGAGGTTGAGCGCACGCCCGGCATCCGGCCGCGGCCCACGCTCTGGCGGCAGTTCGACGTCCTCGGCCGGCAGAGTTTTCCGGCGCTCGGAACGGCGCTCGGCATGCTCGTCATCGCCGCCCCGTTTGGCCTGCCGGGGCAGGCTGAGCTGCTGCCGGGCTTTGCGCTCGCCTCTGTATTTTTCTGGTCGGTGTTCCGTCCCGCTGCGATGCCGCCGGTGGTGGTGTTCGTACTTGGCGTGTTCGCGGATCTGCTCGGTTTTGCACCGCTCGGGGTCCGGGTGCTGATCCTGCTCTTCACCTACGGGCTGGCGCTCGGCTGGCGCCGGAGGTTGGCGGGCCGGCAGTTCGCCGTCGTCTGGCTGGTATTCGTTGCGGTGGCGGCCGGTGCGGCCGGCCTCGAATGGAGCCTCGATTCGCTGCTGTCTCTCAGCGTCCTGCCGGTGGCGCCCGCGGTCTTTCAGTTCGCACTGGCCGCCGGACTTTACCCGCCGCTCGCCGCCGTGCTGACGCGTGCGCATCGCGGCATCGCCGCCTGGGAACGCGCCTGAGATGAGGCGGGAGAAGCAGCGCATGGGCGTGTTCACGCGCCGTGCCCTGATGCTCGCCGCCGGGCAGGCCGGGTTGTTCGGGCTGCTCGGACTGAGGCTTTACCGCATGCAGGTGATCGAGGGCGCGCGCTACGCCACGCTCGCAGCGGACAACCGGGTGAGCGCGCGGCTGCTGGCACCGCCGCGTGGCGAGATTCACGACCGAAGCGGCATCCTGCTCGCCGGCAACAAGCCACACTGGCGCGCGCTGCTGATGGTCGAGCGGAGCAGAGACGCAAGGGCGGCACTCGCCGCCTTCTCCCGGCTGGTGCCGCTCACTCCGGCCGAGCGGCTGCGCGTCCGCCGGGCGATCGCCAGGCATCGGCCGTTCATTCCTGTGCTGCTGCGGGATTTCCTGTCCTGGGACCAGATGGCGGCGCTCGCGGTGCACGCGCCGACGCTGCCCGGCATCATCGTCGATGTCGGCACGACCCGGCTTTATCCTTTCGGTTCCGCGACGGCCCATCTGGTCGGCTATGTCGCACCACCGACAGAAGCCGAGGTCGGAGACAATCCCATGCTGGCGCTGCCGGGGATCCGGGTCGGCAAGAGCGGCGTCGAGCTCGGCCGGAACCAAGCCCTGATGGGCAAGCCGGGCATGGTCCGGCTCGAGGTGGATGCGCTCGGGCGGGTCATCCGCGACCTGGCGCGCGACCCCGGCCGGCCGGGAGAAATCGTCCGGCTCAATCTCGATGTCGGCTTGCAACGGCGAATGGTCCGGCACCTTGCCACGGAGAAAAGTGCCAGCGGGGTCGTGCTCGATCTCGAGACCGGGGGCGTGCTGGCGATAGCGAGCACGCCTTCGTTCGATCCGACCCTGTTCGACACCGGGCTCACGGCCGCTCGGTGGAAGTCGTGGATCACCGACCGGCGTGCACCCTTGTTGGCGAAGGCGACCGCCGGCCTCTACGCGCCCGGTTCAACCTTCAAGCCGGTTACGGCGCTCGCGGGATTGACCTCGGGCGGGATCAATCCCGGCACGCGGTTCTTCTGTCCCGGCTATCTCGAACTCGGCGGGCAGCGCTACTGGTGCTGGCTGCACAGCGGGCATGGCTGGCTCGACCTGCCGAACGCAATCTGCCAAAGCTGCGATGTCTTCTTCTACCACACCGCGCTTGCCACCGGAATCGACCACATCGCGGCGATGGCGCATCGGCTCGGTATCGGCGTCGCGCCCGAGATCGATCTGCCCGGAGCCGCGCCGGGTTTCGTTCCGACATTGGAATGGAGACGGGCGCAAGGCAAGGCCTGGACTCTCGGCGACACGGTGATTCATGGCATCGGCCAAGGCTTCGACCAGGCGACGCCGCTCGAGCTGGCGATGATGGCCGCGCGGGTCGCGACCGGGCGCGCGATCGCACCGCGTGTGGCGGCCGCGGTCGGGGATGAGGCGCTGCCGGTGTCGCCGTTTCCCGAGCTCGGGATTCCGGAAACCTATCTGGCGATCGTGCGGCAGGGCATGCGCGAAGCCGTGAACAATCCGATGGGCACCGCCTATGCCTCGCGCCTCTCCGATCCGAACGTGGAGATGGCGGGTAAGACCGGGTCGGCCGAGGTGTTCGACATGTCGAAGGCCGAGGCGGCAAGGAATTTCAATAGCGAAACGCTGCCCTGGCGCTTTCGCCCGAACGCGCTCTTCATCGCCTACGCGCCGGTGGCGGCGCCGCGCTTTGCCGCGGCGGCGGTGGTGGAGCATGGCCACGAGGGGGCCGAGGCGGCGGCGCCGATCGTCAAGACGGTGATGCAGGCGGCGCTGGACTGGGGCCGGGAGCGGCGGCAGGCGGCGACCGGAACGGCAGAGGGGCGCGGCCGAGCCGCATGAAAGCCGTTGGTCGCGCCGAGGGCCGCCTGCTGCGCAGGGCGGCATTCGATTGCACCCGCAAGTTCGCCCGGATCAACTGGTTCCTGGTGTTGCTGGTCGTGATCCTGGGCGGCGTCGGCGTGCTGTCTCTTTATTCCGCCGCCGGCTCGTTCGACGGCACTGTAAAAAGCCAGCTCGTGCGCCTTGCCGCCGGGTTGGTCCTGATGCTCGCGATCGCGCTGGTCGATATCCGGGTGATTGCGCGTTTCGCCTGGGCGGCTTATGCGGCGGCGCTCGTGCTGCTGGTGCTCGTGCTGAAGTTCGGCTCCGTCGGGCTTGGCGCCGAGCGCTGGATTTCGATCGGCGGCATGGATGTGCAGCCGAGCGAATTCATGAAGGTGGCATTGGTGCTGGCACTTGCGCACTGGTTCCATCGCGCCTCGTGGGAGCGGGTGGGCAATCCGCTCTTCGTGCTGCCGCCGCTGTTTGCGGTCCTCGCGCCGGTGGCGCTGATCGTGAAGGAGCCGAATCTCGGCACGGCCCTGATTGTGGCGGCGCTCGGCGGAACGGTCTTTTTCGCAGCCGGCGTGCGGCTTTGGCAGTTCGCACTGGCTTTGATAGCGGCAGGGTTTGCGGCGCCGATTGCCTTCGTGCATCTGCACGGCTACCAGAAAGCCCGCATCCTCACCTTCCTCGATCCCTCGCGCGATCCGCTCGGCACCGGCTACAACATCATTCAGGCGAAAATCGCGCTCGGCTCCGGTGGGGTCTGGGGGCAGGGTCTCATGCATGCCTGGCAAGGCCGGCTCGACTTTCTGCCCGAGAAGCAGACGGATTTCATCTTCACGTTGTTCGCCGAACAGTTCGGCTTCGTGGGCTCAATGGCGCTGCTGCTGCTGCTCGGCCTGATTGTTTTCATGGCCGGGGCGATCGCGCTTGCTTCGCGCCACCAGTTCGGGAGGCTGGCCGCGTTCGGCCTCGGGATGAATTTTTTCCTTTATGCGTTCGTGAATCTTGCAATGGTGATGGGGCTGATCCCGGTCGGGGGTGTGCCGCTGCCTTTGATCTCGTACGGCGGCTCCGCGCTGCTGGCGACGATGGCCGGGTTCGGCATTCTGCTCTCGATCGACGTGCACCGGGACGCCGACTTCACGCCGAAGCGCGAGGCTGGTTGGAAGGCTTAGCTGCGTCGGCACCCGAGCGAGGGTGGGCATGTCGAGACGAGCCTGCTCGATGTTGCAGGCAGTCACGCGCGGCGATCAGCTGCTTGTCGACCGATGAGCAACGATGTCTGGTGGCGCCGTCAGGCCGCGCCGGAAAGATAGGCGAGCGCGGCCTGCACGCCTCCTATCCGATGCGGCACGCCGGCAAGTGCCAATCCCATCTCCACACCGCCAAGCGTGCCGATCAGCTCGAGATCGCCAAAATTCCCTAGATGGCCGATGCGGAACACACGGTCCTTGAGCGGCCCCAGGCCATTGCCGAGGCTCATGTTGAAGCGTTCCAGAATCAGCGCCCGGAGTGCATCCGCACTCGTCCCCTTGGGTACTCGGACGGCGGTGAGCGAGGAGGAATAGTGCCGCTGATCGGCGCACTGCACCTCGAGCCCCCAGGCGCCGACCGCGCGACGCGTCGCTTCGGCGTGACGGTCGTGCCGGGCAAACACGTGCGCCAGCCCTTCTTCCATCAGCATCTCGAGCGCGGCGCGCAGCCCGAACAGCAGGTTCGTGCCGGGCGTATAGGGAAAATAGCCATCCGCATTCGCCTTCAGCATCGCCCGCCAGTCCCAATAGCTGCGCGGCAGCCGCGCACTTTCGGAGGCCGCCAGAGCCTTTCGGCTGATTGCATTGAAGGAGAGCCCGGGCGGCAGCATCAGGCCCTTTTGCGAACCGGCGACCGTAACGTCAACGCCCCATTCGTCGTGCCGGTAATCGATACTCGCGAGCGAGGAGATAGTATCGACAAGAAGCAGCGCCGGATGATGCACCCGGTCCATCGCGCCCCGCACTTCGGCGATCGGGCTCGTGCAGCCGGTCGAGGTTTCATTGTGCACGACGCACACAGCCTTAATTCGGTTGTGCTGATCCGCCGCCAGCGCCTCGCCGATCGCATTCGCATCCGCGCCGCGCCGCCAGTCGGTATCGATGACAATCGGGTCGAGCCCAAGCCGCTCCGCCATTTCCAGCCAGAGGGTCGCGAACCAGCCGGTGCGGCACATCAGCACGCGATCGCCGGGGGAGAGCGTGTTTACCAGCGCCGCTTCCCACGCGCCGGTGCCCGAGGCGGGATAGATCACGACGGACCCGGTGGTGCGGAAGACTGGCTTGAGCATGGCGAGGATTTCGCGGCCTAGACGGCCGAAATCCGGGCCGCGATGATCGATCGTCGGATTGTCGATGGCGCGCAGCACCCGCTCCGGAACGTTGGTGGGGCCGGGAATTTGCAAGAAATGCCGGCCTGGCCTTAGGATTTCTGCGCTATTGCTCGATGCCACTCGTCTTGCCTCGTCGAAAGCCATTTCTGGGCGGAGCCTTTCGGCTCGCCGCTTCGCGGCTCGGCTCTTGGGCGCTGCACCCTGCGAGCCTGTCTCGCCCTTCGGCGCGGCTTAGAAAAGCGCTTGCGAGCGGGCATGACAACCCAGGAGAGAGCAGAGCAACGCTGCACCGGCCGCACAAGCATTTCGCGCGACAGGCCACAGTTTCGGCCCGACCCTGCTCACCTGCGGCGGCGCGCACACCTGCAGCGCCTGCACCGTGCGCGCTTCAGCTGACCAATTTCTCGTTCTCGGAGATAACGCGATTCACGCTCTCCGACGCGTCCGCCTTGGGCGGCCGCGCTCCCATGCGCAACGCTTCACCGCCCTCATCAGGCCCAGTGGCCGGGAACCCAGTGGCCGAAGGGCCCCCAATGACCTGGCACCCAGACGGCGGCCCGGTGTGGCGGGCCGGGCGGCACGTAAGCGACGCAGCCGGCGAGCGGCAGAGCCAGCGCGAGGGCCAGCACGATCATCCTCAAAGCCGTCATCCGATCCTCCTCAAACGGCACCCATCGGCGCAAGCGTCGTCCAGTCCCGCCTCGATCCAGAACGGCGTACATCTCCAGGGCGGGACGCCCGAGCGGATGTCACGAGCTTTCGAAAATAGCGCCGCGCATGTCAAAAGAATGACCTCGGCCTGCGCACAATAAGGCATCTCCTTGAAGTTCCGCGACACGCCAGCGTCCAGGTGCGGGTGCCGAGAGATGCCGGCAGTCGTTCGGCCGCAATTCTATGTCACATGCTTCGCGGCCAGCCTGTCCGCGTAAAAGACCCCGCCATACACGGAAAGCGTGATCACTGCGGCGGTAAGCGGGACGCGCAGCGCGTAATAAACCCAGCTCAGCCGGACGAGCAGAGGAGTAGAGCGGAATGCCTCACGCGCGCGTCGACGACAAGGTCCAGCGGTGAATCAAACGTTCCAAGTTCGCCGAGCGCAACCCGAAGCGTCATACCGGCACCCTTTCCGCGATGGCCTCCGCCAGGGCGAGGTCCGATGGGCTGTTGATGTTGAAAAACGGATCCCACGGATCGGAGGCGAACGGGACGGTCCGGATTCCGAGCGCGTCGGCGAATTCTCCGACCGCGCGCGGCCCGGGCACGGCGAAGCGGCGGCCGAGCGCATCGCGGGCGGCGAGCGGCCAAAGCGCGACGAGGTGATGCCGGCGTCCGCCGCTGGCCGCGGCCGCCGGCGGCGGCGCCAGCGCCGAAGCAAGACCCGCAGGCAGGAAGGGAGTGTCGCCGGGAACGGTCAGAAGCGCGCTCGCGCCAACGGCTGCCGCCCAGTCCAGGCCGGCCAGCACTCCGGCAAGCGGCCCCTCGCCCAGGAAACGCCCGTCTGCGAGGACCGGCAGGCCGAAGCGCGCAAACTGTGCCGGATCGCCGTTGACGCTGATTGCGATCGGGGACACGCTTTCCCCAAGCGCGGCAATAATACGCTCCAACACGGTCCGTCCGCCCAGGCTGAGCAAGGGCTTCTCGATGCCGCCCAGACGCCGCGCCCTGCCGCCGGCCAGGATCAGCGCGGCGGGACGGCGTTCGCGCTCCGCCCTGCGAGGGTGGCAAGACATGTCTTACCGGTGACCTCCCGAGATCATCGCCCAGGCTGCTTCCCGCGTCGCTCGCGGCGAGCCCCTGCGGCGTGTTGGGCGGCGCCGATCTCTTGCTGCGCGCGCGAAAAGGCGGCAGGTTGAGCGGTGGCGCTTCGGCACGTGAGGCGGAATGGTACTCGCCGGTCAGGCCGCAACCAAGGGAGAGAATCCGCTCGCGCCGGAAGTCTCGCTGATTCGTATCGTGCTTGAAGGCGAGGCACCAAGCGGGCTCTCGCCCGAACTGGAGGCCGATCGTACCCAGGCGATCGCCGATCTCGAGCGCGAGAACCGGTTCGAGCCGGCCGGTGTTGCGCCGGGACCCTACGAGCTTCGGCTTTCGATCCAGCAGGGCCGCTTGGTGTTCGACATCCGGGATCCGCACTCACGGCCGCTGATCGCGCACCTGCTGGCCCTCGGGCCGTTCCGCCGGATGATCAAGGACTACCATCTGCTCGTGGACAGCTATGCCAAAGCGGTCCAGGAGGGACGCGAGGCCAGGCTGCAGGCGATCGACATAGGCCGGCGCGGGCTGCACAACGAGGCAGCCCGCCTGATGACAGAGCGGCTGGCAGGCAAGGTAGCGCTCGACCTCGAAACCGCGCGGCGTCTTTTCACACTGCTGGCAGTGCTGCATCACCGTCTATAGAATTTCGTTTTGCTGGTGTTTTGCCGGTGCTGTACTGGCTGGCATGCGCGCCGCTCAATCGAGTACCTCCGTGTTGACCACGTTCTCGCGGATCGGCCGTCCGTCGAAGACGCTGAGGATGTTGCCAACCGTTGCGCGCGCCGAGCGCGCCATGGCCTCGACGGTGACGCCCGCCATGTGCGGCGAGAGAATGACCGAAGGAAGCTTGAGCAGCGGATTGTCGGCAGGCACGGGCTCGGTTGCGAAAACATCGATCCCGGCTCCGGCCAGGCGTTTTTCGGCAAGCGCCCTGGCGAGCGCGGCTTCTTCGACAATGCCGCCACGCGCCGTATTCACGAGGAAGGCTCTGGGCTTCATCGACGCCAGCCGCTTCGCGTCGATGAGGCCGACGGTCTCCGGCGTCTTCGGGCAATGCAGGGTGAGGAAATCCGCACGCGGCAGTGCCGCGTCGAGATCCGAAACCGGCTCGCAGCCGGCGCTCGTCACCGTCTCCGCCGGAACGTAGGGGTCGTACACCAGCACCGTCATTTCCATCGCCCGGCAGCGCGCGGCGGTGCGCGTGCCGATGCGGCCGAAGCCGACCACTAGCACCGTGCGTCCGGCAAGGTCGACCGGCATGTCGCCGTAGCGGTCGTGCCATCGACCAGCCCGGACCAACGGATCCAGCACCGTCGCGCGCTTGGCGAGCGTCAGCATCGCAAAAAGCGCATGCTCGGCAACGCTGACCGAATTGGCAGTGCCGGCGATCATGAGCGGGATCTTGCGCGCCGTGAGCGCCGGAACCTCCACCGAATCGTAGCCGACTCCGATGCGCGCAACCACCTGCATGGCGCGCGAGGCGGCAAGTTCGGCTGCGCCGTAAGGCGTGAAGGAAAGTGCGACACCGTTTGCATCGACGAGGAATTTATGGAACTCCGGCATCGACAGCGACGGCGGATAGGCCACCGCCTCCACGTCCTCGCGCGTGCGCACCAGTTCCCATCCCGCAGGAGCGAGATTTTCGGGCAGCAGTACTTTCTTGCGGTTGACCGGCATGATCCGAATCCGTTCCGTGGGAAGCAATCGTCAGGCAAATCCCGTATCAGGCACGGCGCGCGAGGGCTGCGACGTAGCCGCGATTCCAGGTAGGCGTGATCAGCACCTCGTTGATGCAGACGTGCGGCGGCAGGCACGCAACATAGCGAATGAGATCGCCGCAATCTTCCGGCTGCAGCATGCGGGCGCGGTCCTCGGCACTCGCCGGCACCGGCCGCTGGTCGAGAATCGGCGTCGCCACCTCGCCGGGGCACACGACCGTCGAGCGGATGCCGTGCACACATTCCTCCATGTTGATGCTATGGCTCATCGCCACGACGCCATGCTTGGCGGCGATGTACGCGGAACCGCTCAAGGGATGGACGAAGCGGCCGGCGAAGGAGGCGGTATGGATCAGCACGCCGTCCCGCTGCGCGCGCATGAAGGGAAGTGCGACCGTGACGCAATAGAACGCCGACGAAAGATTGGCACCGATCACCTGGTCGATGCCGGCCGGCGTCAGATGTTTCCAGTCCCGCTCCAGGATATTGGCGCCCGCGTTGTTTACCAGGATGTCGAGGCGGTGTAATTTCTCACCGATGAATGCGCCGATCCTCTCGGCCGAAGCGGCGTCCGTCAGATCGCCTGCCTGCACGTGCGCCTCGCCGCCGGAGGCAGCGATGCGCGATCCGACCTCCGCGAGCGGCGCCTCGCGCCGACCGGTCAGCACGAGTCTTGCTCCTTCCCCTGCGAGGGCGACGGCCGCCGCCTCGCCGATGCCGGATCCTGCTCCGGTGACCCAGGCCACCCGGCCCTCGAGTTTTCCCAACGATTCCTCCGCGCGGCGGCAGCGATGGCGCAAGCTTCCGCCATGCTGCTCCCGCAATCAAGCCCGGCCGGGCGAGCCGGGTCTGATCTTGCCGCGAGGTCGCTGCTGTGCTTCGGATCACGGACGAGAAACGCCCGCTTGCCGCGATGCCGGGCGTGCGGAGGAACGGAATGAAGATCAGTCATATCGAGACGCTGCACTGCGACGCCGGCTGGCGGACTTTCTCCTTCCTGAAAATCACGACCGCGGACGGGATTGTCGGCTGGTCCGAGTTCAGCGAAGGCTTTGGCACCGCCGGGCTCGGGGGCGTGATCGAAGCGCTGGCGGAAGGCCTGATCGGCCAGGATCCGCGCCGGATCGGTTTGATCACCTCGATGCTCTACACGAAAGTCGTGGCGGCGCGCGGCGGCCTCAATCACCTGGCGCTTGCCGCGATCGAGAATGCCCTGCTCGATATCAAGGGGAAGCACCTCGGCGTGCCGATGTACGATCTCTTCGGCGGCGCGATCCGCACCCGCATCCCGCTCTACTGGTCGCACTGCGGCACCTATCGGGCGCGCAATGCCGAGCTGGTCGGCGCGCCGCCGCTCCGCACCTACGACGATCTTTTCCGGCTAGGCGAGGAGGTGAAAAGGCGCGGCTTCCGGGCACTCAAGACGAACATCCTGCTGCCGGCGCCGGAGGGTTTCACGAGCTTCAACCCGGGCTTTGGCCGCAGCCCGGGTTTCCCCGAGCTGAACTGGAGCCCGGCCGTGCTGGAAGCGGCGTGCCGCCAGTTGCAGACATTTCGGGATGCGATCGGGGCAGAAACGGGGCTGCATCTCGACGTCAACTTCCATTTCAAGACCGAGGGCTTCCGCCGCCTCGCCGAGGCGGTGGCGCCGTTCCATCTGAGCTGGCTCGAGCTCGACACCTACGATCCCGATTCGCTGGCGCTGATCCGCCGTGGTGCACCCTGCCCGGTCGCGTCCTGCGAAACCCTCACTTCGCGGCGCGAATTCAAGCGCTACTTCGAGACTTACGCGATGGATGTCGCGATCGTTGACGTGCCATGGAACGGGTTGATCGAATCGGTGAAGATCGCGGCGATGGCGGAAGCCTACGAGGTGAACGTGGCGCCGCATAATTTCTATGGCCACCTTTGCAGCATGATGAGCGCGCATTTCTCGGCGGTGGTGCCGAACTTCCGCATCATGGAGATCGATATCGACAGCGTGCGCTGGCGCGACGAGTTTTTCATCGACCCGCCGCAGATCGAACATGGCGAGCTGGTCCTGTCCGACCAGCCGGGCTGGGGGATAGAGGTGAACGAGGCGGCGGTCCGCGCGCGGCCGCCCAAGGCCTGAGAGGTCGCAATGCCCGAGGTCTTGATCCGCGGCGTCCGCAAGGCATTCGGCCAGACCGAGGTCATCCACGGGGTCGATGTCGAAATCGAAGACGGCACGTTCGTCGTGCTGGTCGGGCCCTCGGGCTGCGGTAAAACCACACTTTTGCGCATGATCGCCGGCCTCGAGAACATTACCGGAGGCGAGATCGTCATCGACGGCGCGGTGGTCAACCGGCTGCCGCCCAAAGAACGCGACATCGCCATGGTGTTCCAGAACTACGCACTCTACCCGCACATGACGGTGCGCAACAACATGGCTTTCTCGCTGCTGCTGGCGAAGGCACCGGGGAACGTGATCGAGCAGCGTGTGAGCCGGGCCGCGGAGATTCTCGGCCTGGCGGAGCTCCTCGATCGCTATCCGCGCCAGCTCTCGGGGGGGCAGCGCCAGCGCGTGGCGATGGGCCGCGCGATCGTGCGCGACCCGAAGGTGTTCCTGTTCGACGAACCGCTTTCGAACCTCGATGCCAAGCTCAGGGTGCAGATGCGCGCTGAGATCAAGGAGCTCCATCAGCGACTCAAGGCGACCACCATCTTCGTTACGCACGATCAGATCGAGGCGATGACAATGGCCGACAAGATCGTGGTGATGCGAAGCGGCCACGTCGAGCAGGCGGGCGATCCGCTCGCACTCTACGATCGACCGGCAAACCTGTTCGTGGCCGGCTTCATCGGCAGCCCGGCAATGAATTTCATCCCGGGTAAGGTCGAGCCGGCGGGCTTCCGTGCCGAGAACGGCACGCTCTGGCCGCTCGCCGCCGCTGACGCCGCGCGGTTGGCGGGCCGCGCCGCGGTTTACGGTGTGCGGCCCGAGCACCTTGTGCTGGCCGACGACGGGCTGCAGCTCACTGTGCAGGTGGTCGAGCCGACCGGTTCGGAGACTCAGGTCATCGGCCACGTCGGCAATTTGCCGATCGTCTGCCTGCTGCGCGAGCGGCTGCTCGCGCGCCCGGGCGCGGCGATCGGTATTTCCGTCGATTCGGGCAGCGTGCAGTTGTTCGACCGCGAGAGCACGGTCCGGTTGGGGGGATGAATGGCCCCCTGATAATGCAACTGCGACGTCGCATTGCAGAAACGCCGCGACGTGCTTACATGACCGCGAGCCAAAGCTGGTTGCCGGGCCCCTGCGGCGAGCCGAAGCAACGCGCGGACCGGCCACCGGACAGGTTGTTGATGCGCCGCCAGAAGGCGCGCGGAACCAAAGGGGGAGATGCCCAAAATGTATGATCTGACACGCCGTCAATCGCTGCTGCTGGGCGCCGGTGCACTCGGCGGCGCGAGCCTCCTCGGCCGGGCGGCGCACGCGCAAACCACGGAAGCCGGGGTGCCGGTCGCGCAAGTCACGGCACCGAAGTTCGCGGTCGAGAAAGGGGCTTCGCTCAAGGTGCTGCGGCCGGCCAAGTTCGTGCAGCCGGACGAGACCTACTTCAATGCCAACACGAAGAAATTCACCGAGGCGACGGGGGTTCCGGTAGAGGTCGACTATATCAGTTGGGAGCAGCTTCGGCCGCAGACCGCGGTGACGGCGAACAGCGGTGCCGGGCCGGACATCATCGTCGGCTGGAGCGCCGACCCGCAGATCTACGCCACCAAGCTGGTCGACATGAGCGACCTCGCGGAGTACCTCGGCGCCAAGTACGGCGGCTGGTTCGATCTCGCCACCCTCTACGGCACAAAGTGGGGCTCGGGCGGCAAGCAATGGATCTCGATTCCGCTCGGTGGGTCCACGGGGCCCGCAGTCTATCGCGTCTCGTGGCTGAAGGAGGCCGGCTTCGACGCGATCCCGAGCGACCTCAACCAGTTCCTCACGCTCTGCCAGAAGCTGAAGAAGATTGGACATCCCTGCGGCTTTGCGCTCGGGCATGCGGTGGGCGACGCCAACGGCTATTGCGAGTGGCTGCTGTGGTCGCACGGTGCCTATGCGATCGACGAGCATGGCAAGGTGGCGCTCGATTCCAAGGCAACCATCGATGCTCTGAACTATTGCAAAGAGATGTACCCGACCATGATCTCGGGCACCACCTCCTGGAATGACGCCAGCAACAACCAGGCATATGCGGCGGGCGAGATCTCGCTGACCTTCAACGGCGTCTCGATCTACTACGTGCTTAAGAACTCGCCCGACAAGCGGCTCAACGCGATCGCCGCCGACACCAACAACGTGCTGCCGCCGTTCGGGGTTTCGCAAGGTCACGCGCCGATGACGGCCCTGGTAGTCAATGCGATGCTGTTCAAGCACAGCAAATATCCGAACGCGGCCAAGGACTACCTTCGCTTCATGATGGAAGCGCCGCAATACGGCCCCTGGCTTTCGAGTTGCCTTGGCTACTGGTCCGAGCCGCTCACTTCGTACGCGAAAATGGCGTTCTGGGACAGCGATCCGAAGATCTCGGCCTATAAGGCCGGTATGGATACGCCCTATTACGACGGCTACAAGGGGCCGGTCGGCGCCAACTCGAGTGCGCTTTCGGCCAACTACATTATCGTCGATATGTTCGCCAAGGTCGCGACCGGCAATTCCGGTGCGGCGGCGGCAGCCAGGTTTGCCGCGAACCAGGCCAAGCGGTACTATCCGAGCTGAGTATCGGGCCGAGCCGAGTATCGGGCCGAGCTGAGAACCGGACTGTGCGAGAAGCTGTTCCGCCGGAGGGGCGGCTTCTCGTGATCCGGCGGCGGCCGAGGAGGGAGGCATGGACGTCAGCGTCGGCGAGGCGTCGGCCGTAGCGGCTTGGCGGCCGGCCCGGCGCCGCGAGAGCTGGGTCGAGCGCCTTTTCAACTACAAGCCGTTTCTGATCTGCCTCTGCCTGCTGCCGGCGATCGGCCTCTTGGTTGTCTTCCTCACGTACCCGCTCGGCCTCGGCTTCTGGCTGGCGCTGACCAATTCCACGATCGGCCAGCGCGGCCACTTCGTCGGGCTCGCGAATTTCATCTCGGTGCTCGAGGATCCGGTCTTCCAGCTCGCTGTGTTCAACACGATCTTCTATACGGCGGCGGCGACGGTCGGGAAGTTCGCGCTCGGCGTCTGGCTTGCCTTGCTGCTCAACAACCATCTGCCGTTCAAAGCGTTCCTGCGGGCTGTCATCCTGTTGCCCTGGATCGTGCCGACCGTGCTCGCAGCGATCGTGTGGTGGTGGATGTATTCGCCGCAATTCTCGATCATTTCCTATTTCCTCGTGAACGTCTTGCACGTCCGCTCCACCTACATCAATTTTTTGGGCTCGGCCTGGCCGGCGCGCTGGTCGCTGGTGGTGGCAAATGTCTGGCGCGGCATTCCCTTCGTCGCCATCATCATGCTGGCCGGTCTGCAGACCGTTTCGCCCTCGCTCTATGAGGCGGCGGTGCTCGACGGCGCCAGCCGCTGGCAGCAATTCCGGCACATCACCATCCCGATGGTGTTGCCGATCCTCTCGATCGCGCTGACACTCTCGATGCTGTTTACCTTTTCCGACTTTCAGCTCGTCTATGCGATCACCGACGGCGGGCCGTTCAACACCACCCAGATCATGGCGACGCTCGCCTATCAGGTTGCCATCCCGGGCTCCGAGCTCGGTCAGGGGGCCGCGATCTCGCTGGCGATGATCCCGTTCCTGGTGGCGATCACGGCGGCCAACTATTTCGGGCTGGCGCGGCGCAAGTGGCAGCAGGGCGCGGCCGATGACTGACGCCGCCGCCCCTGAACTCCTGTCATGGGATTCTCGCACCCGGCGGGTGGTGACGATCTATATCCCGCTTGCGATCTTCGTGATCGTCCTCCTGTTTCCCTTCTACTGGATGACGATCACTGCCTTCAAGCCGGACTCCGAAATGGAGAACTACAAGCAGTTCAGTCCATTCTGGGTGCATTCGCCCACCCTCAGGAACTTCGATCTGCTGCTCTTCCACACCCGGTTCCCGCGCTGGATGATGATCACGATGATCGTGGCGGTGGGCGCGACCATCCTCTCGATCTTCTGCAGCGTCCTGGCCGCCTACGCGATCGAGCGGCTGCGCTTCCGCCACTCGACCAAGGTCGCGCTGGCCATCTATCTCGCCTATCTTGTGCCGCCGACGATCCTGTTCATTCCGCTTGCCTACATGGTGGTGTCCTTCGGCCTCTATAACAGCCCGCTTTCCCTGATTCTCACCTACCCCACCTTCCTGATCCCGTTCTGCACCTGGCTCCTGATCGGCTACTTCAAGTCGATCCCCTACGAGCTGGAGGAATGTGCGCTCGTGGATGGCGCCTCCAGATTACAGATACTGCGCCGCATCATCTTGCCGCTCGCGACGCCCGGACTGATCTCGGCAGGCATCTTCGCCTTCACGCTCTCCTGGAACGAATTCATATACGCACTCGCTTTCATCCAATCGACCGCGAACAAGACGGTGCCGGTCGCGGTACTGACCGAGCTGGTGACCGGCGATGTCTATCAGTGGGGTGCCTTGATGGCCGGCGCTTTGCTCGGCTCGATCCCGGTGGCACTTTTGTATTCTCTGTTCGTGGAATACTATGTCTCGAGCCTGACCGGCGCGGTGAAGGAATAACGAGGTGTGCGGTCGATCGGGCACAGGCGAGGGAGAAAGCAGAGTGGCACGGTTCAAGGTGGTGACCCCGGTCGGGGTGAGCTTCTCGGTCGCCGGCGGCGGTTACGGCTACGAGATGGAGGCGCTTTCGCGCATCGACGCAGAAATCGTCGAAGCACCGGGCAGCACCGCGCAGGAATTTATCGCCGTGGCGCGCGACGCCGATGCGCTTTATGCCAAGGGCATCCCGATCAGCAGGACGATCATCGACCGGCTCGAACGCTGCAAGGTGATCTCGCTCGGCAGCGTCGGGGTGGATTCGGTCGATGTCGCGGCGGCAACCGAGCGCGGCATTCCGGTAACCAACGTTCCGGACACCTTCATCGAGGAAGTGGCCGATCATGCGATGACGCTGCTGTTGGCGGCGTTCCGCAACCTCGTCGAGCAGGACCGCATGGTGCGGACCGGCCGCTGGAAGGAGGGGCGTCCGCAACTCCTGCAAATCCCCCGCCTCATCGGCCAGACCTTGGGCTTCATCGCCTTTGGCCATGTGGCGCGTGCCGTCGCCGCGCGCGCGCGGCCATTCGGGCTGCGCATGATCGCCTACGATCCCTATGTCGAGGAGCTCGCGATGTCCCCGTACGCTGTCGCGCCGGCGAGTCTGGCGGAGCTTCTCGCTCAATCCGATTTCGTTTCCATGCACGCACCGGCCACGCCCGAAGCGCAGCACATGCTGACCGAGGAGCACTTCCGCCAGATGAAAAAATCGGCACTCTTCATCAACACCGGTCGCGGGCCGACCGTCGATGAGAAAGCGCTGACCCGGGCGTTGCGGGAAGGCTGGATCGCGGGCGCCGGGCTCGACGTGCTCGAGACCGAGCCGCCCGACCCCGACAACCCGCTGCTCAAAATGCAGAACGTAATCCTGACCGCACACGTGGCCTCTGCATCCGCCCGTTTCGATCCCGCCCGGCGGCGGCGTGTCGGTCATGAAATCGCGCTGGTGCTGACCGGGCGCTGGCCGATGAGCTGCGTCAACCCGACCGTGCTCGAGGGCAGCGCCCTCAAGCGCTGGCAGCCGCATGCAATGGATCGCGGCCCGAACAGTTGAGCGCGACAGAGCGAAGCCACCGCTAGGATAAGCTATAGAACGGCGCGGCCGGCCGGGGCGCGGGGCGCCAAGATCCGAAGGGGAAGAAAATGAAGGCTGGCGACGCTATCGCCGAGATCCTCAAACGCGAAGGCATAAGGAGCATCATCGGCTATCCGGTGAACCACGTGCTCGAGCATGCGGCGAAGGCGGATATCCGCACCATTATCGTCCGGCAGGAGCGGATCGGGCTGCACATGGCGGACGGCATTGCAAGGCTATCCTCGGGCGCGACACCGGGCGTATTCGCCATGCAGCACGGTCCCGGCGCCGAGAATGCCTTTGGCGGCATTGCCCAGGCGTTCGGCGAATCTGCGCCCATCCTCGTTCTGCCGATGGGCTATCCGCGGCGCATTGCGCACATTCCGCCCAACTTCAATGCTGTGACCAATATGGCGCATGTCACGAAGTGGGCCGAACCAGTGATCAGCACGCGCGAAATTCCGAACGTGTTCCGCCGCGCCTTCGGCCGGCTGCGCAACGGCCGCGGCGGGCCCGTGCTGGTCGAAATCCCGACCGACGTGCTCGCCGAGGATTTTGCAGAGCCGCTGGAATACCTGCCCGTTCCCGCCGCGCGCAGCGGCCCCGACCCGCAAGCCGTGGAGCGGGTAGCAAAACGACTCGCCCAGGCTGAACGCCTCGTGATCTACGCCGGGCAGGGTGTACATTACGCGCGCGCCTGGGACGAGCTGAAGAAGCTTGCCGAGCGGCTCGCCGCACCCGTCACCACCAGCCTCCAGGGCAAGAGCGCCTTTCCCGAGGAGCATCCGCTCTCGCTCGGCTCCGGTGGTCGTGCCATTCCGAAGATGGTGCACGATTTTCTGGCGAAGGCCGATGTGATCTTCGGCATCGGCTGCAGCTTCACGGAAACAAACTTCGGTGTCCGCATGCCCGCCGGGAAGACGATCATCCAGGCGACGCTCGACCCGAACGATCTCGGCAAGGACGTCGCGGTGGCCGACGCGCTCGCCGGCGACGCCGCGCTCACGCTCTCCGCCCTGAATGCGGCGCTCGAAGACATGCTGCCGCAGCGCCGCGATCCCGCGCCGGTTGCCGGCGAGATCGCCGCCACCCGTGGGGAATGGATGGCGCAATGGCTGCCGAAGCTGACCTCGAACGAGGCGCCGCTTTCGCCGTATCGCGTGATCTGGGACCTGCACAACACGGTCGATCGGGCGAAGACGGTGATAACCCATGATGCCGGCAGCCCGCGGGATCAGCTTTCGCCGTTCTGGAGCTCGCCGGTGCCGCTTTCCTATATCGGCTGGGGCAAGACCACGCAGCTTGGCTATGGGCTCGGGCTCGCGATGGGAGCCAAGCTTGCGCATCCGGAAAAGCTTTGCATCAATGTCTGGGGCGATGCGGCGATTGGATTCACGGGCATGGATTTCGAGACTGCCGTGCGCGAACGCATCCCGATCCTTTCCGTTCTGCTCAACAATTTCTCGATGGCGATCGAGCTCAAGGTGATGCCGGTCTCGACCGAGAAGTTCCGCGCGACGGATATCTCCGGCGATTACGCGGCGATGGCGCGGGCCTTCGGCGGCTATGGAGAAAGGGTGGCAAGGCCCGAGGAGATCGTACCTGCGATCAAGCGCGGCATTGCCGCGACCGAGCGCGGGCAGCCGGCGCTGCTCGAGTTCCTGACCAGCCAGGAAGTGTCGATCTCGACTTTCTGAAGGGGATTCTCGTGTGTTCTCGCTGGCGGGAAAGACGGCCGTCGTTACCGGGGCCGGCCGCGGAATCGGGCTGGCGATCGCCGAGCGATTTGCCGAGCGCGGCGCCAATCTGGTGCTCGCCGCGCGCAGCAACGGCGAGATTGGCCGCGCGGCCGAGGCGATCAACGCGCGCGGCGGCACGGCACTCGCACACCCCGCCGACGTCACCCGCACCGAGGCCGTTGCGACCCTGGCCTCGGCAGCCGAACGCCACTTCGGGCGGATCGATATCTGGGTGAACAATGCCGGCGGCTTCACGCCCGATCCCGGCGGCGTCGCCGAATGGATCGACGCGGAGCCGGCTGCGCTCGAGGCGATGCTGCGGCTGAACGTGATGGCACAGGTGTTCGGCGCGCAGGCAGCCGCGCGCGCCATGCAGAGGCACGGTGGCGGCGCAATCCTTTTCATCAGCTCGATCGACAGCCTCTATGCGACGCCGGGCGGCGAGGGTATGTACGGTGCATGCAAAGCCGCCATCAACCACATCACGACGACCATGGCGGTCGAGCTCGGGCAGTATCGAATCCGCGTCAACGCAATCGCCCCCGCAGTGATCGAAACGCCTCTGACCGCGTCCTGGCTCCGCACGCCTGAGGATCGTGCGGCGCGGTCGGCGCTTTATCCGCTCGGCCGCGTCGGCCAGCCAGAGGATGTTGCCAATGCTGCCCTCTATCTTGTTTCCGACGAGGCTCGTTGGGTGTCGGGCGCCGTGCTGCTTGTCTCCGGCGGCGCCGTCTATACGAGCGATCCGTATCGCTATCTCACCCGACTTGCCGACGCGCAGAAAGGGTAAGGGAGAGCAGTCAGACCAGGCCGCCATCGACGATGAAATTCTGCCCGCTGCACATGCGGGAATCGTCGGCCGCGAGCCAGAGTACCAGATTGGTCACGTCGCTTGGGGCCAGCTTCTCCTTCAGGCACTGCGCCTTGAGCAGATCCGCCTCTGCCTCGGGCGTGAGCCAGAGGCGGAGCTGGCGCTCCGTCATGATCCAGCCCGGAATGACGCAGTTGACGCGGATGCGGTCCGCACCAAAGTCGCGCGCCAGGCTCCGTGTCAACCCTTCGACACCCGCTTTGGCGGTCGCGTAGGCGGGCATTCCCCCGGTCTTACGGTGCCAGCTCGCCGAGCCGAAATTGATGATGGAACCGCCTCCGGCCGCGCGCATGCCGGGCCACGCCGCCTGGGCCGCGAAGAATTGGTGCCTGAGGTTCACGGCGAACCGCTCGTCCCAGAACTCGGCTGTTACGTCCTCGATCCGGTGGCGCTGGTCGTTTGCCGCATTGTTCACCAGCACGGTGACCGGCCCGAGCGCTTCCGAGAGCTCGCGCATTGCCGCCTGGAGAGCGCGGATATCGACGAGATCGACGCGGCGGAAGAAAGGCTTGGCGTGACCTTCGCCGCCCAGCCGGTGACAGAGAGCCGTGGCGGCGCCTTCCTCGATATCGAAAAAGGCAACTTTGGAGCCCTGGCGGCAGAAGCCTTCGACATGCGCCGCACCGATGCCGCTCGCCCCGCCGGTGATCAGCACCACGCGGCCTTGCAGGCTCGGATAGATCGCAAGCTGGTCCGCGGCCATGGTGTCCTCGATTGTTGCTGCTCAGGCACGCCGCGCCGCGCGGTACTCACGGCGCACGATGTCGAGCAGCTGCTCGACAGAAGTTTCGGCCGAGTGGCTCTCGAAGGTGATCTCGCCGTGCTGGATCAGAACCACACGGTCACAGATGTCGAGCGTCTGGGCATAATTGTGGGCGATCATGATCATGGCAATGTCGCCGCGGCTTTGCAGCCGCTCGATCAGATCGATAATCAATCCGGCCTCACGCGCCCCCATCGCGGCCAGCGGCTCGTCGAGCAGGAGGATCCGCGCGTTAGAGTGAACCGCGCGCGCCACCGCAATCGCCTGCCGCTGGCCGCCGGAAAGACGCGCCACCTCCGCCTGCACCGAGGGGACGCCGACGCCGATGTCGTCGAGCGCGGCGGCCGCCTGGCGGCGCATCTCGGCGTGGTCGAGCAGGCCGAGGATCGGCTTCCTGATCTCCCGGTTCAGGAACATGTTGTGATAGACTGAGAGCGTGTTGACGAGTGCGAGGTCCTGATAGACGCACTCGATGCCAAGGCTGCGCGCGTGATCGACCGAATTGAGCGTCACCGGCGCACCGTTGACGAAGACCTGGCCGGCGTCTGGCTGGTGGAAGCCCGTCAGGATCTTGATCAGCGTCGACTTGCCGGCGCCATTGTCGCCGAGGATGCCGAGGATCTGGCCTCGCTCGACGCGGATCGAAACGCCATTGAGCGCGACCACGCTGCCGAAGCGCTTGACAATCCCTTCGGCGCGGATCGCCTCGCCCCGGCCGTTGTCACTCATCGCGCGGTCACGCGCTGCCAGTGCGCGAGGCGGATATTGACGATCATGGCGATCAGGATGGCTGCGCCGATGATTCCGTCGAACAGAAAGGCGTTGATGCCCTGCAGCGTGAAGCCATCCTGCAGGACGCCGAGAACGATGGCACCGATGAGGCCGCCGATGATGGTGCCGGATCCGCCGGTGAGCGCCGTACCGCCAATCACGCCGGAGGCGACGGCGAAGAACATGATGTTGGCGCCGCCGGCGAGCGGATCATTCGAGCCGACGCGGTAGGCTTCGATGATGCCGGTGAACCCGGCGAGCACGGCGGTGAGGATGAAATTCCCGACCTTGATCCGCTTTACGTTGATCCCGGCCTCGGCCGCAGCGACGTCGTTGCCGCCCGCGGCCGAAGTGTGCAGGCCCCAGCGTGTATGGCGCAGCAGCACGTGCGTGCCGAACACGATCAGGAACGCCCAGATGATTTCCGAATAGCTCCAGGCCCCGAGAATCCCCGCCAGCACGGGACCGCCGGGCGGCGTGGCCGGAAAGCCGCGCGAGATAGTGAGAGTGATGCCGGTGATCAGGAAGAAGGCGCCGAGCGTCGTCACGAACGACGGCACTTCGAGAAGCACCGTGATCAGCCCGATCGAGAGGCCGATGCAGGCGCAGAGAAGGAGAGCGACGGCAATCGCCGGAATCACGGGCAGGCCGAATTTGGCGCCGAAATAGACGAGGAAGGGGGCGAGCGCGAAGGTCTGGCCCGCCGAAAGATCGATCTCCTTGCAGATCAGCAGCATGATCTCGCCGCAGGCGATGATGGCGGGTGCAGCGACGAACTGCGACACCGTCACGACATTGGCGTTGGTCAGGAAATTGCCGTTGCTGACCTCGAAATAGATGACGAGCAGCACGGCAACCAGGATGACGCTCGCCTCGCGCCAGACCAGGAATCCACCCACCGCGTGGCGGACCCCCCGGCGACCGGCTGAAGCCGGCGGCGCCGCCTGGGCACCGCCGGAATTCGCGCTCATTCGGTCTCAGCTGGCGATCGGCCCGGAACGCGGAACGATTTGCGGGGTACCCGAACTGCCCTCGTAGCGGGTCTTGGTGGTGAGATAGGGCATCACACCGCCCTTGGTGACGAACTTGAGGCCGGTGTTGATGTCTGCCGGCCCCGTGAGGCCCCCCGAGACCTTGTAAACGAACATCTCCATCAGCGTGTAGAAGCCCTGGAGGTAGGGCTGTTGGTCGATGACGAAGTCGAGATACCCGTCATGCACGTATTGCAGCGATTTCGGCAACAGGTCGTAACCACCGCCGTGCACGCCTTTCTTCTCCAGACCGTATTGCTGTACGACGGTGCCGACGTTCATCGTGTCGGTGGCGCCGGTGCCGAACATGCCCTTGATGTTTTGATGGCCAAGATAATAGGCGCGGATCTTGGAGAGCGAGACGTTGGTTGTCGGATCCGTCGCGACCATCACGGCGTTGATCGGCGCGCCGGATTTCTTGATCGAGGCCATCGCGCCATCGACCCGCGGCTGGAGATTGAGCTGGCCCGGCGTGGCGATGAAAAGCGCCACGTCGCCCTTGTCCACCAGCTTGACGATCCGGTCTCCCATCATCTCGCCGGAGAGGAAAAGATCCTGGCCGATATAGGCAAGGCGGCGGTTCGGGCTGCCGGGCGGTGAGTCGGCGTTGTAGCTGAACACCGGAATGCCGGCATCGAGCGCCCGCGCGGTCGGCGCGTCGAACCCCTTCGGATCGACGATCGCGACGGCGATCGCGTCGGCCTTGCCGGCGATTGCCGCGTTCATGGCGTTCACCATCTGGGCGACGTCGCTGATCTCCGAGCCCGTCCACTGATACGTGCAGCCGAGCAGCGCACAGGCATCATGAATGCCGTATTGCGTGGGCACGAAGAACGGGTTGGTGGTGACATGGTTCACGAATACGAAACGCCACGCCGGATGCGGGGGAAACGGCGCGGCCTCGGCCGCCCGTGCCTTGCCGGCGATCGCTCCCAGCGCCGCCGCCGCCGAGGCCACGCTCACGCCGTGCATCATCGCCCGCCGCGGCAGGCGTGCCGCTACCCGGCGCATTAGGGTCTCGTTCAAATTCTCGGTCATCTCCGTTGCCTCCTCCCCCGGCCCCAACTCTGTTTCAGGGCGGGGACAATTAGGCTGCACGAAAAGGGAAAGTCAACGGGAGCAGCGGCGCCTTAGCCGGCGATCGGGCCTGAGCGAGGCACGATCTGGGGCTCGGCGGAGCTGCCCTCGTACCTGGTCTTGGTGGTGAGATAGGGGGTCACGGCCTCCTTGGTCACGAATTTCAGGCCCGTATCGATGTCCGCAGGCCCGGTGAGACCGCCCGAGACCTTGTAGACGAACATCTCCATCACTGTGTAGAAGCCTTGGAGATAAGGCTGCTGGTCGATGGTGAACTTCAGATAGCCATTGTTGATGCCGGTGAGCGTCTTCGGCAGCAGGTCGAATCCGCCGGCCACGATCCCCTTCTTGGGCAGATCGTAATCCTGCATGATTTCGCCCAAGAGCCACGTGCTTCCATCCACCGTGAACATACCCTTGACGTCCTTGTGACCGAGATACCAGGCACGCATCGACGACAATTCCTCGACCGAAGTAGGCCCGGTCGCGACCTCGACCGTTTCGATCTTCGGATTGATCTTCTTGATCGCGGCGCGCGCCCCGTCCAGGCGCGGCTGGATATTCAGCTGCCCGGGTGTCGCGATGAAGAGCGCGACCAATCCCTGATCGACCAGGCCACAGATCCGCTCGCCCTCATTGTAGCCTGCCTGATAGAGGTCCTGACCGATATAGGCGAGGCGGTTGTTGCCGGCGCTGGGTGGCACGTCGGCGTTGTAGCTGAACACCGGGATGCCGGCCGCGAGCGCGCGGTTGGTTGGGCCGTTGAAGGCTTTGAGATCGACCAGGCAAACGGCGATCGCGTCGGCCTTGCCGGCGATTGCCGCGTTCATGGCGTTCACCATCTGGGCGACGTCGCTGATCTCCGAGCCCGTCCACTGATACGTGCAGCCGAGCAGCGCACAGGCATCATGAATGCCGTATTGCGTGGGCACGAAGAACGGGTTGGTGGTGACATGGTTCACGAATACGAAACGCCACGCCGGATGCGGGGGAAACGGCGCGGCCTCGGCCGCCCGTGCCTTGCCGGCGATCGCTCCCAGCGCCGCCGCCGCCGAGGCCACGCTCACGCCGTGCATCATCGCCCGCCGCGGCAGGCGTGCCGCTACCCGGCGCGCCAAAGTCTCGTCCGGCTTCTCGGTCATGTCCGTTCCCTTCCCTCCTCCCCTGCGTTCTTTCGGGGGTGAGCAACTACGCCGCACCGGGAAGGTAAAGTCAATCTGCCGCGCTCGCGCCGGGCGGCTATCCGCCGAGATCGATCAGCATCCGAGCCAGCTCATCGGGAGCCGTCACCATGGCGTCATGGCCGGTGCGGATCTCCCGCCAGTCCCAGCCGGGCTTTTCCTTTACCCGCTGCCGCGCCGCCTCGAGCGGGCCATAGATCGGATCCGTGCAGCAAAGATAGGTGCGGCGCAGCCCATTGCCGAAGGGGTGTGCAAGGCGGAGACGATTGGTGAAGGTCGCGAGCGGATGCGGGGTCATGCGTCGGCCAACCCATTCTGCATCGGGCCCGTCCGGAATACCGAAAGCGCGGGGATGGGGCGGAGGGATGCTGAGCCCGCCGCTCGATTCGCGTGCGAGCCGGATCCGCTCCGCGACCACGGAAGCTGGCAATATATCGAACGGAGCCTCGCCCGGCTCGAGGATCATGCTGTCGAGATAGACGAGATGGCGGATCCGCTCGGGGCAGCGGTCGGCCGCTCCGGTGATGGTGTTGCCGGCAAAGCTGTGCCCGACCAAGACCACGTCTTCGAGCTCCTCGAACTCGAGCGCGTTGACGAGATCGGCGATGAAGGTTTCGAGTGTCACCGCGGGCGAAAGCAGGTGCCGGCGTTCGCCAAGGCCGGTGTGCGTCGGGGTAAGGACGCGCTGTCCGGCCAGGCGCAACAGAGCGGCGACACGCGCCCAGCACCAGCCGCCGTGATAAGCGCCGTGCACGAGTACAAAGCTGCGCCTCGCCACCCGATCCTCCCGTCCCGCTTCGGCCACGCAACATGGCCCACCGTATGAGGACTTGCCAGGGCCCGATTGCAGGTTTCAGGACCACGCATGATAGCCTCGGCATCCCATGAACGATCCCGATCGTGCGGCGCGGCGGGCGCTTGCCCGGCATCGCGGCTTTGCCACTTTGCTCCTCGTGGTGATGGGGGCGCTCGGCTTCGGGGCACATTTCCTGCCGCCGAGCTATTTCGCGGGATTTCTTGACGCCGCGGGCAAGGCGGGTTTCATCGGTGGCATCGCCGACTGGTTTGCGGTCACGGCGCTGTTTCGCCACCCGCTTGGCGTGCCGATCCCGCACACCGCGATCATCCCGACACACAAGGAGCGGCTCGGTCGCGCACTCGGGAGATTCGTCGCCAACCATGTTTTCACCAAGGCCGAAGTCGCGCGCACGCTCGCGGGGCTCGATCTCGCCGGCATTCTCGAACGCTTCTTTCAGGACCCGGTGGCCTCGCGCGCCGCGGCCGGGGCACTTGCTGCCATGCTGCCGCGTGTTCTCTCCTCGATCCAGGACGGCCGGGCACGGCGCCTGATCTCGCGCCTTGTTCCGCGTCTGCTTGGCGGCGCTGCGGGTGGGCGGCTGATGGTCCGTGCGCTGCGCAGCCTGGTAGCGGGGGGGCGGCACCAGGAGGTATTCGGCTTCATCCTCGGCCAGGTCCGCACGACGCTCTCAAGCAAAGAGGAGCAGCTCCGCGCAGCGCTTGCCGAGCGGGTGCGCGAACAGGGCGGGCGCCTGGTAGGTTGGGCGCTCGGCGCAACGATTGCGAAACGCGTGCTGACCGCAGTCAATTCGGAGCTCGACAAGATGGGCCCCGACGGCTCGGAGATCCGGCTCGCGTTCGACGAATGGGTGCGCCGCGAGATCGATCGCATCGAGGAAGATCCCGGCCGGGCCGCGGAGCTCGGCGCCGGCCTCAAGGAGGTACTGGCGCACCCCACTGTCCAGGCGTGGCTTTGGGACGTATGGGGGCGCCTGCGGGAAGCCCTCGAGAAGGACGCCGCCGACCCGGACGGGCACACTATTCCGCTGCTTCAGCAGATGCTTGGCAATGTCGGCGTGCTGCTGGCGAGTGAGCCCGAGATTCGGCAGCGCCTCAGGAACGCGCTGGAGGCGGTGGTGGTCTCGCTGCTGCCGGCCGCGCAGGCGGAGCTCTCCGGCTTCATCGCCGGGGTGGTCGGACGCTGGGACACAGCCATGCTCACGGACCGGCTGGAGCTCTTCGTCGGGCGCGACCTGCAGTTCGTGCGCATCAACGGCTCACTCGTCGGATTCCTGGTCGGCGGGCTTGTCTACGTCGTGCTGCGTGCGACATTCGGCCCGGTCAACCTGTTCTGAGAGTACCATGCGGCTTTCCGTGCTCGACCAGTCGACCATCGTTTCAGGACGTTCGCCCGATGCTTCGATCCGCGAGAGCCTGGCACTGGCGCGGCATTGCGAAGCCCTTGGCTACAAGCGCTATTGGCTGGCCGAGCACCACAACTCCGACAGCCAGGCCGGGACCGCGCCCGAGATCCTGATCGCTGCGATCGCCGCCACCACCATGCGCATCCGCGTCGGCAGCGCGGGCGTCATGCTGCCGCACTACGCCTCGCTGAAGGTAGCCGAGCAGTTCCGCGTGCTCGAGGCGATCGCGCCCGGGCGGATCGATCTCGGCCTTGGCCGCGCCCCCGGCTCCGACGGCCGGACCGCTTATGCGCTCAACCCGAACGCGGAAGTCGCGGCCGAGAATTTTCCGGCGCAGGTCGCGGAGGTTCTCGACTGGCTCGCAGGCGGAGGCCCACCCGAGAAGCATCCGTTCCATGGCGTGCGCGCGCAGCCGCTCGGGCCGGGCATCCCTGAAGTATGGATGCTCGGCAGCTCCGATTACGGCGCCCGGGTCGCCGCCTATTTCGGCCTGCCCTACTGTTTCGCGCATTTCATCACGGACGGAAGGGGCGCGGCCGAGGCGCTCGAGCTTTATCGCCGGAACTACCGGCCGAGCGAGCGCCATCCCGAACCGGAAGCAGCGCTCTGCGTGTTCGCGCTCGCGGCCGAGACGGAAGCGGAGGCGGAGCGGCTTTTTTCTTCGCGCGCCCTCTGGCGGATTTTTCGCGACCGCGGCCAGTTCCCTCCCCTGCCGAGCCCCGAGGAAGCCGCTTCCTACCCGTACACCGAGGCGGACCGCGAGCGCATCGGGCGGATGCGTGGCCGGGCGATCTTCGGCACCGGGCCGCGCGTGGCGGAGCGGCTTTTTGCCCTCGCCCGCGATCTCAGGGTCGAGGAAGTCGCGGTGCTGACGACCGTGCACGATCCGGAGGCGAGGCGGCGCTCCTACGCCCTGCTCGCGGAGGAAGTGGCGCTCGCGCGCGCCGCCGCGTAGCCCGCAGGCCTCTTACCGTGCGCGCCAGACGAGAGTGGCCGAAACGGCATAATTCCAGACCACGCCGATCGCCGCCCCCGCCGCTCCGGCGAGCGACCAGCCGGCATGGTCGTGATAGAGCATGGCGGCGATCCCGACATTGGCGATGGCGCCGAAACCGCACACCAGCACGAAGATCGCCCGGCCCTGCCATAGCCGCCGGCCCTTGAGCCGCTGATCGCCGTAGGTAATGCGGTTGTTGAGCTCGAAATTCGCCAGAATTGCCGCCAGCGTGGCGAGCGCCTGTCCCGATTCGAAATCGAGCTCTCCGAGCTTGGTGAAAACCCCGAGGGCCGCCAGGTTGACCAGGATGCCGACCACGCCGACGCAGGCGAAGGCGAGGAAGCGCAGCGGCAGCAAGCCACCGAACAGCCGCCCGAGCAGAACCGCAGCGAACTGGATCGAAACCAGGAGGTCGAGCTTGCTCTCGCCCGCCACGCGCGGGCGGAACACAAAAGGCACTTCAGCGACGCGGACGTCCTTGCCGGCGGCCAGCAGCAGATCGAGCAAAATCTTGAATCCGGATCCCGTCAGGCGCGGTGCGAGGCGGTCGAACAGCGGCCGCGGCAGCATGAAGAAGCCGCTGAGCGGATCGGAGACCGGCACCGGCAGGAAGGCGCGCGCCAGCCGGCCGCCGAGCCGGGAGAGCCTGCGGCGCGCGGCCGAACCTAGGCCGGAGGCGTCCCCGCCGGCCACGTGGCGGCTTCCCACGGCAAGATCGACGGCGCCGCTCCGGAGCATGCGGAGCATCGCTGGGAGCCGAGTCTCGTCGTGCTGCAAATCGCCGTCCATCACCGCGATGTACGCCGCGGTGGAAGCCAGCGCGCCCTCGATCACGGCGGAAGAAAGACCCCGCCTGCCGATGCGCCGGACGCAGCGCACTCGTGCATCCGCCGCCGCTATCGCCAGCACCGCTGCCGCGGTGCCGTCCGGGCTCGCATCGTCGACGAACAGCACCTCCCAGCGCACGCCCGACAGGGCCGCATCGAGGCGGGCGACGAGGGGTGCCACATTCAGCCGCTCGTTGTAGCAGGGCACGACGACCGTGAGCTCCGGTGCCGCCTGCCGCGTCTCGAGCGAAGCGGGGGGATGCCCGGAACCCGCTCGCGCCTCCGCCGGCTGGCCGCGCACCAGTTCCGCCGAGCCGCGCTCACCCATGCCGCGCCCGCATCAAATCGGTACGCCAGGCAGCTCACGGCTGGTGCGTATCGTTTGCAGCGTGCGCACCTGGCTCACCTGCGGCGCACCGGTCAGGCGCTCGGTCAGCTTGTTCTCGTGGCTCGTGTCGCGGGCGACCAGCCGGAGCAAAAAGTCCCCGCCGCCGCGGATCATGTGACACTCCCGGACCTCCGGCCAGTCTGCGACCAGCCGTTCGAAGGCGGAAAGCACGGCTTCCTTCTGGCTGTCCAGCCCGACGATGGCGAAAAAGGTGATCGACCAGCCGAGCTGATGGCGGTCCAGCGCGGCGTGATAGCCCTCGATGACCCGAGCCTCCTCCAGCCGGCGGACACGGCGGAGGCAGGCGGGCGCGGAAATGCCGGCGCGATCCGCCAGCTCGACATTGGTGATGCGCCCGTCGGACTGAAGCTCGGCGAGGATCCGCCGGTCGATCGCGTCCAGCATGGGCAGGTCCGGTTGGCGGCTTTTCATCAAATGGTTCTTCGAGGAGACCTCACGCTTCAGGTTCGTTTCGGCAGGGCACTGAGGATGCGAAATAATATTGCATGCACGGCCGGCATCAAGACCCGATCGCGCGGCGCCGGCCGGCCCTCCGGTCGGTCTTTTTCTTGCGCGCTGCACCGCCAAACCAATATCCTGTTCTGTCACACGAACGGGAAAGACCGCATGGCCGAGTCGGAGCGCAGCCCGGTCCTTATCATCGGTGCCGGGGCGGCGGGGTTGACGGCCGGGATCTATGCCGCGCGTGCCGCGCTTGCCCCGGTCCTGGTGACCGGGCTCAGCCCCGGCGGACAGCTTACGATCACCACCGACGTCGAGAACTATCCCGGCTTCGCCGAGGTGATCCAGGGCCCGTGGCTGATGGAGCAGATGGCCGCCCAGGCCGCCAAGGTGGGTGTCCGGATCGTCCAGGATCTGATCACCGCGGTGAATTTCTCGCGCCGGCCCTTCGTCGCAACCGGCGATTCGGGAGTAAGCTATACGGCGGATGCGGTGATCATTGCCTCCGGCGCCGAGGCGCGCTGGCTCGGCCTTGCTTCGGAGCGGCGGCTGCGCGGGGCCGGTGTCTCGGCCTGCGCCACCTGCGACGGCTTCTTCTTCCGGGGCAAGCAGGTCGCCGTGGTGGGCGGCGGCAATACCGCGGTCGAGGAGGCACTGTTTCTCACCCATCATGCCGCCGGAGTGACGTTGATCCACCGCCGCGACGCGCTGCGCGCGGAGAAGCTCCTGCAGCAGCGCCTGTTCGCCAACCCGAAGATCCGCCTCATCTGGGACAGCCGGGTCGAGGAGATCGTCGGGGGCGGCCAGCCTGAGACGGTCCGGGGTCTTCGTCTCACGAACCTGCGGAGCGGCGGCGAGAGCGAGCTTGCCGTCGACGGCGTGTTCATCGCCATCGGCCACGCGCCCAACACCAAGCTTTTCGCAGGCCAGGTGGCGATGGACGGCGAGGGCTACATCATGACGACTCCCGGTTCGACGCGCACGTCCGTTCCCGGCGTGTTTGCCGCCGGGGATGTGCAGGACCGCATCTTTCGCCAGGCCGTCACGGCTGCCGGCAGCGGCTGCATGGCGGCGCTCGAGGCCGAGAAATGGCTGGCCGCGGCAGCGGATCGCCCCCTGCTCGCGGCCGAGTAGAACCCTATCCGCCCATCGGCCGCCCGGCCGCCGATGGGGCCAGTATCACTTCCTTCCGGCCGGAGCGGATCAAGCAAGGCATTCGGGCACTTCCGGATGTACGGGGATGGCTGACACCATGGACTGGGACAAGCTGCGCGTCTTTCACGCCGTGGCGGAGGCGGGCAGCTTCACGCATGCCGGCGAGACCCTGAACCTCAGTCAGTCGGCGGTTTCGCGACAAATCTCGGCGCTCGAGGAAGCGCTGCAGGTGCCGCTGTTTCATCGCCACGCGCGCGGCCTGATCCTGACCGAGCAGGGCGAAGCACTGAACCGCACGGTGCGCGAGGTGTTCGCCAAGCTGGCGATGACCGAGGCGCTTCTCACCGAGAGCAAGGAGAAGCCGGCGGGGCGCCTCAAGGTCACCACCACCGTCGGCTTCGGATCGCATTGGCTCGCGCCGCGGCTGCACCGGTTCCTCGATCTCTACCCCGACGTGGCGATGACGCTTCTGCTCGACGACATGGATCTCGACCTGGCGATGCGGGAAGCGGATGTCGCGATCCGCATGCACCCGCCGCGCCAGCCGGAACTGGTCCAGCGCCACCTCATGGACATCGATTGGCATGTGGCCGCCTCTCCCGGTTACCTGAAGAGCCATGGCGTGCCGCAGCGCCCGGAGGACCTGGACGAGCACCGGCTGGTCCTGTTCGGCGATTATCACCCGCCGGTGCCGGACGTGAACTGGCTGGCCTCGGCCGGGCGCCGCTCGGGCGGGCCGCGGCGCGCCGCACTCGAGGTCAACTCGACGCACGGCATGGCGCTCGCCCTGATCTCCGGCCTCGGAATCGGCGCGTTGCCGGATTTCATGGCGGCGGAAATGAACGGGCTGGTCCGCGTCCTGCCCGAGCTCAAGGCCCCCAAGGTCGGGGTCTATTTCGTCTACCCGGAGGAGCTGCGCAATTCGAAGCGCGTCGCCGTGTTCCGCGATTTCCTGCTGGCGGAACTGGCCGGCCAGCACTGAGCGCCGCGCCGGCGCGGCGCTCAGCACGTCTTCGCTTTCTCGACCCGGGCACGGGCGTCGGCGAGGATATCGGCGAGCGTTCCACGCCACGGAATCTCCGGCCGCCAGTCGAGCAGCCGCGCGGCAAGCGTGGCGTCCCCGAGGGTGCGCGGAAGATCGGCCCACCGCAGTCGGGCCTGATCGGTGCGTATGACGATGGGCACGCGGGAGAGTGCAATCAGCTCCTCGAGCACGGTGCCGATTGGCCGTGCCTGGCCCGAGGCAAGGTTGATCGCGATCCCGCTCTCGAGCGTCTCGGCGCGTTCGAGGCAGGCCGCGTAGCCAGCGCAGACATCGCGGACGTCGAGAAAGTCGCGCTCCGCGGCAAGCCAGCCCACGGCAAGCTCCGGCGGTTGCAGACCGGCCTCGATGCGGGCGATCTGGGCCGCGAAGGCGGCGATCGCGAAGCGTTCGGACTGGCCCGGCCCGATGTGGTTGAACGGGCGGAGCCGGACCAGGCGGAGCCCCTCGCTCACCATCGCGGAAAGCGCCATCTCGGCCGCCGCTTTGGTGGCGGCATAGGTTTCGAGCGGGGCGAGCGGGGCCTCTTCGGATAGGGGCATGCCGGCACGGAACGAGCGGCCATAGGAAGCGGCGGTCGAGACAAACAGAAACCAGGCCGAGGGGGCGCTTTCCAGCACCGCGCGGGCGAGCCGGCAGGTGCCCGAAAAATTGACCTCCCAGGCACGCTCCGCCGCACGGTTCGCCTCGGGAACGGCGGCGACCGCGGCGAGATGGACCACCGCGTCGGGCTGGAAGTCGTCCAGCATGGCGCGCGCGGCCGCCTCGTCGGTTACGTCGAGGGGCAGGATTTCCGGTCCCCCGGTTTCGCCGGTCGCGAGCAGGCGGATGGCGGGAGAGCATGCGGCGAGACGGGCGCGGAGATGCCGGCCGACGAAGCCGGCCGCGCCGGTCAGAAGAATGCGCCGCGGCGTCACCAGACGCGCCGCGCTCAGCCGGCCTGGAGCCGGGCGCGATGGCGGGCAAGGTCCGCGTCCACCATTTCCGCGGCCAGCGCATCGAGCCCGACTTCGGGCGCCCAGCCCAGCATCTGGCGGGCCTTGGATGCATCACCCTGCAGCACATCGACCTCGGCCGGACGAAAGAGTGCGGGATCGACGCGAACGAATTCGCGGTAATCAAGGCCGGCATGCGCGAAGGCGAGCCGGCAGAAGTCACCGACCGAGGTGCTGCGGCCGGTCGCCACCACGTAATCGTCCGGCACCTCCTGCTGCAGCATCAGCCACATCGCGCGCACATAGTCGCGCGCATGGCCCCAGTCGCGCCGTGCCTCGAGATTGCCGAGGCGGAGCTCGCGGGCGATGCCGAGCTTGATGCGCGCCACCCCGTCGGTGATCTTGCGGGTGACGAATTCGATGCCGCGCAGCGGGCTCTCGTGATTGAAAAGAATGCCCGAGGAGGCATGCAGGGAAAAACTCTCGCGGTAGTTCACCGTCATCCAGTGCGCGTAGAGCTTGGCCGCGGCGTACGGCGAGCGCGGATAAAAGGGTGTGCGCTCGTTCTGCTGCACGGCCTGGATCTTGCCGAACATCTCGGAAGAGCTCGCCTGGTAGGTGCGGACGCGGGGAGCCGCGAGCCTGACCGCCTCGAGCACGTTGACCGCGCCGAGGCCGGTGACCAGGCCGGTGAGCAGCGGCTGCTGCCAGGAGGAGGCGACGAAGCTCTGGGCTGCGAGATTGTAGACCTCGTCGGGGCTGTGCTTTTCGAGGATGCGCAGCAGGCTGCCGAGATCGTTCATATCGCCGTCGAGCAGTTCCACATGCTCGAGAATGCCGAGCCAGCGCAGCCGCTCGCCGATCACGTCGGAGGAGGCCGAGCGGCGCAGCAGCCCGAGCACGCGATAGCCGTGGCCGAGCAGGAATTGCGCGAGGTAGGCGCCGTCCTGACCGGTGATGCCGGTGATGAGGGCGGTGGGCATGGCGGGGCTCCGATCGGGGCGGGTGGCTGTCGGCGTTACTCGGGAGCCGGCTTCGGCATCATTTTTCAGCGCGCATAACAGCAGCGGAACAGCGGGCGCGACGCCTGATGCGGGCCCCGGCCGCGGAAATTCGCCAAGGATTCGGCCGCTGATTGCGCCGGCCGGTTCTTCGGTCGCCTTTCGGGACGGGTGGAAGCTTCGCGCATGGCGGCATTCTGTGGGCGCGGAGCCCATTGGATCAAGGGGAGCCGGAAAGCTGCCGCCGAGTGCCGGGGCGGTGGCCCGCTGAGAACAGCGACGAAACAGCGGGGCTTTGCAAGCTGCCGGACCTACCCGATGTTGGGCCAATCCTCCTTCGCTACCACCGAGGCCGAGCCGACGCCGATGCCGAGCTACCAGTACGTCTATGTGATGCGCGAGCTTACCAAGGCCTGGCCGGGCGGGCGCGAGGTGTTTCGCGGCATCACGCTTTCGTTCCTGCCGGGGGTGAAAATCGGCGTGCTCGGCGTCAACGGCGCCGGCAAGTCCACGCTGTTGCGCATCATGGCGGGGCTGGAAGCCGATTTCGGCGGCGAGGCCTGGGCGGCGGAGGGGGTGCGCATCGGCTACCTGCCGCAGGAGCCTGTCATCGATCCGGAGCAGACGGTGGGCGAGAGCGTCGCGAAGGCGTTCGCGCCGCTCCGGGCCGCGCTTGCCCGGTTCAATGCTGTATCGGAACGGTTTGCCGAGCCGCTCGAGGAGGCCGAAATGAACGATCTCCTCGCCGAGCAGGCAAGCCTCCAGGAAACCATCGACGCCGCGGACGGCTGGGAGCTCGACCGGCGGATCGAGATCGCGCTCGACGCGCTGCGCTGCCCGCCGGCCGAGCAACCGGTGAAGACGCTATCGGGGGGCGAGCGGCGGCGCGTCGCGCTCTGCCGGCTGCTGCTCGAACAGCCGGACCTGCTGCTGCTCGACGAGCCGACCAACCATCTCGATGCCGAGAGCGTTGCCTGGCTCGAGCGGACGCTCAAGGAATATACCGGCACGGTGCTGGTGGTGACCCACGACCGCTACTTCCTCGACAACGTGACGGGATGGATTCTCGAGATCGAGCGCGGCCGCGGCATTCCCTTCGAGGGCAATTATTCGAGCTGGCTCGAGCAGAAGCGCGCGCGGTTGCTGGCTGACGAAAAGGAGGAAAGCGCGCGGGCGCGGGCGCTGGCGGAGGAGCGGGCGTGGATTGCGGCCTCGCCGCGGGCGCGGCAGGCGAAATCGAAGGCGCGGATCGCAGAGTACGAGGTGATGCTGGCGCAGTCTGCCGAACGCGCGGGGAACGGGGCGGAGATCGTGATTCCGCCCGGGCCGCGGCTCGGCAACCTCGTCGTCGAGGCAGAGCATCTCACAAAGGCGATGGGCGAGCGGGTGCTGATCGAGGATCTTTCGTTCCGCCTGCCGCCGGGCGGGATTGTCGGGGTGATCGGCCCGAACGGCGCGGGCAAGACTACTCTCTTCCGCATGATTGTGGGCGAGGAGAGGCCCGATGGCGGTGCCTTGCGGGTCGGCGAGACGGTCAGGCTCGGCTACGTTGACCAGTCGCGCGAATCGCTCGATGCGGCAAAGACGGTCTGGGAGGAGATCAGCGGTGGCGAGGATACCGTGGTGCTCGGCAAGCGCAGCATGTCCTCGCGCGCCTATGTGAGCGCCTTCAACTTCCGGGGCGCGGACCAGCAGAAGCGCGTGGGCACTCTCTCGGGGGGCGAGCGCAACCGCGTGCACCTGGCGAAGATGCTGAAGTCGGGCGCCAACGTGATCCTGCTGGACGAGCCGACCAATGATCTCGATGTCGAAACGCTGCGCGCGCTCGAGGAGGCGCTGATGGCGTTCGCCGGCTCGGCGGTGGTGATCAGCCACGACCGCTGGTTCCTCGACCGGCTGGCCACCCACATCCTGGCCTTCGAGGACGAGGGCCATGTCGAATGGTTTGCCGGCAATTTCCAGGACTACGAGGCCGACAAGTGCCGCCGGCTTGGCGCGGCGGCGATCGAGCCGCACCGGCTGCGCTACCGGCCCATCGCGCGCTGAGAACGCACGCCCAAACCGCCCGTCAGGACCCTCCGCGCACTCCGCAAGGCCCGGGCCTCACGGCGCGCGGCGGCCGAGCCCCAGCATCGCCACCCCCATGATCGCCGCCGCCAGAGTTGCGATTCCGATCAGAAGCCTGAGCCGCGCGCCCACCGCCGCGGATTCCGCCGCGGCGCGCCCCTGCAGCCGGGCCCGCTCCCGGGCAACACGCTGTTCGAGCGTGCCCGACCCTTCCAGCACGGCCGCCGCGCCCTGGCCGAGCGCCGGGCGGAGCGCGGCAAGACGCGCCGCCGCATCGGGCATCGCGGCGGCGGCCAGCACCTTGTCCAGCACCGCCTCGCGGCGCAGCGCACGTCCCAGCGGCACCGGCGCGGCGTAGGTGCCAAAGATACCGGCGAGACCCACGATCACGAACGCCATCGCGAGAAAACCCGCCGCGGCAGCGTTCGGTCGATCGGGCATGTGCGCTCCCTCTCCCGGCTCGGGGAGTTTCGGCCTGCTTCCCAACCCGCCGCTCCGCCGTCAACCGGCCCGCCCGAAGGTGCGGCTTTTGCACGGTGGAAAAGGCCGGCCTGGCTGCTTGACAGG
>Ga0335075_10001693_pt1 | contig 35990 bp, 17 predicted proteins | sample Lox_Sample_24_FD_206723 | JGI IMG/M metagenome (GOLD analysis project Ga0335075, IMG submission 206723) | Soil microbial communities from Loxahatchee National Wildlife Refuge, Florida, United States - Lox_Sample_2.4 | ecosystem: Environmental > Terrestrial > Soil > Wetlands | place: USA...
CCCAAGTCGACGCGGTCACCACGAGCCTAGTCGTACCGTCCGAGCCGAGCGCGCGCCGGTAGGCGGTGCCCCGCGCACGGCTGACCAGCATCTGGTCGTAACAAGGATCCCCGGCAACCTCTGCCACGGGCAGCGCCGCGGGACATTGGTGGCCGAGCACCGCCAGGTCGGCGTCGTGCGACAGCACGACCGTGGACGCCACTACCTGCCCGCCCTGCACCAGGCTCTCCGGGTCGAGCCCGTAGACCCCGCGGGCCGCCGCCGCTTCTTCCGCGCTGCGCGGTACGGCCAGCTTGTTGTACCCGGCACCGTGCGGCAGGATGATCAGCGGCGCGCGCAGTTCGTGCACTGACCCGTACGCCGCCGCCAGTGCCAGGTCGAACGTGGTGTTCGTCGCCTGCTCCCAGGGCACGACCATGCCTTCGAGCTGCCGGAGCAGCCCGGTGACTCCGTTGCCGAAGGCGTCGGGAGCCGCAGTGTAGATCACCTGGATCCGCCGGTCGGCCTCGATCAGCCGTACGGCGTACGCGAGCCGCTGCGCTGTCGTCACCGTGTGCACGACCACAAGCACGTTCTTGCACCCGCCGCGCGTCACCCATCGCTGCGCGTCAGGCCCCACCGGCACCTGACGCCATTCCATGCCATCCATTTCCATGGCACTCTCGGACCTTCCAGTAGCCCTCGTTCTGGTGGGATGCCGCGATGCCGCCAATAGGTCGTCACCACAGACCCCATGTTGAGAGTGCCGAGCCGAACTAGCCGGGAACCTTGCGGCGACCTTGCGGACACCTTGCGACGCCGTGTGTCTGCTAGGTAACGATTCGCTATCTACGGCGTTTGCCGCGCTGTAATTTGGAAATTCCCGAATTGGGAGCGTATGACGGAATTCACGGAGGGATGCGGTGGAGTTCCGCATACTGGGGCCGGTCGACCTGTACATCGATGATAGGGCCTGCGATCTTGGCTCTCCCAAAGAACGCAGCGTCTTGGCGGTCCTGCTCTACTACCTAGGCCGGCCTGTCACCGCGGATAGGCTGATCGCTCACCTGTGGGGCGACGATCCCCCAGCGAGCGCACTGAGCGCGCTGTACGGCCACGTATCCCGGCTGCGCACAAGTTTGCGGCGTGCGACCGGCGATGACCGCGACTGGCTCGCGCGGCGTTCCGGCTACCTGCTGGACGTGAGCGAGGAATCCGTGGATTACTGGCGGTTCCGCAGGCTCTGCGACCAGGCGCGCTCGGCCGCCGATCACGGGGACGACAAAAGCGTCGCCGAACTGCTGAGGGAAGCCGAGGAGCTGTGGCGGGGGACCCCGCTGGCCGACGTCGGCGGCGCGTGGGCAGATGGAATCCGGATCAGCCTCGAGGAAGACAGGTTCGCCGTGCGCATCGAGCGGATCGAAGCCGAGCTGCGGCTCGGCCGCCATGCCGGCCTCGTGGGCGAGATCCGTGGCCTCACTACTCGCCATCCGCTCGACGAAAGGCTTGCCCGCCTGCTGATGCTCGCGCTCGACGGGTGCGGTCGCCGGGCCGAGGCACTGGCGGCGTACCTCGACTTCCGCCAGCGCCTCGCGGCAGAATCCGGCAGTGAGCCCGGCACCGAACTGCAGCAGCTGCATATGCGGATGCTCGCCGAGGATCCCGCACCGATCGTGCCGCGGCCCAGGTTGCCGTCGCGCGCGCCGACACCGGTCGCGGCGCAGACGGACAGACCGCTTAACACGATGTTGCGCGACAATCCGGATTTCACCGGACGCGTGGCGGAACTGGATGCGATTCGCTGCTGGCTTTGTCCGGGAAACGAACAGTCTGCCGTCTCGGTTGTTGTCATCGCCGGGATGGCGGGAGTAGGCAAGACAGCGCTCGCGGTCCGTGCGGCGCACCTGCATCGTGATCGCTATCCCGACCAGTTCTACTTTGCGCTGCGCGGCAACGCACCGGATGGCGAACCGGTGGCACCAATATCGGCACTCGGCGCCCTACTGCGGATGCTGGGAGTGCCGGATGCGCTAATTCCTGAAGGCGCCGAGGATCGCGCCGCGCTGTGGCGGTCACTGCTCATGGGCAGGCAGGCGCTGATACTGCTCGATGATGCGCTTGACGCGGCACAGGTACGACCGCTGCTGCCCGGAGCGCCCGGCTGCGCGGTCCTGGTGACCACCCGGCGCAGGACGATTGACCTGCCGGGCATGTTCTGGCTCCCGCTGGCGTCGATGCGGCCGCCCGAGGCGGCCTCTTTGTTCACGCGGACCGCCGGGGAGGGCAGGAGCGGTGACCACGCGAGCGTGGCGAGCGTGCTGCGGCTGTGCGGGTACCTGCCGCTGGAAATCGAGATCGCCGCATGCGAACTGCGCCGCCATCCGGCATGGGATGCAGGCGACCTCGCCTCGCGGCTGCGTGAGGCCGACATGGGGGATCGGAGAGTCGCCAGGGCCCTGGAGCTGTCGTACCGCCATTTAACGGCCGCGCAGCAACGGCTCTTCCGTCTGCTGGCGCTGCACCCGGCGCCTGGCTTTTCCCGGCACGCTGCCGTGGCGACGATCGAGGGCCAGCCGCTCGCCGAGACGCAACGCACTCTGGACGTGCTGCTTGATCACCACCTGATCGAGGAATCCGCCCCGGACCATTACACCTTCCACGATCTCGTCCGGGAATACGCGCATGACCTCGCGGAGACCTGTGATACCGCAGCCGACCGCGACCGCGCGCGACGAAGGCTGCTCGACTACTACCTCTGGCTCGTCGGCGAGGCAGACCGGATCGTGTACCCCTTCCACCGCCGGATGGATGCGCGGCTCCCCCGCCCCCCGGCCAATCTGTCGCTACCGGGCACTCGGCGCGAGGTCCAACAGCAGGTGGCTGCCGAACTGCCCGGCCTGCTCTCCCTCGCCCGTTATGCGACCAGCTATGGGCGCGCACGGCACATCGGCATGCTTTCCCAGGCGCTTGCCCGGTTTCTCGACACCTGGGGCTATTGGGCGGATGCCGCGGACCTGCATAGCCTCGCGGCAACCGCTTGGCGGTCCGCCGGGAACACGCGCGGCCAGGCCCAGGCGCAGACGGATCTGTCCTTCATCTTCCAGCGGCTAGGCCGATACGACGAAGCCCTCAAATGTGGTTCCGAGGCGCTGGCTCTCGCGCGAGCGGCGGCGGACCGCACGGCGCAGGCCGAGGCCCTAGACCGGATGGGCATCGCGCTCTGGAGAGCGGCGCGTTACCGGGAGGCGCTGGCACACTATGACGAGTCGCTGAGCATCTGGCGCGCCCTCGGTGACCGCGATGGAGAGGCTGACGCGCTGTGCCACAGCGCGCTCGCGTTGTGGCACGTCAGCAGGTACGCGGAGTCGTTCCGGCGGGCAGAGCAGGCCCTTGCCATCTATCGGCAGATCGGTGACCTGCATGGCGAGGCTACCGCACTGAACAACCTCGCCGACCTCCTCCAAGAGGCAGGCTGCCCCGAGCAGGCCCTCACCAGCTACCAGCAAGCACTGGACATGTTCCGCGACCTCGGCGACCGGCAAGGCGAGGCCATCGCCGTGCACAATATCGGGATCACCTGCGGGAAGGCCGGGAGAGCCGAGGAAGCCCTCGCTCACTATCGCACCGCGCTGGACATCTACCGCGACCTCGGCGACCGCAGAGATGAGGCGGACGCGCTGGACAACATGGGTACCGCCTTCCAGCAGCTTGGCCACTACAGCGACGCCCTTCTCCATCATCAGAGGGCGCTCGTCCTCGCTCATGAGATCGCCGAGCGGTTCCTGGAGGCACGGTCCTGCTGCGGCAGTGGCGACGCTCACCTCGCGTCGCGGAACTATGGCGCCGCCGCTGATGACTACCGGACAGCAATCGAGGTCAGCCGGAGGATCGCCGACCGCTACCAGGAAGCACAGGCCCTACGCGGGCTCGGCTACGTCGCGCTGCACACCGATGGAGAGAAAACGGCGCGGACCCGCTGGCGCAAGGCGCTGCGCATCTTTGAGGCTATCGGCAGGCCCGATGAGGCCGCTGAGGTCCGTGCCCTCCTACGGGCACCCTGAGCCTGGCTAGTACCGGAGCGGCGGTCAGGTAGCGAGGGATGCCTCTCTGCGGAACCCTGTGCCGGTGGAGAAAAGATGAACGAGGGCGCCGGGCCTGCTCCGGCGACGCCATCTACGCCGGTACGGTACCCAATTTGTCGGTGGTCTCGCATACGGTAATGAGCCGTGGACGAAGATGATGTCGGCCGGACGGCGGCCCCCGGTCTTGACCGGCTGGTCGCCTACACCTACCTAACGGTTCCCGACAGGGCGACGTATTTGGCGATCATGCGCGTCTTCACCTCCACGCTGCTTGCCGACCTTTCGGCACACGACGTGGCCGAGCGGCTGCCGGACAGCCCGCACGCCGACACCGTGGCGGCCAAGCTGGAGAGCCTCAAGACCTGGGGAAACCTGCTGCCCAGTTCCCGGCCGGTGCGGGCGTCCAGCATCCGTGAATACCACCGCGTCCGGTCCCGGTACCAGCTTTCACCGCTCGGCGAGCGGATCCAGCGCCAGGCCGATGAGGTCCTCGCGGCCGCCGACGCCGCGCGCGAGGTGAGCCGCGAAATGCTCGGCCTTGTCGCCCGCGGTCTTCAGGAACTTCATGACGTCGCGCGCATGCCTGGCGGCGCGAATCCCGGCGAATCCCTCGACCGTATCTCCACGCTGTTTGCACAGTTTGGCCAGTTCGCCGATTCGGTGCGCGATTTCTATGCCTTCCTCGGCCAGGTGATCTTCCGCTACGACCTCGATTCGGACGAATTCTCGGGGTTCAAGGAGCTTTTGCTCGACTATGCCGAGACGATCACCGACGATGTCGCGTTCTTCGCGCCGCAGATCGAGCAGAGCCTGCTCGGGCTCTGGCCGCTTCTGCCGGAAATCCTCCGCCGGATCGACGAGAACGACAAAGGACTGCAAGCCCTCAGGCGCGCGGAGATCGAGATCCAGCGGAGCCGGGGCCGCGATCTGGACGACTGGGTGAGCCTGCGCGCATGGTTTTTCGACGATTCCGGTGAGGGCAGCCAGGTCAGCCAGTTGAGGGACGCTACTCTCCGGGCGCTGCAGGCACTCCTGGCCAACGCGAAGCGGATGATCCGCTCGTCTACCGGCGAGCTTTCCCGGCGCAAGGACCTGCTCAAGCTCGCGCGATGGTTCGGCGGATGCGACGACGCGACCGCGCACGATATGTTCGTCGCCGCCTTCGGCGTCTACGGTGCCCGCCACCTCGGCGTCATCTCGGATGCGGCGGAAGAGGTACCCGCCACCACAAGCTGGTGGGACGGCCCGGCCGCGCCGGTTCCCGTTGCCCTGCGCGAGCGTGGCTCCCGGGCGCCGCGCGGCCGTGCCGCCAGCGCGGAGGATTACGCCGCTCAGCGGGACAAGCTCCGCGCCGAGGCGGCCGAGGTAGCGAGCCGTCAGCACGCGGCCGCCGCGGAGCTGAGGGCCGCGTCGTCGCACCTGGCCGATGTCCGGCTGTCGCCCGCGGCGACGAGCTTGCTCCTCGACCTGGTGGCACGCTGCCTCGCGGCGGCCGCACCGGGGTTCACCACCGCTCACGGCATAGACGAAGACCTCGGCGTGCGGATCAGCCTCAGCAGGTCGCCTGGCGGGCGCACACTCGTCCGCGGTGCCGACGGCGACTTCGTCCTCGACGAGCTGGCGCTGGCCATCGGTGCCACACAGACCGATAGCACGACCGTGACGAACCTGCGCCAGGAGGCCGGATGAACGACTTCGCCGCGAACCTGGCCGCGGAACGCCGGACGGCCATCAGGCTCCTGCTGCGGGAACCGCTCGTGACCGCGGCCGCCCATCCGGACGAGTTCCCGCTGATCCGCCGCCACGCGGATGAGCTCGTGAGACAGTTCGGCCAGGTGCTCGGTTACCGGCTGACCGTCGAGCCAGGCTTTGCCAGGCTGCACAAGGCTGGCCTTGGCGCGGACAGCGGCAGGCGACTGGAACGCGGTTCCGGCGCCCCGTTCACCCCACGGACCTACGCCTACCTGGCCCTGACGCTCGCCGCTCTCGTCACGGCACCCGAGCAGCTGCTGCTTTCCGAGGTGGTGGCGCGGACCCGGGCAGCCGCCGCCGAAGCCGGGATGGATCTGGGGGAGCCGAACCGGGTGACCGAGCGGCGTGCGCTCGTCGCCGCGCTGAAACAGCTGATGACCTGGCGGGTGCTGGCCGAGGACGAGGGATCGGTCGACTCGTACGCGGGCGACAACGAGGCGGACGCGTTGCTGACCATCGACCGTGAGATCGCCCGGCGCCTGGTCAGCGGCCCGGTCAGCCAGGCCGAGACCCCACAGGACCTGATCGAGAGGGCCTCGGCCGCCGGCGAGGCGGGTCCGCGGCACCGTGTCCGCCGCCTGCTGGTGGAGACCCCGGTCGTCTACCTCGACGACCTCACCGAGGAAGAGCGTGACTGGCTGCGTCGCAGCCAGCGCCGTGAGCAGCGGATCCTGGAAGACTTCGCGGGACTGCGCGCGGAGATCCGGGCCGAAGGCGTCGCTCTCGTCGACCCGGATCAGGAGCTGACCGACGCACAGTTCCCCGGGACCGGTACGGTCGCCTGGGCCGCGCTCCTGCTGATCGGCAAGCTCGTCGCGGGGCTGACCCCCTCGGGTGCCGCCGACAGCGTCGCGATTCCCGACGGTCACATCGAGGAACTGCTGGGCGGCCTCATCGCCGAGCACGGGAGGGCATGGTCCAGGGAGTTCACCGAAGCGCCCGCCGTGGCGGCCGACGCCGTCCTCGACCTGCTGCGGAGGATGCGCCTCGTCAAGCCGGCCGCGGCGCCGCAGACCGGATGGCTGCTGACCGCCGCGGCCGCCCGCTACGCACCGGAGGTCACCGCATGATCCCGCTGGCGCGCCACCCCAGCCGATTCCGGCTCACCCGCGCCGGAATCCATCAGGTGTGGCAGTACGACGACGAGTTCTCCTTCGGGGACGGGCGGCTGTTGCTGCGCGGCAAGAACGGCGCGGGCAAATCCAAGGCGCTCGAGGTCCTGCTGCCGTTCCTGCTCGACGGCGATACCCGGCGGATCGACGCGTCCGGAGGCGGCAAGACTTCGCTGAAGTGGCTCATGCTGGACGGCTGGACCGTCGGCACCAACCGCCTCGGCTACCTGTGGGCCGAGTTCACCCGCGTCGACGACGAGGGGGAGCAGCACCGGCTCACGCTGGGCGCCGCGATCAAGGCGTCCGCGTCGGCTGGCGAGGCGAAGGCCGCGTTCTTCGTCACGACGCTCGAAGTGGGGGACGAGCTCCCGTTGCACGACCCGGCCCGCCGCCCGTCCGCCGAACAGGCACGGGAACTCGTCGGCCACGACAACTGGTACGACCGGCCGGGCGACTACAAGGCTCGGGTCGCCCGGGAGCTGTTCGGGCTCACCGACCTCGCTCGCTACCGAAACCTCGTCCACCTGCTTTACGGGCTGCGCCGGCCGACGATCGGCGACCGCATCGAGTCCGGCGAGCTGGTCAAGGTGCTCAGCGACGCCCTCCCGCCGCTCGACGACGAGGTCATCGACAAGGTCGCGCACAACCTCGACGACCTGGACTCGGTTCGCGGCGAGCTCGCCCGGCTGGAGAAGACCAACGCGGCGCTGACGGCGTTCCTCAAGAGCTACCGCGGCTACCTGCACGGGGTGCTCCGCGGCCGCATCGGACAGGTGCGGGCCGCCCTCGACGAACTGTCCCGGCGCCGGAGAAAAGCGGGGGATGCGGAACGGGCGGTGGCGTCTGCCAAAGAGCAAGAGTCTGCCGCCAGCACGGCGGCCGAGGCGCTGGAAGAGGCTCGGGACGCGGCCGATGCTGACCTGCGTGCGCTCCGCGACAGCGCCGCGTACGGCGCGCTGCGGGACCTGCGCGACAAACGTGACACAGTTAGGGCGCTGCAAGACGGCGCTTACTCCCTGTGGAACGCCGCTGGACGGGCGCGCGGGGCGGAGGAAGAGGCAGCGCGGCGGTTGTCCGGGGAGACAGCCAGCATTGGCCGCGACCTGACCGAACTACGGGGCGCGCTGCGTGATGCCCGCCGGGACGCCCGCGCCTGCGGAATGGATGAGGGGCTGCTGGGGGAGTCACCAGGGTCTCTTCGGAAGGAAAGCCTTTCAGCAGCCGCGAGTGATCAGCTCACGGACCCGGAAGGATCTGTCCGGGAGATCGCCCGGCCGGCCGCCGAGGCGCTCGTCGTGGCCGGGTTGAACGGGTGGCGGGCTCAGCTCAGCGAGACGGACGCGGTGCTGAAAGCCCGGCTGCGCGCGTCCGTCTTGCTCGACGGCAAACTAAAGGAAGTCGTCGCTGCTGAGCAGAAGGCGGATAGCCTCCGGGAACACGCGGACCGGCTGGACGGCCAGCTCACCGCGGCCCGGGAGCGTGCCGAAGCGCGTGGCGGCGATCTGCTGAACGCCTCGCGCGCTTATGCCGGTGACGTGCGGACCTGGGCGGGGCGGCTCCCCGATCCGGCGCCGGTTACCGTCCTCGTCGAAATGCTGGACGACGCTGACCTGCCCGCGGCCGAGAGGGCGCTGGGTGGCGACGTCCCGGATGCTGTCGCCCGTGCCGCGCACGACGTCGCCGATCCCGTGCTCGCGGAGTATGAGCAGCAGCGCGACGAGGTCCTGGCGCGTGAGCGCGCGCTCGGTCAGGAACTAGCCGCCGCCAGAGAGGAGAAGCGGCGCTGGGAGCGGCAGACCGACCCCGAGCCGCCGCGGTCGCCGTATTCGACGGCCGAGCGGCCGCCCGGCACCGGGGCACCGCTGTTCCTGCTCGCCGACTTCAGGGAATCGGTGCCGGAGGCCGACCGGGCCGGCATCGAGGCAGCGCTGGAGGCGAGCGGCCTGCTCGCCGCGTGGGCAGCCGCGGACGGGACGCTGCTGTCCGCTGAATCCCGCGACGTGATCCTGCGCGGCGCTGATCCTGTGCCCGGACCTTCCCTGGCCGACGTGCTGCACCCGGTTCCCGGCCACGGGATCAGCGTGGAGTCGATCAGCCGACTGCTGCGCTGCGTCGGGCTGGGGGAGTCGGCCGCGCGTAGCTGGATCGCCCGCGACGGGCGATGGTGCCTCGACATCGCTCGCGGCGCGCATGGCAAGGAACGCGCCGAGTACATCGGTGCCGCGGTGCGGGCTGCCACGAGGCAGCAGCGCATCGACGAACTGATCGTGCGGATCGGCGCGCTGGAGATGGAACTTGAGCGGACCGTTACCGCTAGGGAAGAGATCGAACGGCTGCGCGGCGGACTGCGGGAGGCACTGCGCGAGATGCCTCAGGCTCGGTCGCTGACCAGCGCCTGGTCTGGCTACGACCACGCCGTCGGGGAGGTCACGCGCCTTGCGGGCGAGGTGCTCCAGGCCCGGCGAGAAGCTGAGCGTGCCGTGGCGACCGCCGTCGGCCTCCGGACGCGAGCCGAGGCACAGGCGACGAGCGAGGGGCTGCCAGCCGACCGCGAGATGCTCGGTCGGCTCCAGGCCGATCTCGGCGGGCTGCGCAAGGACTTGGCCGGCATGGACGCGGCCGCCGGCCGCGTGCTTACGCGGCTGGAAGCCCACGCGGGTACCCAGCTGACGTGGCAGACAGCGCGGGACGCGCGGGCAGATGCCGAACGCGACTACGAGGCCGCCCACGGGAAGTTCGCGGCTGCCCAGCGGGAACTGGAGCTTCTCGAGCAGTCAGTGGGCGCGACCGAGCAGGAGATCATGGCACAGGAGGCCGACGCGCAGGCACGGTTCGAGGACGCCAGGCGGCGGCTCCCTGATGCGAGGGCCGAGTATCAGCGGCTGTTCGGCGCCCTGGAACGGGCCATCGCCGACCGCGACAGGGCTGTCGACGAGCTGTCGGAACAGGAGCAGTCCGTCGTGGCCGAAGGGATCGCGCTGCGCCGCCCGCTGGGGTTGCCGGGCCTGCCGCTGGCGGCGGCCCTCGATGGGGTAGACGTGCTCCTGGACCGGTACGACGCCGCCCAGGACGGGGACGTGCGCGCCCGGATCACCGCGCTGCGCGCGCTCGCGGACGATGTCGCCGCCATGCTCGGCCCGGTAAGCGCTGACGTCAGCGCTTCGCTGATCATCCGGCGCGGCGAGGAACTGCGCGACGGGCTCGCCGGCGGCTACGACGCCGAGGGCGACGAAACCGACGGCATCAAGCGGTACGCGCTCCGCGACGACACGGGCGCGCACGACGTGGCGGTCGTGGGTGAGCGGATCCATGCCGCCGCGGAGGCGGCCCGGAACCGGCTGTCATCGCGCGAGCAGGAGGTCTTCGAGACCTACCTGCTCGGTGAGCTTGGCGATCACCTGTCCCGGCAGGTGCTGGCGGCGCAGACCCTGGTCGTCGGCATGAACGACACGCTCGAGGAGGTCCGGTCCTCCCACGGCATCGGCGCGCGCCTGCAGTGGGACCTGCCGAAGGACGGCGACGCCGACATCGGGGCAGCCGTCACGCTGCTGCGCCAGCCGTCGGCGTTGCGCACCCGGGATCAGTCCGCCCAGTTGCGGGACGCGCTGCGACGCCGCATCGAGGAGGCGCGGCTCGCTGACCCGACGGCGGGCTACGCGGTCCACCTGCGCGCCGCCCTGGACTACCGGGACTGGTTCGAGTTCAAGGTCAAGGTGACCGAGGCAGCGCACCCCGGCCGCGAGCGCGTGCTCAGTCACCGGACCGCGCTCAGCCAAGGGGAGCAGCGCGTCGTGGCCTACCTCGTCCTGTTCGCGACGGCGGCGGCGCACTTCAGCTCCGTCGCCGCCGGCGCGCCCCGCTCGCCCCGGCTGATCCTGCTGGACGACGCGTTCGCCAAGGTCGACGAGCCGACGCACGGGCGGCTGCTCGGGCTGCTCGTGGACCTGGACCTGGACTTCATCATCACCAGCGAGCGGCTGTGGGGCTGCTTCCCGAGCGTGCCGAGCCTGCACATCTACGAGTGCCTGCGCGACCCGCACGAGCGGGGCGTGGCCACCGTCCACTTCACCTGGGACGGTCACCGCAAACGCCTGGTCGGCGTATGAGCGAGCGGCGCCTCATGACGCCGACGGCGCGTTCCTGGCTCGCCCGGCCCGAACTTGCCCGCCTGTGGGACAAGCTGCACGATCGCCTCCAGCGGAACGGGATCGCCGTCCGCGGCCGGGTAGTCATCACCGACGCCAGCCATGCCGAACGAGAGGCTCTTAGCCTCCTGATGGGGCGCGCGTATCCGGCGGGGAGGATAACCATCGCCCTGGCCGATCTCGACGCACGGCTGCGGTCGAGCGCCGCCGGATGCGGGGTGGCCGACGTGGTGGCCGAGCTGCGCGGGCAGCTGACCAACAAGCCGGCCCTGCGCAGCGCCCGCCAGGCGCAGCGAGAACAGGTATGGGCCGCGGCAGACGAGGCGATGCGGGCCGCGGGACTGGCCGAAGCCACGTGGGCTCCGGATTGGCTGGACGAGATCCGGCGCGGCGGCGCGCTCTCCCGGCTCGCCCCCAACCGCGCCGTCTGGTTGCTGACGCAGGCGGTCACCGTGCTCTCCCGCCTCGTGGCGGGAGAGACTGGCATCAGCCGCGGAGAGCTGGCCGAACGGGTCACCGGGACCGCGCACGGCCTAGACGACGACACGGTCCTCGCGCGGCTGGTCCTGCGCGGGCTGGCCCGCTCCCGCGGCGAGGAGTTCCCGCATGACGCCCGCGGCCGCCGCGAGCTATGGGAGGCCGCGGGTGCCGGCACCGACCAGGTCTGGAGCACCGCGCTGACCTGCGGACTGCTGCCGATGGGAGGCGACTGGCCCGCGCGGATGCTGCGGGAACGATCGCTGGCGAACGCGGAGACCCATCTGACGATGCGGGACCTCCGCCGGATCCAGTGGCGTCTTCCGCCCGGCACCGAGGTCTTCGTCTGCGAGAACCCGCGGATCGTGGAGGCCGCCGCGGACGCGGGCTGCCGACGGCCGCTGGTCTGTGCCTCGGGAAATCCCTCGACGACCGTGCTGGCGTTGCTGGACGCCCTCACGGCCGCGGGCGCGCGGCTGGCTTACCGCGGCGATTTCGACTGGCCCGGCGTCGCGATGGCCAATCGCATCCTCACCCGGTACAACGCGAGGCCATGGCGGATGGCCGCCGTTGATTACGAGCAGCATGTCCGCGCCGCCCGCGACCGGGGCACGCCCCTGCAGCAGCTTTCCGGTCAGCCGGTCGTCGCCGGGTGGGACCCGGAGCTGGCTCCGGCGATGCAGGCGCTGGGCGTGGGAGTCCAGGAAGAATCCGCACTCGAGCTCCTCGTGACCGATCTGGCCTAGCGGTCGCGCCCATAGCGTGTTCCCGTCTACGGCAGTGCGCGGTCTACGGGCGTGGGGTTCTGAGGCGATCGGCCTGCTTGTCGAGGTTGCGGACCTGCGTGGAATTCTCGCCGAACGCCTCGACCAACAGCGGCCGTACCTGTTGAAGCTCGGCTAGCGCCTCGTCGGGATAGCCCTCTGCCGCCAGGAGTTGCGCGATGACGAAGCGCGTCTGCAGCATCTGGTGGGCTTCATCCTTATCCGCGGCTCCGTTGGCATTTTGCACGTAGAACCGCAACTGGGCGAGTGCCTTGCGAGGCTTGCCGGTTTCAGCATAGGCGAGGCCTGCGTGGTAAGCGCAGTCCAAGACGTACGAATCATCCGGTGGAAGGCGCTTCAGGTACTCCTGCCCTACCGCCTCCAGGAGAGATCCCGCACGGGTGTATTCCCCGGCGGAGAACAGCGCGGTGCCGAGGTAGTGGCGCAGCCGCAGGCGCAAGGCCGGATCGTCCCATGCCCGGGCGATGCCGTCTTCGAGAAGGCTGATCGCCTGGGAGGGATGGTCGGTATCGAGCAGGGCGAAGGCGTTGTCCAGCAGCAGCCCGGCTTCGGCATCGGTGAGCCTGGACCGGGTGTCGTCCTGCGGCTCGCGGCGGGAGCCCGCCGGGGCCAGCAGCGGCCAGCGAAACGGCCGGGTCGGATCCCGGCTCTCATCTCCGTCTAGCGAGGGAACAAGGCCAGCTGGACTGCGGGTGGCGAAAGGTAGTAGCGCCTCGTACACCGCTGTCGCCGACGGCCGCACGGCGGGGTCTTTCGCCAGCATCGACGCCACGAGCGCGTCAAGTTCGGCAGGAACGTCGGCGCGCCGGGACCGCACGGGCGGCGCGGGGGTGTTCAGGTGGTGCGACCGCAGCGGCATGTCCCTGGTAGGGAAGAACGGCGGGTCCCCGGTGAGCAGTTCCACGAGCAGGCAGCCGAGAGAGTAGACGTCGGATGCGGACGTGACGACTTGCCCGAGGCACTGCTCCGGCGACATGTACGCGGGGGTGCCGACGGTGCGGTCGACCTGGGTAAGCCGGGGAAGCGCGCCGGCGCCGCGCAGGATCGCGATGCCGAAGTCCAGTACCTTCACCAGCCCGCCGTCGGTCACCACCACGTTGCCGGGCTTGATGTCGCGGTGCACGATGTCGACGCGGTGCACGTCAGTCAGAACCGCCGCGATCTGCGCCCCGATCGCCGCGGCCCACGCTACCGGCGGTGCCGCCGACTCGTAGTCGGCCTGGTTGACCAGTGTTTCCACCGTCGAGCCGCGCAGCAGTTGCATGATGAGCCACAGTTGCGTGCTTCCGTCAGGTCCCTCCTCGACCCCTGTGTCGTAGACGGCGGGAATTCCGGGCAGTTCCAGCTTGGCCATGACCCGGATCTCGCGCAGGAATCGCTTGCGGTCCCGCTCCAGGTCATCGAGGATCTCGGCGGCCTCAGGACTATCCGGCGCGGCGGGCGCGTTCGACGGGGGCCGCAGCACCTTGATCGCGACGCGCCGGTCCAGCCGCTCGTCGTAACCGTGGTACACCTCGCTCATGCCACCGCGGCCGAGTAGCCCGTCGACCCGGTACCGCCCGGCAAGGAGTTCTTGCCGCGGCTGCGGGGCCGACGGCTCAGGCAATTCGTATTTGAGTAGTAGCCATAAGTAAAGTATGCGGCTTTTGCCGCGCGCTTGGGTGCGCTTTAACTTTCCGAATAGATTGGTGTAATTTCTCCACCATTGCCCATCTTTGGATGGCTTCGAGTAACCAGAGGGGTTGGCGGATCCGGTGCCGGACGTTTTGCGGCTGAGCGCTTCACTGCGGAGCGGCGGCGTTTCGCCAGCTGGGTGAGCCAGTACTCCGGAGGAGCTTTGTAGAGGGCCGCCGTTGCCCAGCCATTGTCGGCGTCCAGGTTCCGTGGTGCCAATGTTCGAGGTCCCGGTATGCGTAGGGCCTTTAAGGTTTTCCTGATGACGCACTCGGGTTGCTCGTCAGTGGTCGGGTACTCCAAGAGGAGCGGCCAGCCCTCCAGAGCGAACTGGGGGTCCCAGGTACGGCTGATGACCTGGCAGTAGTTGCGGATCTCGAAAACGGCAAAGCTTGTCAAAGCAGCATCGTCTTGGTCTCGGTCCTGCTCCCCTAAGGCGCTGACCATCAGCGGGAACCCGCCCTGGCCTGTGAGCAACCCGAAAGTGAGCTGCGGCTCCAGCCTGTTGAGCCAGGTCGGGCCTGGGTACCCGGTAGTGTTTCCGTGACAGTTCCGGTGAACGCGAGGGTGGCCGCATGAGTCCTGGAACGCATACCGAGCAGGCGTTTGAGGATCGGGTCGAGTACGAGCTACTGCAACGCGGCTGGGAGACAGCGACCGGGACGTACAGCGCCGAGCTGGGCATTTACACTGGCGCGCTGTGGGAGTTCATCAGCAAGACCCAGATGAAACGGTGGAACAAGCTGCTCGAACTCCATGGCGGAGACCAGGACACCGTGATGCGGCAGTTCGTGCTGCGAGTCGCTTCCGAGATTGACTCGCGCGGGGTGCTTGACGTGCTGCGGCAGGGGATCGAGGACCGGGGGGTGCTCATTGACCTTGCCTACTTCCGGCCCGGGCATACGCTCGCGGAGAACGCGTTCGACGATTACAACGCGAACGTGCTCAGCGTGGCGCGGCAGCTTCACTTCAGCCATCGGGATCCGAGTCTGTCCCTGGACATGGCGTTCTTCGTCAACGGACTTCCGGTGGCGACGGCCGAGCTGAAGAACCCGAATACCGGGCAGGACGCCAGTAACGCCATCGCCCAGTACCGCCAGCGCGATCCCAACGACCCGTTCTTCGCCAAGCGCACCCTCGTACACTTTGCCGTCGATCCGGATCGTGCGTTCATTACCACGCGACTGAAGGGGAAGGGCACCCAGTTCCTCCCGTTCAACGTCGGGTCTGCAGGGCCGGGAAGGGCGGGCGGGGCGGGGAATCCACGGGACGTTCAGGATGATGAATATCTTGTTTCTTATCTTTGGCAAGATATCTGGCAGCGGGACAACTGGCTGGAGATCCTTCAGCGGTTCATGCACGTCGACGCCGAGAACATAAAGACCGGGAAGGTCAACCCGCACACCGTGACGCGGATCTTCCCGCGGTTCCACCAGTGGCATGCCGTGCAGCAGATGGCGGCGCACGCGCGGGAGCACGGGGCGGGCAACAACTACCTGATCCAGCATTCGGCCGGGTCCGGGACGTCCAACACGATCGCGTGGCTCGCGCACCGGCTATCGGCTCTCTTCGACGACGACAACAAGCCCGTGTTTCACAAGGTCGTCGTCATCACTGACCGGGTCGTGCTGGACCGGCAGCTGCAGCGGACCATCTTCCAGTTCGACCACACGCCCGGCGTCGTGAAGCGGATCGACGAGGGCGCGGCGCAGCTCGCGGAGGCACTCGAGGACACCACCTCGAAGATTGTCATCAGCACACTGCAGATGTACTCGTTCGTCGTGGACAAGATCGCCGGAGCGACCCTGAAGGGGCGGCGGTACGCGGTGGTCATCAACGAGGCGCACTCCTCCCAAGGCGGCGGCGCCACGCGGCTCAAGCAGGCGCTCGGCGCCAACGCTGCGGTCCTAGAGGAAGATGACGACCCCGCCTACTACTACACGCGGGTGCGCGGGCCGCAGCCGAACCTATCGTATTTCGCGTTCACGGCGACGCCGAAGCCGCGGACACTCGAGCTCTTCGGCACATGGGACCCGGAGGCGGTGAACCCGCGCAGCCCCAGCGAGCGCGGCATGCACGTACCGTTCCACGTGTACTCGATGCGGCAGGCCATCGAAGAGGGCTTCATCCTCAACGTCCTTGCGAACTACGTCACCTACGAGACCAAGTGGCGGCTACGGAACGCCGCGATCGAGCAGGCCGAGTCGGAGATCGCCAACCCCGAGGTGGACGAGCGGAAGGCCAAGACGAAGCTCGCCCGGTTCGCCGAACTCCACCCGACGGCACTAAAGCAGAAGGCGAGGATGGTTGTCGAGGATTTCCGTGACGGGATCGCCGGGCGGCTCGGCGGGCAGGCAAAGGCCATGGTCGTCTGCACCGGGCGGCAGCACGCGCTCGACATGTACCACGCTCTGCGGCAATGGGACGCTGAACTGCCCGGGTGCGGGTTCGGCGTGCTGGTCGCGTTCTCCGGCTCATTGTCGGACGAGCGCACGGGGCACGAGTTCACGGAGTCGCAGCTCAATGGGTTCCCGGAGTCGCAATTGCCGGAGCGTTTTGGGTACGTGAAGGCCGATGCCCCTTCGGCGGCGGCGCGCGACCAGGATGAGTACCGCATCCTGGTCGTCGCGGACAAGTACCAGACCGGGTTCGACCAGCCGCTGCTGTGCGGAATGTACGTGGACAAGCCGCTGACCGGCGTCGCAGCCGTGCAGGCCCTGTCACGGCTGAACCGGATCCACCCGCTCAAGACGCAGGACGACGTACGGATCCTGGACTTCGTCAACACCGCTTCGGATATCCAGGACGCGTTCCGGCCCTGGTTCGAGACGACGATCACCGAGCCGACCGACCCCAACCTGCTGTACGCCAAGCAGCGCGAGGTCATGGAGCACAGGCTCTTGGCCGCCTCGGAGATGGAGTCGTTCATCCGCGTGCTCGCCGGGGCCGCCACGTTGCAGCCCGCCGAGCAGGCACTGGACGCTCAGCTGCACTCCTACCTGCAGCCCGCGCTGGATCGGTTCGCTGCGCTGGAAACGGACAACGAGCGGCTGTCGTTCCGGAATGCGCTGCAGGACTTCGTGCGGCTGTACAGCCTGATGGCGCAGATCGTCGACTGGGGCGACCCAGACCTGGCGCGGCTTTACCAGTACGGGCGCGTACTGCTGATCCGGCTGCCCGGTCGATCCGCCGCGTCCATCGACACCGGGTACGCGGACAGGGCCACCAAACTGGCCGAGGAAGCCGATGAGATTCGAGCACTGGTCGCTGTCGGGGATTACCGGCAAGCTGAAGAACGGCTGACGCGCCTCGCAGCCGAAGATCCTCAGCAGGCCGAGCCACTCATGCTAGAACTTGGCTTCATCGCCTTGCCTGATCCAGATCGGCAGATCGTTGCAACCGCCTGGTCCGCGACCGCGGTGGGGCGCGCCGTTCAGTCCCTGCTCACAGCAGACGACATTTCTCCTGCGAACGGCTTGCCAGAGACAGCCGGTGCCCGCACACCGCCGGTGGCTGAAGCAACCGACTCCGTCCAGCCACAGACGCCCACGGTCAGTACGCCACGCCGCTCCTCTCAGCAGTCGGGCGCGCTACTTGAACAGGCGACCGTCAACCTCTTCGCGCGGTTCTTCGCTGTCGAGCCCGATACGATCCTGAGCAGGCTGCGCAGGCAGGGGGCTGGAGCGCAGTTCGGACATGACATCGAGGCGGAGTGGACCGTGTCGGGCAGCCCAGCGGTGCGCTGCCATGTCGAGTGCAAGAACCTGGATCGCCGGGTGACGGTGGATGATATCGCGGGGAAGCTCGCGCAGCAGAAGTACCATCATCGCGGTATCCAGATCGACCACTGGATCCTGATCTCTCCTCACCACGATGGCGCCAACGATCTGCCAGGGATGCTCGATGCCTGGGACCAGCAGGGCGAATATCCCTTCTCCGTCCAAGTCTGGAGCCCGGAGACAAGAGTCCGCGAAATGTTCGCCTTGGAGCCCGCGGTGTATGAGGCGGTTTACGGTCGGCCGCCAACGCAGGAGGAGGTCAGCGCCTCCGGTGAGGTGGCCGACCTCATCAGGCAGAGGCTCGCGCCCAGATTGCAGGTTGATGCAGTATGGCGGCGTTATCTTGAGCAGCCGGGTGCGTTCTGCTTCGTGAACGAGGATTCCCGTCATTTCGATGGGATTTACAGTTGTCATCTTCCGCTCAAGGCGGCTGATGATCGCGGCGCACTGCTCGACGGCACGCTGATGGATCAGGTAATCGGCTGGGCCAGTAATGATGGCGCCGCACCTATGTTGCTGCTCGCGGACTTCGGCGAGGGCAAGAGCGTGTTCACGTACTGCCTTATGCGGCGGCTCTCCGAGGAATTCCGCGCCGCGCCGGACGGCGCGCTGTTCCCGCTGCGCATTCCGCTGCGGGAATTCCAGGAGGCAGGCTCGGCACGCAAGCTACTGGAGCGGCGTCTAGCCGAGATTGGCGCGACACTCGCCGGCTGGCGCACGGTCACCAAGCAGGTGCGGACGCTCGTAATACTCGACGGGTTCGACGAGATGTCGGCGGACCTATCGCCCGCCGCGATCACGGCCAACCTGAGGGATATCCGGTCGTGCCTCACCGAGTTCTCCGGCTCGAAGGTCCTAGTCACATCCCGGCAGCGTGTCCTGGACGGCTCGCGGGACTGGAAGCGTACCCTGGACCGGCTGGGACACCCGCAGACCATACGGATCGTGTCCGGATCGCGACGCGAGAGGGTGCAGTACCTGGAGCAGTTCGCGACGGATGATGCCTCGGTTCGGGTGCTGGCGAGCCTGCGCAGCCTATATGACCCGATCGGCCTAGCCGCGAAGCCGCTGTTCCTGGAGATGATCAAGGAAACGCTTCGGGACCTGCCAGATGACACGTTCAGCGAGACAATCCTTTACGACACTTACATCAACAAGAGCCTGCGGACCAAGTGGGAACTCCTCGCCGATCCTGGCGACGAACTGACCAGCGATGAGCTGATCGAGAACCTCAAGGAAATCCTCGAAGACGTCGCCGTCCGGCTGCAGGAGACCAACGCCGCCTACCTTTACCTGCGCGACTACCACGACAAGGATCGCGGGAGAATCGCGGAACTCCTGTGGAAGATGCGCGACCAAGCAATACCGCGAGAGCCGTTCCCACTAGCCGCCCAGGACGACGCCGCCAACCGGGTGGGCATCCGCTCGCTGCTCAAGGCCGTCCCCGCGCCGAACGCCGAACGGTGGCCGGTCGACTTCTTCCACCGCTCCATGCGCGAGTACTTCGTGGCCAAGTCGATCGCCCGTTCCCTGACCACAGATGAGAGACGAGCCCGTCAAGTCCTGAGTGAGGCTCCGCTGCTGCCAGAGATCGCTCATTTCGCGGCAACAATCTTGCGGTCACGGCAGGACGACGCGGCGCTGGTCGCCCTGGAGAAGCTGGCCCGCTCAGCGACGGCCGACCGCAGCGACGCCTATCTTGGCGGCAACGTCTTCACCTTGTTGCACGGCGCGGGTGGTCCCCTGGCGGAGCGGGACTGGTCCGGGCTGTGCCTGGACCACGCCCGACTGCGAGGTGCCGACCTGCAGGGAGCACGGTTCGCCGGAAGCTCGCTCCGGTATGCCAACCTCGACAACGCCAACCTGGAAGACGCCGACCTGACCGGAGCGGACCTCGAAGGGGTCCGCCTAGAGGAGACCAGCCAGGTGCTAGCGGTGACGGTCCTGAACGGCAACCGGGTCATCGCTGCGTACGAAGACCGGTCGCTGCGCAAGTGGAGCAGGCAACCAGGGGCAGGCTGGGAATCCCAGGTAGTCGCCACGCTGGATCACAAGGTGGATCAGCTACAGATCACTCCGCTGGGCCGGGTGCTGGCCTCCGGAGAGGGCATGCTGAGCGTACTGGACATGGCAGGCGACGCCGACGGCTCCGGCGATTCCGCGGAAATCGACAAGTCTGGCGGTTTCAGCAAGGCCGACGAGACTTCCATAGTCCGTTGTGCGTTCCGGACGAGTTCGAGGTGCCGGGCAGCGGTCCTAGGCACGCGAACCGCACTGTTCACCAAAGAGGGCGATGCTGGCCAACTCCTCGTCACCTGGCTGGACATGGCCACCGCGCGGGTCCTAGACGAGCTTTCCGTGGATGAGACCGTCACGGCTTGGACCCAGCTGGACGAGGTATTGTTCGCGCTCGCTACTCCCAACACGATCCACGTCGTATCGCTTCTCGGGGAAGACGGCTGCAAAGCGATAACCGTCGCTGATCCCGCCGTTACCTGCCTATCTGTTCGGGCTGACGGCGACCACGCTCTGCTGGCTGCCGGACACCATGACGGCTCGGTGAGCCTGACTCAACTCAGCCCCGCCGACACCGACACCGCAGCTCCCCAGTGGACACGTCACCTGCACGACGGCCCCGTCACCGACATCCTCCTCGACGCGGAAGAACAGGTGATCACGGGAAGCACAGACCGCAGGGTCTGCGTGACCCCTATATCAGCCATCCGATCGGACACGCTGGCCCCGGACGCGGCGGAGTCCGCTGTGCAGTCGCTTCACCTCACGCTGCGCTGCAAGGGCGTGCGCTTCGACTCTGGACCCCCGGGAACCGTGTCTGGACCCCCGGGAACCGTGATGTCGCGGTTCCGAAATCGACGCTGAAGGGAAGCGGAGCGCCCGTGGTGTGCAACTCCTTCGTGCGGTCTTCGGGCAGTCTTCGAATAGCCAACCATGACCATTCCCAGCATCGCCATCGCCGGGTTACTCAAGACGTAGGTCAAGCCGATCGTACTTTTGCACATCCGGCTCCTGCGAGAGGCGGCGGCGAGGCTGCTAGCTCTGGCTTACCGGGTTGGCTCCGCCAGACCCACCCGTTTCGCGTGCCATCTCCGCGCGCAGCCGCGCCAGCGCCTCATCTCGCGCCGGATCGGTGATGATTTTGTACGCGCGTTTCCGCGCGGCATCCTTGATGGCCTTCTGGAACTCGGGGTTGTCGAAGTAGAGCTTCATGAACTCGGTGTTGCGTTCGGCGTTGTCGGCGACGATGTCGTCGAGCTTGTCGTCGGCGACCTGGCCGAAGCGGGCCTCGTCGTTCATCAGCCCGACCTGCTGCATGCCCGGGTCCTCGACGAGCCCGAGGACCTGCTGGTAGACGAGGATCTCGTCGGAGGTGCCAAGGCCGAGCCCGAACCGGTCGTTCAGCTCCTCGATGATCTCGGCCAGCGGCCGGACCTCCGGCTCCCGGTAGGCGCCGCCGCTGTCGGCGTGCCCGCGCACCACCCCGTCACCAGGGCTGGAATCGGCTCCCGACAGGGACACGTTGTGCTCGCCAGTGCGTTCCAGCCGGTAATGGGACAGGTCCGCGTCCCCGATGTCGACCGACACCTGCGGGCGTCCCGGCAGCCGGATGAGCAGCACGCGGCCGTACTGGTAGAGCCGTTCCAAGTCGCGGTCGCCCCAGGCGACGACCTGCGCCATGAGACTGTACAGCCGCACGAAGTCTTGCAGCGCCTTGCGGAACTCCTCCCGCTCGTCGTCGGTCTCCAGGGCGGCGAACCGGTCGACGGCGGGCTTGAGGTAGGAGTGCAGCCTGGCGTGCAGTGCCTGCTCCGCGGCGGATGGCATCCGCCCGGGCCCGGCTTCGCCGAGCACCCGGATGAACGACTCCATCTCCGACGCGACGAGGAGCCCGAACTCCATGACCTCCCGCTCCTTGGCGTACAGCAGGTTGGGGTCGGTCGGTTCGGTGATCGTAGTCTCGAACCAGGGCGAGAAGGCGGCCTGGATGTCGTGCGCGGCGTTGACGAAGTCAAGGATCCGCACGTCGTCCTGGGTCTTCAGCGGGTGGATGCGGTTGAGCCGCGACAGGGTCTGTACGGCGGCGACCCCGGTGAGCGGCTTGTCAACGTACATGCCGCACAGCAGCGGCTGGTCGAACCCGGTCTGGTACTTGTCGGCGACGACCAGGATCCGGTACTCGTCCTGGTTCCGAGCTGTGGCGGCAGGGTCGTCGGCCTTCACGTAGCCGAACTTGTCCGGCAGTTGCCCTTCGGGGAACCCGTTGAGCTGCGCCTCGGTGAACTCCACCCCGCCGTCTTCCAGGGACCCGGAGAACGCGACAAGCACCCCGAACCCGCAGCCGGGCAGCATCCGGTCCCATTCCCGGATCGCCTGGTACAGATCAAGAGCGTGCTGCCGTCCCGTGCACACAACCATGGCCTTCGCCCGCCCGCCCAGCCGTCCGCCCAGGCTGTCGCGGAAGTCCTCGACGATCACCTTCGCCTTCTGCTTCAGCGCCGTCGGATGCAGCTCGGCGAACCGGACCAGCTTGGCCTTCGCCTTCCGCTCGTTGACCTCGGGGTTGGCGGTGGCGGACTCGGCCTGCTCGACGGCGAGGTTCCGCAGCCGCCATTTGGTGTCGTAGGTGATGTAGTTGGCGAGCACGTCGAGGATGTAGCCCTCCTCGATCGCCTGCCGCATCGAGTACACGTGGAACGGCACGTGCATGCCGCGCTCACCGGTTCGCGGGTTCACCTTGTCCGGGTCGAACGTGCCGAACAGCTTCAGCGTCGGCGACTTCGGCGTCGCGGTGAACGCGAAGTAGGACAGGTTCGGCTGCGGCCCGCGCACGCGCGTGTAGTACTCGGCCGGGTCCTCGCCTTCGTCCGCGGGCGCGGCGTTGGCGCCGAGGGCCTGCTTGAGCCGTGCGGCCGCGTCGCCGCCCTGGGAAGAGTGCGCCTCGTCGATGATCACCGCGTACTTCTTGCCGCCCAGCCCCGTGCTGGTGATCTTGCCGAGCACGTACGGGTACATCTGCAGCGTCGAGATGATGATCTTTGACGTGGCGTCTTCGAGCGCGTCCGCGAGCTGAGCGGAGTCGACGTCGATCTTCTTCACGACGCCGGGCGTGTGGTCGAACTGGAAGATGGTTCGCTGCAGCTGCCGGTCCAGCACGACCCGGTCGGTGATCACGATGACCTTGTGGAATATGGCCTGGTTATCCTCGCCGAACAAGTTCGACAGCCTGTGTGCCAGCCACGCGATCGTGTTCGACTTCCCAGACCCCGCCGAATGCTCGACAAGATAGTTCCGCCCCGCCCCATGCTCCCGCGCGTCCGCGACCATCTGCTGCACGGCGTGCCACTGATGGAACCGCGGGAAGATCCGCGGCGAGGTGTGCGGGTTTACCTTCCCGGTCTTCTTATCCGAGGACTCGACGTGAATGAACCGCTGGAGGATCTCCAGCCAGTTATCGTGCTGCCAGATGTCGTTCCACAGATAAGAAACAGAATAATCATCATCCCGAACGGTCCGTGGGTTCCCCGCCCCGCCCGCCTTGCCCGGCCCATTGGTGCCGACGTTGAAGGGAAGGAACTGAGTATCCTTTCCCTTTAGTCTCGTTGTGATGAACGCCCGGTCGGGATCCACCGCGAAGTGCACCAGTGCCCGCTTGGCGAAGAACAGGTCGTTCGGATCCCGTTTGCGGTACTGGCTAACGGCGTCGTCTTCGGCGTTCTGCCCGGTATTCGGGTTCTTCAGCTCGGCCGTCGCCACCGGAAGCCCGTTGACGAACAATGCCATGTCCAGGGACAGACTCGGATCCCGGTGGCTGAAGTGAAGCTGCCGCGCCACGCTGAGCACGTTCGCGTTGTAATCGTCGAGTGCGTTCTCCGCGAGCGTATGCCCGGGCCGAAAGTAGGCAAGGTCAATGAGCACTCCCCGGTCTTTCACGCCTTGCCGCAGCACGTCCAGTACACCGCGCGAGTCGATCTCGCTCGCGACGCGGAGCGAGAACTGCCGCTGCGCCACATCGGGGTCGCCGCCGTAAAGCTCGATGAGCTTGCTCCAGCGCTTGGCCTGCGTCTTCCCGATGAACTCCCACAGCGACCCTGTGTGGATCCCAAGCTCAGCGTCGAACAACCCGGTCGCGACCTCCCATCCGTGCCGCAGTAGTTCGTGCTCGACCCGATCCTCAAACGCCCGCTCGGTCAGCGCCCCCGGACTCATACGGCAATCTCCCCGCGTTGGCTAAGCCTCACAGTGTGACCTTACCGGGCCGCGCTCCTGTCGTGCAATAGTTTGTGAACATGGGCAACTAAGTTCACAGATTGCCCGGGATCTCCCGGAGCGCGTTACGCACTCCTTGCGCCGCGACGTCGGAGAACTCGGTGAGGGCCTGCAGGGCCTCGCTGGCCGTTTCCCGCGCCTGACCGGTTCGCCCGTCGGCGAGTTGTGCGATTGCCAGGTTGCGCAGTGCCATGGCAAGCAGCCAGCGCGTGCCGAGTCTGCGGAATGTGTCCGCGGCCCGGCCGTGCAGGTTGATCGCCGTGGCGGTCTGTCCGATCGCGCGGTTGACTTCACCTGCCCCGTCCCATGCCTGGGCTTCCCGGATTTTGTCGCCGATACGGTGCTGCAGGAACGCCGAGCGCTCAAACGAGCCGAGCGCCTGGCTCAGTTGCCCGGTGATCCGCTGTATGGTGCCGAGTTCGAGCAGCCAGTAGCCCTCCCACATCGTGTTGTGCTGCTCGGTCGCCAGCGCCACCGCCCGCTCGGCGGATTCGAGCGCGCCAGCCGTGTCCCCGAGTCCGCGCCGGAGCATGCTGAGCAGGCGGAGCGCGTTGCCTTCACCACCCGCGTCGCCGCGCTCGCGGAAGACCGCCAGGGTGGTGCTGATCAGTTCCCCGGCCTCGTCGTAGCGTTCCATGCCGATGAGGACCTCGCTCAGGTTCGCGCGAATGACCGGCTGCCAGTGCGCGTCGCGGAGTTCACCGAAGACCGCAAGGCTCTCCTCGAACATCGCTTGCGCCTCAGTGAGCTGGTGACGTCTTAGCAGGACGAGGCCCAGGTCGTTGAGGGAGAGTGCGGTACCCAGGCGGTCGTCGACCTGTCGGCGGATCTGCAGCGCACGCTGATGGTAGGTGGTGCTGCGGTCTAGGTCGTTTGACTGGGCGCAGGCCATGCCCAGGCTTTCCAGGAGTTCTGCCACTGCCGCGCGGTCACCGAGCGTCTCGGCTGCCCGCAGTCCGGCTTCAGATGTCGCGATCCAGTCTTCAAATGGGTTGAAGCGCATGTAGATGGCACGCAGCACCACGGCCAGCTTCCAGGCGATCTCGTACATGTGCTGGCCTTCGGCGGCATGTACCGCTGCCATCAGGTTGCCGCGTTCCCGCTCGTACCACGCAACCGCTTGGTCGTAGGAGGTGAACGCCTCTGGCAGGGGATCGTCGTCTCCGGCGTCGAATGTTATGTGCGCCTCGTTCGGGTTGATCCATGCCTGGGCGGTGTCGGCGGACCGCAAATACCACGCGAGCACGCGCCGTGTGGCATTTCGCAGGTTACCGGGTGGTTCCTCGTGACGCGCCTGGTCCATCGCGTAACTCCGGACAAGATCGTGAAACTGGTACCGGTCGGGGCCGCTCTGCTTAAGCAAGTGTGCCCCGACCAAGGCGTCGAGTGATCGCGGTGGTCCTTCCGTGCCGGTCAGCGCGGCAGCGGCCGCACCGCAGAAATCAGGGCCGGGATGCTGTGCGAGTGCGCGGAAGGCCGTGGCCGCATCCTCCGGAAGGGACTGGTATGACCATGCGAACACGGAACGGGCGGCAGTTATCCCGGCATCGCTGCCCTCCTCGGCGGTCAGCGTCTTCCACAGAGCCGATTCGTTGCGGAGTTCGGCGGTGAGGTCGCCGAGGTTCATCCATGGTCGGCGCAGCGCGTGTTCGGCGGCTATCCGCAAGGCGAGCGGAAGTCTTGCGCACAGACCCGCCAGTTCGGCAAGGCGTCCGGCAGGTTCTGCTGGGCGTTCCGCGCGGGTTACGCTCTCCAGCAGTTCCACGGCGTCGCTCTCGGGGAGCACGTCAAGAATGATGCGGCGGGCGCCGTCCCGGGCAACGAGACCCGACATGCGGTCCCGGCTTGTGACGAGGACCGTGCATACGCCAGCGCCGGGTAGCAGGGGGCGTACCTGACCGGCTCCCGCGGCGTTATCCAGCAAGATGAGCATTCGCCGCCCGGCTGCCAGCGAACGGTACAACGCGGCGGCTTCGTCAGGGTCGCTCGTGATCTCGCCGCGCGGCACGCCGAGTGCGAGTAAAAAGCGGCCGAGAGCACGCGGTGGGCTGACCGGCGGCTCCGGATCGTAGCTGTGCAGGTTCACGTACAGTTGCCCATCCGGGAAACGGCCAAGGTTCCGTTGAGACCACTGCAATGCCAGGCTCGTCTTGCCGACCCCTGGCATGCCCACGATGACAGCCAGCTTCGGGCCGCTGTCGGAGGCGGCAGCGTCGAGGGCGTCCAGCGCCTCGAGCCGGTTCACGAAGCCAGCTTTGTCCCAGGGAAGCTGCCGGGGCACCGGCACGGCGGTGGCAGGACGGTGAAAATGGATACCTCCGTGCACATCCCTGGCCTGGACCAGGTCACCGGCGGTACCGGACATCTCTGAATGGGTCCCACCTTCAGGCAGCTTTTCCATCAGGTGCCGAAGACGCGTTCCCCGGGCGGCCGTGGCATCGGGGCGACCACGCGATCGAAGAACGCCGCCAGATCCTCCCCTTCCGAGTACAGGGAGCGAGCCAGGTTAGCGGCGCGGGCGACAGTCTTGGGCTCGGTGATCCGGACGGCACCAGCCAGTTCGCCGCTGGTGTCATACAGCACGCGGTAAAGCAACGATGGGCCGAGAGTAACCAACTCCGCGAGCGGGCCGTCCGCCTCGTAGTCACGCAGCAGGTCCGGGGCCACGACGTGGATGAGTTCGCCGCATTCGGCCCGCAGGTTCAGCAGGTGAAGTTCCCACTGCAGGTAAGGGGCAATCGGTTCTTCCACCACCCGGACCCGGTACAGGCCGATGTCAGCGGCCCTGGCCCTGGCGGAGAACTCGGTCAGGAAGTCCCGTTCCTCCTCGATCAGTGCGAGCGCCTGCTCCCAGTCGCCGCGCGCGAACGCCTCCCAGCTGGCGAAGCCTGGTTCCCGGAAATACTGGCCTCGTTCCAGCTTCCACGATTCCTGGCCGCTAATTTCCCACTGCCGCGTGGCGAACTCCGCGCGGTACTCCCGCAGCGGCAGACGCTCGCCCGCCAGGTCCGCGACGGATAGCGGCTCAGGCATCAGGGATATCGGGCTTCGCCGCGACGAGCATGTTGCGCGGGATGACCACGACGCGCTCGTCGGAAGCGACGGTAACGTCAGCCGGAAGCCTCCCTGCATAGGAAGCGGTGAGATCACGCCCGATCACCGCGATGTCCCCGGTGCTCAGCTCCCAGATGTCCGGGCACCCGTCCCGGCCGCCGGTGTCACCGAGTTCCCTTGCCGACTTGCCGAGGCGGCGGGTGAACGCCGCGGATGCGTCAGCCTCCCAATCCCGCTCCACCGCGTTTCCCTTCCAGATCATCGTCTGCAAAATCGTCGTATACAGCAGCACTTCAAGGATAAATGCGATCACCGAAGCCGTCCATTCGGTAACCGTCTGTACGATACGGCCACGACGGAAAGGACGGTGCCTTCCTTGTTCCCCCAGGACTAGAGCAACCCGTTCAAGGACGGTGCCGGCGCAGTTCGATGAGTACTCTGTCGCGGCTAGGCCCGGACTCCGGCACTCGCGGACGTTTCTGCGGAAACGCTTCGTGAAGCAATTCACAAGCCGCTTCCGCAGAAACGCGTCCACCGCGCGGAGCTGTATCCGTAGCCGCGCGCCCGCAGCCCGGTGCCGTCGCGAAAGGCCGGCACCGCAAAACCGCTCCGACACGCCTGCCCGCTACCCGGCTATCGAACACACACCCGATAGAATCCCTCTATCAGTACATCAAGGCGGGCCACCCCGGTGTTAGCAGCACCGGAGCGGCCCTGGCCCACCCCACCTGAGCTAGAGGTGACGTGAGATGACATCCAGCATTATCCAGCACCCCCATGGCGCGCTATCGATTCCGGCTTCCGGCCCGGAAGAACGCAGCGCCCGCGCCCGCCAGAACCTGGCTCGCATCGCGGCCCTCGACCCTGGGCAGCCGCCGCTGGCACTGGCGTTCCTGGCCGGTTACTATCCCTGGGTTTTCGAGGCGGTCTTGGAGGCGGTCGAGCCCTGCGATGGCTCCGGCATCGGGGACGAAACACCCGACCGGGAGCCGTTCTGCGTGAAATGCGGTGTCCCGGTCGGCGTCTTCCTGGCGCACGGCAGGGAATACCGGCACTACCGCGGCGTCCTCACCGCGAGCAGCAAGCCCAGGCCGTACAAGACGGATCACGCGCCCGTGGTCGGGTGGCGCCCGGCCGCAGTCGCCGTGGCGGATTAGCGTCAGCGGCCCTGGCCAGGTTCCGGGTACGGGCGTGCGGAGGGCGACAGGCTCCGCGCGCCCGCCCCGCGCCTAGACCATTTTCCCGAATGCCCATGAGTCCTACGCATGCGCAGGACGACGTTGTTCACGATGTGAAGGCACGTGAGACACGTTAGTCATGACTCGCCGGCAGGCAGGGCATCTCGACAGGGGCCGTCGCCTCAGCCTCCACGTCAGACGCCCCGGAGCAGAGGTGATCGGGATCCGTCCGGGCACCGGTATCTCGCTGTGATATATCTCATGATGAGATTGACGTCCGCGCCGCCCATCGATCTGCGGCAGTGACAGGCGTCGATGTTGACTGCGGGTGGCAACCTCCCGCACGGCGCTTTCACGCTCCGCTAGCTGTCCGCTCACAGTAATAAGCGTATTGTTCATCAAGCCGCACACGCGGGGACATTGAACAACTACCCCAGCCGTTGGCCGCAAGACGTGCTCCCACAGCCAGATGAGCCGGGCTTCCCGAACCAAAATTGGGCGAGCGGCGCGCTCTGCCTGATCGGGCCAAGATCCCGCACATAGGACAGGTCGTCGTCGTAGGAAGGGCCGGCTGTCACTTCTCCGTCGGCGATGAGCGGCTCGATGAACTTGCGGACCTGCGGTTCGTTCAGCCGGGCGGCGAGCGAGTCCAAGTGTGTGGCCCGAGCCAGGACAGTGAGCCTGGGCGCAGCCCGGGAGTCTCCCCTCCGTAGGGAATCATCGACTACTGCTGACGATGTTCGCATGCTAGCGTGACTTAACAGGTGCCCGGCAAGGCATGGGCGGTCAAGGGATGAGGGAGCGGAGGGCGGAACTCGTGGATGAGGCCTCCTTCAATGCGGCCCCGGCCCGGACTTACTGGGACAACGATGCCGCGATCCAGCATGAGGCAGTGGCGGCCTGCCGTCAGGCTGGCGACCGCCTGGGCGAGGCTCGTGCCCGGAACGCGCTCGGCCTGCTGTGCCTGCGCCGCGGCTACGGTAGCTCAGCGCGGATCGAGTTCGAGGAGAGCCTGCGGCTCCTCGCGGACCTGGGCGACGACCGGTGGACGCCGGTTGTCCGGATGCACATTGCCGAATGCATGACCGGCGTGACCCTCTACCGGGAGGCCAGGGAAGTTCTCGCTGGGTCGCTGGCCGTTTTCCGTGAGCGCGGCGACGCAGGCAGCGAGGCCGAGGCACTGCGCCTGCTCGGCGCGATCCAGGACGCTGTAGAGCGCCGCCCCGCCAGGACAGGCCTGGATGACCCTACGCCCTGACCGGAAACACACCAAAACATGCTCAATGCCCGAGTTGGCGACCAGTTCTCCCGCTCAACTACGCGGCCTTGACGCACGGCCCGGACGTGTTGAAGTACCTCACCCGGCGGCCCCCCGTCCCGTCGTACTCACGTCGATTTGGCCGGTCACCGCCGCCGTGATCAGCGCCTGCCGCCGCTCCGCAAGCAGCGCGTTTGCTGCTTCCATCTTGCGCTGCGTCTCTCGAATGGTAGCGATCTCTGCCTTCAGCTCGGCTACCCGACGATGTCCGTCTTCGGGAATCGGAATCCGGTACTCCGCAAGCTGCTCACCAGTTAGATGCGGGATGGTGGCTATGTTTCCGTCAGCCTCGAATGTTCCGATCGACTTCGAGTAGCGCAGCCAGTACATAAGCCACTCGACAGGAACATGACTACGAGCCCGGACCCTGTGGAGAGACTTCTGGTAGAAGCAATTCGGGATCCGGCCGTCCCAGACGGCTGCTTCCGCAACTCCGGCTCCGCCCTCGCAAACGAGGAGATCACCAGCCTGCACGCCGTAGCGTAGTCGTTCACCCGGATCGAAGGTCATCGTCGCCATGTCGGCCGTATCGACCTCGTACCAATGGACGTTTGCGTTACGTATGTACGGCTGCTGGTTGCCGCCCGACGCGCGTTCCGCATTCAACATCTTGCCTAGCTCGACATCGAAATATGCATATATCGGGCCAGTGTGCTGGGCAGTTGAAAGATGTTCACTAATACGGGCAAGTTCAAGTTCGTCGAGAACCATAACCTGGGCACGTCGGCTGGCAGCTAGGGCATCTATCCGGGCCGTCTCGGCGTCGAGGAAGTCGGCGATGCGGCGCTGCTCGCCGAGTGGAGGTACTGAGACAGGGATATTCGCGTAGCGTTCGGCATTGAAATTCTGGATCGTCGAGGTGACCGCATCAGATTGGATGACGGACTGGAACCTACTTGATGACACCAGGTATGCTAGGAAGCGCGGTTCTATATTGGGAAGAGCGCGGAATCGTATGAGATAACCTGCATAAGTGCTTGGCTCCTCAAGCTTGTCGATAAGCATCACGCGTCCGACTGTGGCTCCACTGCGTGCCAACAGGATATCCCCCGCCCGCAATTGATGCCGCGGATCTAGGTAGGCATCGACGAATATAGCGTCGTCATGTGGACGCAATTGACCGGCCTCGTTAATATCCGATATACGGATCAAGCGATATCCACTTGAAGCGTAGTCCAGTGCGGAAACGTTGAGGCCGTATTGGCCTGCGTCAACGCATAGATGCTTCAGCCGGGTTTCGGTCCACGTCATCCCGTCACCTCGCCGAGGAGTTTCTGGATCTGCTGCTCCAGGTCGCGGAGTTCGGCGTCGATTTCGGCTAGTGGGCGCGGGGGAGTATAGACGTAGAAGTGGCGGGTGAAGGGGATTTCGTAGCCGACCTTTGTCTTGCTCTTGTCGATCCAGGCGTCGGGGACGTGCGGCAGCACTTCGCGGACGAAGTACGCGTCGATGTCCTCGTTTAGGGGGACGTTCTCGTAGTCGCGTAGGTCCGGGTCGGGCTCCGGGGTACCGTCCTTCGGTTTCTGGACTTCGCCTTCGGGGTCGGAGACGGAGACCGCGGACCAGATCGCCTTGACGTACGACGCCGTCGACGGCCAGAGAGCCCCACCGGACTTCGTCGCCGCGAGCAGCGCGGCCTGGGCTTCCTTCTTTGTCCACCACACCGTGCCGAGTAGGCCTCGTACAGCGGACACGAACGCCTCGCGTCCGTCCCACTTCGCCAGCGGCTTCGACGCTTCCAGGGCAGCCAGGGTGTCTTCGGTGATCTCGAACCGAAGCTTCAGTGGCCGCTCGACCGTGATCCGGTGGTAGCCGAAGTCGGTCGTGGCGAAGATCTTCACCTTTCCGTGGTCCGCATGCTCGGGATCCGCTGCCACGGCGACCGCGTTCGCGTACAAGCCGGTGATGTGCTTGATCTGGTCGGGGCTGATCTGCTTGCGCTTGTCGCCGAGGGACTTGCGCATCTTCTGCCACTGATCGCGGGCATCGAGCAAGATCACCTTGCCCCGCAGCGCTTCAGCCTTCCGGTTGGAAAGGATCCAGAAGTACGTGGAGATCCCAGTGTTGTAGAACAGCTGGTCCGGCAGAGCGACGATGCCCTCCAGCCAGTCGTTCTCCAGGATCCACCGACGGATCTCCGACTCTCCGGACCCGGCCGCGCCGGTGAACAAGGGGGAGCCGTTGAAGACGATCGCCAGCCGCGTGCCCTTGTCTTCCACCGGGTCCATCTTGGAGAGCATGTGCTGCAGGAACAGGAAGGAGCCGTCGTTGATCCGCGGCAGGCCCGCGCCGAACCGGCCGGCGTAGCCGAGGTCGGCTTCGTTCTCGACCGTATCCTTGACCTTCTTCCACTCAACACCAAACGGCGGGTTGGCCAGCATGTAGTCGAACTTCCGGCCCGGGTACTTGTCCTCGCTGAAGGAGTTGCCGAACTCGATCTGACCGCGCTGGCTGCGGAGCAGCATCTCCGACTCGCACACCGCCCACGACTCGCCGTTGACCTCCTGCCCGAACAGGAACACCGTTGCGCTCGGGTTGAAGGATTTGATTTTGTCTTCCGCCGCGGTCAGCATGCCGCCGGTCCCGCAGGCCGGGTCCAGAATGTTGATGACCTGGCCCGGGTCGGTGATGTGGGCCGCGTCGGGTGCGATCAGCAGGCTGACCATCAGCTCGATGATCTCGCGCGGGGTGAAGTGCTCTCCGGCGGTCTCGTTGGAGTCCTCAGCGAACTTTCGGATCAGGTGCTCGAAGACGTAGCCCATCTCGTGGTTGGTCAGCTTGTCCAGGTCGCGCATGGACGCGAACTTCCCGACCACCTGATACAGCAGCTTCGCCTCCGCGAGGCGCGTGACCTGGCTGTCGAAGTCGAACCGGACCAGGATCTGCCGTACATTCGCGGAAAACCCGTTGACATAGTCGCGCAGATTCTTCGCCACGCTGGTCGAGTCCGAGGCGATCGTGCTGAAGTCCTGCCTCGAGACGTTGTAGAACGGCAGGCCTGCGGTCTTCTCCAGCAGCGTCGCCTTGTTCTGGATCGACAGCGCAGCGTCCCGCGCCCGCACCGCCTCGCGCGTCGGTGCCATTACCGCGTCCAGCCTGCGCAGCACCGTGAACGGCAGGATCACCCCGCCATACTCATGCCGCTTGTAATCCCCGCGCAGCAGGTCCGCCACGGCCCAGATGTCGGCTGCCATCTTCTGGTGCGTTGGTCCCGAAGCCACCGTTACCTCGTCTCCCCTTCACTCACTCCGTCGCCCGGTGCCATCGCGCCGGTCGTCAACCCGAAGATCACCTGCTCGATCACCTTGCCGCTGACATCGGCCAGCGTCCGCAGCGCATCGGAAAGCTCCAGTAGCCGCCGGAACGCGTCGCCGTACCGGCGCTGTTCGGCCAGGGGCATGCGGGGGATGCGGCACCGCCGCAGATCTTCGCGGTTGACCGCCCCTAGCGTATTGGCCACCGGCAGCGCGGCCACGTCGGCGCGCAGGAATACCGCGACGAAATGCGCGTCCAGTCGCGTCTCGTCGATCTCCACCACCTGCGCCACGCCCCGCTCGTCGTCCACGGTCCCGGCGGCGACGACCGGCGGGCGCCCCATTGTCCGCAGCAGCACGTCGCCGCGCCGCGGCGTCGCGTCACGAGGCTGTATCGTGACCGCGCCTACCCGTTCCAGCTCAGCCAAGGTCACGTAGGCAGACCGTACGGGTCGTTCCGGCGCATCGTAGATGGGAAGGCCCTGGCCGACAGCCGCGTACAGGGCCTCCAGCCGCCGCGTTACCTCGGCCAGGTCCCCGGCACTGGCCTCAGCGCGCGCGACGACATACCGGGACGGCAGCAGGTTCGCGTCGCCGTCGAGCAGCTCAAGCCGCGGCACCGCGCGCGACACCGTGGGGTCGCCGTCGCTGAGGAGCCGCTGCCATGCGGCGTATTCGCGCGGCACGTCCGCCGCGTCCCCGAGCCCGGACAAGTCGACCATCCGCACCGGCCCGAGCCCTGCCTCGCCGTAGGGCCGCCGCAGCACCCACAGGCACAGGTCCGTGCCGGAGACGGACGTCATTCCGTGCGGCAGGGCGATAACCGCTTCCAGTACTCCCGAACGAATCAGGCCGCCTCTGATCCCTTCCCCTGACTGTTGCACGCTGGTCCGCCGCGACACGGCTACGACGGCGACGCCGCGCGGTCGCAGGTGCGCGTAGCAGTGCTGCACCCAGGCCAGTTCGCTATCTCGCGGTGCGGGAATCCCGAACTCCCACCGCGGATCGGTGGTCAGCTCCAGCGACGGCCATTCCGGGCGGTCGAACGGCGGCTCGCACACCACCGCCGACGCCCTTCCCAAGTACTCGGCGAGTTGGTCATCCAGCAGCGAGTCCCCGGCGTGGACCTCATATGGGACACCGCTCCCGCCGAGGTTGATCACGGCGGCCTTGACGAGTTTCTCGTCGATCTCCTGCCCGGCCAGCCGTACCCGATCCCCGAACCGGTCGGCGACAGTGAGCAGGACCGTCCCGCCCGCGCAGGCCGGGTCGAGCACAACCGGAACGCCGTCTGGTTCGGTCCCAGCGGTAGCAGTCTCGCGGGGGAGCAGCGCGACCATGGCCCGCGCCAGGAGATCACCTGGCTCAAGATCGGTAAGCGACCGCTCTGGTTCCGCGATGCGCTGGGTACCGGTATCGGTTTGCCCGGCGGTTGCAAGCTGATCAGCTTTCCCGGTCGCCTTCAGCCACGCCTCGACCTCGACTCGGTCGAACGTCGGACTATTCGGCGACCCGCCTACCGGCTTTGGGAACTCGGGATACCGCTTCCGCCAGTTCGACACGGCGGCGCGCCCGACCCCCGCTAGCCGCGCGATTGCGGCGGCGGTGATCTCTTCGCGCCCACCTGAATCCATGCCGTGACTCTACACGGGACCATGAACCTTTGGCAAGAGTTTGTGAACTATAGCTACGATGTTCACAACAACGGAATGTTCACACGTGACATCGCGTCGCCAAGGTGTCACGACCGGAGTTACGAGGGGACCAGTATGGCGATCACGAAGGACCGCGGCGCGCCCGCCGCGACGAAGAAGAAGCCACCAGCCACACGCAAGACATCGCTGTACCGACTCCGGTGCGGCGGGCCGCCCGCAGAAGAGGACCTCGCCTCTTTCGTCCTGGCCAGCTACCTGGACCGGGAAGACTTCACCAGCCGTCTCGTCGACCACCATGGCGTGCGCGGGTTGTTGGTGACCGGCACCATCGCGCCCGGGGGCTCCATACCGCGACCATGCTGGAGGGCATGGGTGCACGCCTGGAGATTGTGTCGATTTCCAAGACCCAGCCATCCGGAAAAGGTGCGGCTGTGCCAAGCGCCCGCGCGGCGGTCGAGTCGTAACCCACTGCGGTCTGACTGATAAGAGGATCGGGACGTAAGACCGATGCTGGCTGCGCCCCGCCGGGTTCGCTGCCCGGCGGGGCGCTGTTGAGAGCGTTATAGGGTCACAGCCGCATGGCGGCGTCCCCGGCCAGCCGCCATGCGACTACCGGTTCGTGGCCTGGGTCGAACACTTCGAGCTGCCCGGATGCGGCGCCGTCGCCGCAGTCGTACCTGTCATCGGTGGGTACGGTTGTCCTGGCTTGCCGGTAGTGTCGCCAGTCCAGGCCTAGCCGCAGGAAGATCCCGATGGCGGCACCGCAGGTAGCGCAATACGGCTGGGGGTCGTCGCTGCCGTCCTCGTCGGTACCGGGTTCCACGGCATCAAGCACCGCGTCGAACGTGCGGGGATCGAATCCGGCCAGCCAGATCATGCCCGCGGCCAGCTGACTGGCGGTGAAGCCGGTGAGCCGCTCCAGGCGCCTCTGCGGCTCCATCGCCTGCGCGTCTTGGACACGCTGAGTAATACTGGATCCCATGATCGTTCCCTTCAGCTTGTGTGATGGGGATGGTCTAGGGCCGCTGCGGTGTTCCCGCACCGTGGCGGCCCGCCTGCGTTCCGAGATAGGATGGAACGCTTTTAAGGGTAATTCTAATCGCAAATTAATGCGGGTGGAAGCGTGCTTTGCGCGTGTCGGTTATTCTTCTGACGGAGGACTCTTCCGGCACGTCGGTTTGGTGAATTCTGCTTGTGACGGCAGGGAATTCTGCCCGCTGGCTCGCATGATCGCGAAGACTTATTTTTCGGCGTAATTTATTTGTGCGTATACGATGAAAAATTTACGTTAGGAAAAATCTCTTCGCGATCAAGAGCCCCATTTGAGGACTTTGCGGCAATTGTGGGCAGGGGCACCGCTCGCGGAGAGGCGTAATTCGGCGGATTGCCCCTTTTATCCGGGACAGGGCCGGAAACTGCATCGCCGCGCATACCGCCCGGCGCGGGAGCCGGCCCGATAGC
>Ga0335075_10001695_pt1 | contig 35976 bp, 24 predicted proteins | sample Lox_Sample_24_FD_206723 | JGI IMG/M metagenome (GOLD analysis project Ga0335075, IMG submission 206723) | Soil microbial communities from Loxahatchee National Wildlife Refuge, Florida, United States - Lox_Sample_2.4 | ecosystem: Environmental > Terrestrial > Soil > Wetlands | place: USA...
AGTAATAGACCATTTTGACCTGCAGCCGAAGGTGCGCGTTCTTGAGGTGACTGCGGGGTCGACTAGATAGGTTCGCCAATTCGCATCTAGGGGGGAGTCGCGATGCAACTGAGATCGATCCTTTCGATCACAGTGCTTGGGTTCGTGTTTGCCGCAGGATGTGCCAGGAAGCCGGATGACGCAGCGCTCGTCACGAACATAGAGGCGCAAATGTTCTCCGATCCGCAGTTGAAGCAGGCCAACCTTAGGGTCACTGCGAAAAACGGCCAGGTGACTTTATCGGGCACAGTCGGTACCAATGCAGCGCGCTTGGACGCCTACAAAATCGCGACGCAAACTGCCGGCGTGACCAAAGTGAACGACCAGGTGGCCGTCGCAGCGGCACAAACAGCTCAAGCCGAAACGCCTCAATCAGGGGAGTCGCTGCAGGCGCAATCGCGACCTGTACCGCAATCCTCAGCAGAGGCGGCTCCCCCTCCGGCGCGGGTCAAGTCGGAACGCCAACGTCGAAGGAGCGACCGTGCCAGAGCACAGGAACCCGAAACAGCATCCGCAAATCAAGATCAGATCGACGACGCACCGTCAGGCCAGGGGACCTCTGCGGCAGCGCCGGCCGTAGCCGCGAATACATCGCCGACGCCAGCACCTCAGCAAGTTTCACAAGCTCCCGTGGTTCCTGCAGCCACATCGGCTCCCGTAGCTCCACCAGTTCCAGTGACTGCGCCCCCGCTTCCACAGCCGACTCAGGTGCAGATTCCAGCCGGAACAACAATGTCGATTCGCATGATCGACGGCATCGACTCATCGGTGAACCAGCCCGGGGAGATTTTCCACGCCTCGTTGGATTCGCCGATCATCGTCAACAACCAGGTCGTTGTGCCCAGAGATGCAGACGTTTACGTTCGCCTCGCGAGCGTCTCTTCGGCGGGCCACATCAAAGGCCGAAGCGAGCTGGAGCTGCAGCTCGTGAAGCTCGAATTCCAGGGGCAGTCATATCCACTGACAAGCGGGACGTACACTCTGGTCGGCAAATCGCGCAGCAAGGACTCTGCCAAGAAGGTCGGCGCAGGCGCGATCTTCGGCACACTGATTGGCGCAATTGCGGGCGGTGGAAAGGGCGCAGCCATTGGCGCTGCGGTCGGCGCAGGCGCGGGCGGAGCCTATCAGGAAGCGACACGCGGCAAGCAAGTGAAAGTTCCATCGGAGAGCAAGCTAAACTTTCAGCTCGAACAGCCGGTCACTGTAACCGTAATACCCCATTCCGTCCCATCCGGTCAGTAAAGTCGCCCCGAAGTTTAGCCGCACGACCTAGGGTCGATCCATCGCGTCGAGTGCCGTCCCATCGCGCGGTCGGCAATTCGCGAGGCGCACATCCCGTGCTAGGATGGCCTTTGTCTGCTGCCCATAGATTTTCACCATGATTGGCCAAACCATCTCTCACTACAAGATCCTCGCCTCACTTGGCAGCGGCGGAATGGGTCAGGTGTTTCGCGCCGAAGACACGCGTCTTGGTCGGCAAGTCGCCCTGAAATTCCTTTCACAGCAGCTCGCGCATGACCCCGCATCGCTCGAACGCTTCCAGCGCGAAGCACGCGCAGCCTCGTCGCTGAATCATCCGGGGATATGCACGATCTACGATATTGGCGAATACCAGGACCAGCCGTTTCTGGTTATGGAGCTCCTCGAAGGCCAGACGCTCCGCGAGAGAATTGGTGGCCGCGCTCTGCCGACTGATCTGGTGCTCGAATATGGGGCTCAGATCGCAGACGCGCTTGACGCCGCACACTCTCGCGGAATACTTCACCGCGACATCAAGACGGCGAACATTTTCGTCACGACGCGCAATCAAACGAAGATTCTCGATTTTGGTTTGGCGAAGCAGACTGCACCATCCCGCATCGCCGAAGCGATTGGCGCAAGCGCTACGACCACCCAGCCGACGACGGATAACTTGCTCCTGACGAGCCCAGGCTCTGCGCTCGGAACAGTGGCTTACATGTCGCCCGAGCAGGCGCGCGGCGAATCGCTTGACTCGCGGACCGACCTCTTCAGCCTAGGCGCGGTACTCTACGAAATGGCCACGGGCCAATCGGCGTTCGGTGGCGCCACTTCCGCCGTTATCTTCGACGCCATTCTCAACCGCAATCCTGTGGCGCCTTCCGTTTTGAATCCGAGCCTTCCTGCCAAGCTCGAAGAAGTCATCGAAAAAGCGCTCGAAAAAGATCGAGAGCTTCGTTACCAGACGGCGGCGGAACTTCGCGCCGATCTGAAACGTCTTCGGCGCGATCTCGGAAACGTCCCCGGTTTTGCTGGTCGTGACTCAGGCGAGCAAGCCGCCGTCGGAGAGAAGGCGTCTGACTTCGGCAGCAGCGGACGGATCAGTTCCGGCTTCTCGCGCCCAGCAAGAGGGCCAGGCGCGCCCTCCTCGGCTCATTCGACTGCACAGCCGATACCCGCGCCTTCCGCCGAATCTGCCAGCCAGGTACTACCGCGTCCGGAATCCTCGATCAGCGGAAGCAATGCCTCCGGTTCGGCCAGTACGGACGCTGGCTCTCGGCGGCGTAAATTGTCACGCCGTAAGCCGGTGGGCGGCGTAATCGTGGTTATCGTTGTTGTCTTGACCTTGTGGCGAACGGGCATGCTGAATCACAGTCGCACTGAACAACCCTCGTTTGGCCAGATGACGATCACGCCTGTGACTTCCACGGGGAACATCCACTCGACGGCGATTTCGCCGGATGGCAAATGGCTCGCGTACGTCCAGGACGACAATGGCGGACACGCCATTTGGGTCCGCCAACTGGCGACGGGCAGCACCGCGAAAGTTCTATCCGGGACGCCTGGGGAAATCGCCGGTCTCACGTTTTCGCTCGACGGCAATTACCTCTATTTCGCGAAGGAGGAGGGCGGCGGCCCGACTGTGGCTGCAAGCGATGTCCTTTTTCAGGTGCCGTCGATCGGCGGTGTACCAAGGCAGATTTTGGCGGGTGTCGATAGCCCGATCACCTTCTCCCCCGACGGCAAGCGTTTTGCATTTGTGCACGATAGTGGAAAAACGGCGGCCCTCATGATTGCCAACGCAGACGGAACCGAGCCAAAACCGCTGGCCACTGCGAACGATCCAGCCTCTTTCCCTACCGAGGGACCGGCCTGGTCGCCCGACGGCAAGCGGATCGCGATCGCAGAAACGCCCGACGGTGATTACGCCGACTACTTCGTCGACACCGTGGATGTCGATTCTGGGGAGATTCACCACGTCGGTTCGCGCCAGTGGGATTTTCCGCGTCAGATCGCATGGCTGCCGGATGGCTCAGCCATGGTTTTCGCCGCGGGTATCGGCCCGACCTCGTTGAATGCACAATTGTGGGATGTCAGCTATCCGAGTGGCGACGCTCGCAGAATCACGAACGATTTGAATTTCTACATGGGAGCTACTATCACCTCCGACGCGTCCGCTCTAGCTACAGTTCAGGTCGGCCTCCAAGGCACGATCTGGCTGACGACGATGGGCGGAGCGAGTTCGTTTTCTTCGCCACGTCAGGTAACGTCGGGCATCGATCGTGCGGACGGGCTGGCCGGGGTCTCCTGGTTCGGTGCTGACAAACTCCTCTTCGGATATTATCGGTCGGGGACCATTCATTTCGCGACGTCGGGACTCGATGGCAGCAACATGCACGACGTCCCCACGCCAGCGGCATTCTCAAACTGGCCGTCCGTTTGCGGCGACGGAAAGCATTTTGTTTTCGCGGCGCAGGATGCCTCACATTCGATTTCGGTCTGGCGCGAAGACCTCGACGGCGGGAATCCCAAGCAGATTGCTTCGGGGAAACTGGATATTTTTCCCAACTGCTCGCCTGACGGCAAATTCGTCGTTTACACGGATGCCAGTGCTGCTGGCGCAGTGATGCGTGTTTCGATTGACGGTGGAACCCCGAAGGTCGTCAGCAAGGAACTCATCCAACAGGTTCAGATCTCACCCGACGAAACGACCGTAACTGGCTTCTACCGTCCCGATCCCACAAAGCCGTTCCGGCTCGCCGTGGTCGATTTGCAGAGCGGAGAGATTCGAAAGATGTACGACCTTCCTCCCGATGTCGCAATCGCGGGCGACGGCGGCAGCAAACTCCAATGGACGAAAGATGGACAGGACCTTCTCTACTTGACGGAAGAACACGAACTCACGAGCCTCTGGGCTCAGCCCGTCGGCTCGATTTCCGCTCCGGTTCAGCCAGCGCGCAAAGTCGGAACGTTCCCCGACTCGCGCCACATCTGGTCTTTCGCCCTTTCGCCTGACGGGAAACAAATCGCCTATTCGCGCGGCCAGTACGTCACGGATGCCGTTTTGATCTCTCATTTCCACTAAGCCGGTTCATCATCCCAAGCGGTCGCACTCACTGATTGCAAGAGCAGAGAGTGTTCCGCTTCTGTTTCCGCCTGGCTGGACGTTTCTTCGATCAGTGTGCTTCGTCTGTCCTCTTTTCATTCGTGTCATCGGCGCTCATCTGTGGTTTAATCAGCCGCCATGAAAATCACTCGACGCGACTTGTTCAAGGCTGCCTCGATTGCGGGCGGCGCATTCGCAACGAACTCGCTGTTGCCTCGCACGGCGAGCGCTCGCGGCGCCGCGGCGGAATCGGGCTGTGCTCCGCTTCCATCCGCGTTCGATAGCCTGAAACCTGTTGCCGACCGCATCAAGCCAGTTCGCGTCGACGAGTTCAAGGGCCGAATCGCGCATGCCCAGCGGTTGATGGCGCAGAGCCGCCCCGGTTTCGATCTGCTGTACGTCACGCCGGGAACCAGCCTCCGCTATTACACCGGAATCCGTTGGGGGTTGAGCGAGCGGATCGTGGCGTTGCTCGTCCCACGAACTGGTGATCCGCTGATCATCTGCCCGGCTTTTGAAGAAGGTCGCCTGCGCGAACAAGTTCGCTGGCCCATCGAGGTGCGTATCTGGCAGGAAGATCAAAGCCCTTACGCGCTTGCGGCAAGCTGGCTAGGAGAAAGAGGCATTCGCACCGGGAGAGTCGGAGTTGAAGAAACCACCCGCTTCGTTTTCTTCGACGGCCTCCGCCAGGCCGCTCCGTATTGCGATTACACGAGCGGCGACGCCATCACGCACACCTGCCGTTCGCGCAAAAGCCAACATGAACTCGAGCTGATGCGTCTCGCGTGCCAGTGCACGTTCGACGTTTACAAGGCGATGTTCGCATCGCTGCGCGAAGGAATCCGTCAGAGCGAAGTGGCCGACATGATCGCACGCGGCTACGAGCGCCAAGGTCTTCAGGGAGACGCGCTGGTGCTCTTTGGTCCTGCTGCTGCACTCCCACACGGTACGCACGATGACCGCGCTCTGCACGAGGGCGACTGCGTGCTTCTTGACGACGGCTGCGATATCGAAGGCTACAAGTCAGACGTCACGCGCATGGGCGCCCTCGGAAAGCCAAGCGCAAAATTGCAGCGCGCTTTCGAAATTGTTCGCCATGCGCAAGACGCAGCGCTGGCAGCCGCGGTTGCTGGTCACGAGTGCGGCTCAGTGGACGATGCGGCCCGCAAAGTGGTTGTCGACGCAGGATTCGGTCCGGGATACAAGTATTTCGCGCATCGCCTCGGGCACGGCATCGGAATGGATGGGCACGAGTGGCCCTATCTCGTTCGCGGCAATCGCATCATTCTGCAGTCTGGGACGACGTTTTCGAACGAGCCGGGCATCTATGTTCCCGGCGACTATGGCCTTCGCTGCGAAGATGACATGGTCGTTATGGAATCGGGTGGCGCGCACCTGCTCACGCCCGGTTTCCAGCCGTCTCTAGAAACTCCTATCGCATAGCAAGATTTCTGCTGCTACGCCTGGGCTCGGCAGCGACTCTTGAGGTCGTGAAGGCTGCGGGGCGGTCATCGCTCGTGGGGTGTTTTCGCTTGTTCCGGCGTCCCTGGCTCCGGCTGATCGCCAGAGGTGGTACGATCTGCCTCGCGTGGAATCTCCGATTGGTGTCTGCAATATTCCACGATCTGACCTTCCGCCCAGAATCGATTCTCGCGCTCCTTGGAAATGAACGCGCAATGCCCGCCGTGCTCGGTCGCCACTAGCGCAATGTGTGGATTCTCGCGAATCGCAGGGCTTGCAAACGACCTGAAGGGAATGAACGGATCGTCCTTCGCCGCCAGAATCAGAGTCGGCCGCCTGATGTTCGACAACACGCGCAGCGCGCTCGACCGTTCGTAATAATCATCTGCATTTGCGAACCCGCAGAAGCGCGCCGTAACCATCTCGTCGAAATCGCGCACACTTCCGATGTCGCGCATTCCGTCGATCGGATAGCGCTCTGGGAAAAGCCGTGCCTTCAGGCGCATGTGCCGCTTCAGCCGTGTTACGAAATAATGCTCGTACAGGAAATTCGATGGAGCGCCCAACGCGTTGGCGCAGACGGCTAAATCCAGTGCGGGAGCTACTGCAACGAAGGCACGGATCTCCGGTGGGTCGTCCTCATCAAGTTCGCCAGCCATCTTCAGCACGAGATTGCCGCCCATGGAAAATCCAGCCGCAAATAGCTCTGGCAGACGATCGCCGGCGATCAACTCGAGCAGGACCGCCCGGATGTCGCAGCTTAGTCCCGAGTGGTAAAGCGTCGGCGTAAGCTCGTCCGTTCCGCCACAGTTCCGCTGGTTAAGGCGGAGAACATTGAACCCAGCCGCGAACGCCTGTTCTGCTGTGCCCAGGATGTATCCCGAATCGCAGGAGCCCTCTAGCCCATGCAACAGGACCAGCGTCGAGTGCCCTGTCGGGTTTTGCTGCCAGTGGCAAGCCGCTCGCACCTTCGATCCCGGTTCCACCTGAAAATCGCGGCACACAGGGGGCGGCAACTTCGGAAAGCGTCGCCGCCAGAAACTTGCCGCGATTGTCATCAGGTGCGCGTTCCGGAGCGGACGGAGCGGCTTGAACGGAAGCGCAGAAAACCCGTCGAGCGCATTCGCGTTCCCTCTCTCGTTCCCCTCTGAGATATTGTTCATCGCACGGTGTATTTGGATGCGGGCGGAGCGTTCTGGCAGCCGCCTCGCAAAATTCTACTCGATAAAGGCCGGGTGAACTTTGTTTATAGTTCGCGCTTGTATATGTGGCCGTCTACAATGGTGCCGGCTCGGCTTGTGCGTTCTACAATTCGGTGTTATAAAAATCGTTCAAAGCGTTACAGGGTTTTGGACTATGTTAGCCTGAACGATCCCAACTGCAGCGCCTGACTTCGACCCGAGGAGAAACAAGATGGCCTACGTGATCGCAGAGCCTTGCATCGGAACAAAAGACACCGCCTGTGTCGACGTTTGCCCGGTCGACTGCATCCATCCGCGAAAAGACGAGCCCGAATTTGAATCGGAAAAGATGCTCTACATCAGTCCGGATGAATGTATCGACTGCGGTGCGTGCGTTCCGGTGTGCCCGGTCACCGCGATCTTCGCCATGGAAGACCTGCCCGAAAAGTGGACACAGTTCACTCCGGTCAACGCGGAATGGTATAAGAAAAAGAAGGCGTGAAAAGCCGTTTTGCTAGGCGCCTTGGTGCGCCGTGAAAAGGAAAGTGAGTTGACGCGGCGACTCCCTCGGGCGCCGCGTTTTTTTGACGACGAAACTGCTGGTTCCACGCAATCAGAGTCCCCAGTGGGCAAAACGCGATTTGGTCTCGAATGGATATTCAAATTGATTTACCCGGCGTGAAGCTCCGGGTAGTCGAAGCTGACGGGCTTCATGTCGAGCCGTCTGCCCCAGATCTCGTCCGGTTGATCACAGAAACGTGCGAACGCAAACGCCGGGAATTCACGCTCGAAAGCTTGGCCGACGCAGAATCCGTGCGAGCGGTTCGAGCCATGTTTCGCGAGTGGGGCATGGACCCATCAAAATATCGCCCTTCTTCGGAAGCGCTGTTGCGACGCATCGTGCAAGGCAAAGGCCTCTATCTCATTTCGAATGTCGTCGATCTCGTGAACCTCGGCTCGGTGGAAACCGGCTGGCCGTACGGCTGTTACGATCGCTCCAAGCTGCGGGCGCCGGTTATGTTTCGCCACGGGGCAAGCGGCGAAGCATATGAACGCGTTGGCAAAGAAATGTGGCGTCTTGAGGGACGGCCGACGCTTGCGGATGCGGACGGTCCCTTCGGCAGCCCGGTCAGCGATTCGGTCCGTACAATGATCACCGAGACCACCTGCGAGATTTTAATTGTTATCTACGCGCCAGTTTCCGCGTGCCGCAGTGATCGAGAAGAAGCCACGAGATGTGTCGCCGATCGTCTTGCTGTCTTTGGTCACGCCGACTCAACCCCCATTTCGTGATTAGGGGCGGCCGGTCCGTCGCCGATCCCCTAACCATCGCTTCTCGTCGCCAGAGATGCTTGATCTGCCGTTGCTTTATCGCTTGTTTGAAATCAAGTAGAATTCTGTGGAGAACAGCAGATCTGGACGCCGCGCCTGTAGCTCAATTGGATAGAGCACTAGCCTCCGGAGCTAGGGGTTGGAGGTTCAAATCCTCTCAGGCGCGCCACTTCACTCTCGTTACTGCGTCTCCTTCGCTGCTCTCCGTGCGTTCACGTGCGGCCTCTGCGCTTAAATCCATCACCTGAACTTAAATACCTCGGTGGTATCATGCGGGCGTCAAGTTCGCTGTCGGGAAATTACTTGCCGGACGCGACCGGAAACCGGCTGGGCACAAGAAATGGCTAAAGGGAACCCTGGGTTTCGCATGTTCTTGGGCGGCGTTGCGTTGCTCTCCTTCCTGCCTTCATTTGCTTTCGCACAAACGAAGTCGTCGACATCATCTTCAGCGCCTCCTCCTGCGAACCCAGCCACTGTGAAGGTCGAATCGAATTTGGTTCTGGTCCCGGTGTTTGTGTACGACCCGTCGCGGATGGGTGACGCTCCGAAAAAGGAACTGCCGTGCGCTCGAGCGACGGTCGTTGCGTTCTTCAAGCTCCTTCCGACTCAGCCGTATTTGCCGACCGATTGCGATGTGACGGAAGTCCAAGATTTGGACGCAAAAGACTTCCGTCTGTTCCAGGATGGCAAGCAGCAACAGATCGTCAGAATGGACGCTGGCGCTTGGTGGACGCTGGTCCGAGACAATTTCGGTTGGCATATGCAGTCGTCGGACACGCCACGGGCGATATGGAGCTTGAGCGAGCTGAGCAGTATTAAACGCGTGCCTGTCATTAACCGGGATCTCCATATTCTCGCGTACGTGCCGCCAAGTTCGACCAGCGGCGGATGCCACTCGATCAAGGTTGAGGTGGACCGCCCGAAGTTGCTCGTGTTCGCACGCAACCAATACTGCGCAGGGCAGACGCCCTCTGATCCTTTGTATGGAACCAGCGAAGGAAACAAACTGGAACACGACTTGTCATCGAGCAAAAGCGGGAAGATTCCCGTGTCGCTTCAGGCGGCGGTCTTTCGTGCAGGTGAAAACAAATCCCTCATCGACATTTGTTTGGAGTTTCCCTGGAAGGACCTCTATAGAAAGTGGGATTCCTCGAATTGGACGCTATACGCCCGGATCGGCGTCATGGGCATGATCCGCGGCAAGGACGGAAGCGTTGCTGGGCGGTTCAGCGATATGCTCTACCCACCCTACTGGCCAACTTTTGATCAGGGCGGAGCCAAATTTATCTCTTGGGAAAAGGCGTCATCTCGGCTGTCGGGCGGAATCCCACATCAAGTCAATGGCGCTGGATCAACTTCGGGCTTGGGTTCGAGCGACAGCGCCTATGGGAACGATACCCTGGCCCTGACGTTTCGGAATGCGGGTGAAATCTCGATTGACACAGCGGCCGTACAAACGGCTTTGAACAGCTCCGATCCCTTCTGGATCCCCGCTCGCTACGAAACGCAGATCGACGTTCCGCCAGGAGAATACAATCTCCAGGTTGTTCTCAGCGATGGATGGAGCCTGGGCCGAGCTGAAATCCCGCTCACTGTTGAAGCCGATGGCGGAAAGAAATTGGCCCTCAGCTCCATCGCTTTGTGCAAACGATTGCGCGACGCCAAAGTTGCGGTAAAAGAAGACGAAGCGGCAGACTTCGCTCCGCAGTATGCTCCACTCGTGAGCAAAGGCATCGAGTTCGTCCCTGCCGCCGATACGATTTTCGAACAGAGCGAGCCGCTATACGCGTATTTTCAGGTGGATCAGGCGCTCGGGCAGCCGACCGGGAAGGTTACCGTCGAGATGAGGATCGTCAATCCGAGCAGTGGCGCGGTGTTGGGCAATTTCGCCCCTCTGGACGCCACCTCTTATCAAGTCGCCGGAAGTTCAGCCCTTCACATCGCGCGAACAATCCCCATCCGCCAGTTTCCGAAGGGCGCCTATCGACTACAAGTGCGTGCCACCGACTCGTCAGGAGCCAGTACGGCGTGGCGTGCGGCGGATTTCACCATCAAATAGTCTTCGTTGCCAATCTGCTGTCGCGATTTACCTCGTTTGCCGCCCTGGAAAACCAAGGACGACGTGGTCGGATGCCCGATTAAGAATGCTGCGCGAGAGGCGGCACCATCGAACGAATCCGAGCATTTGAACGATGTGAGCAACTCCTATTTGATTTTTGCCACTCGGCCGTCAGCCGACGTGGGGTATTTGCCGAATTGCGTCGCGTCGTGACCGGGAATCACACGATCGGTGGAACCGCCGGCAAGCTGAATCATGCGCGCCTGATTCTCGATATTGGCGGCCTCGTCCGCTTTTGTAAACGTGGCGCTGGCGCGATGCTCGGCAAGATTGCGATAGAGATAGCAATTGTCGGAGGCAAGGACGAACGGAGGATTGCCATCGATTCGGAGGTATTGGGAGGCATATGTATGGCGGCCTCCGGTGTAAGCGCGAATGCCGGGCAAAATCTCGACATTGTCGCCATCGATGAAGCGCACCCTTCCCTCGGTGTTGAGTTTGACGAGTTCCTGTACGTCGGCCGGGTCGATACCGCCGTGATCGCCCCCGGGTTGCCAGGCGTCGCCGGTGTAATAGCGAAACTCCTCTTTCTGAATCCAGACCGTCGCTTTGGAAAAAAGGTCAATGCCGCCGAGATGGTCCCAATGAGCATGGCTGATGACAATATCGGTGACTTGGTCCGGTTGGGCGCCGGCGAGCTTTACCGCTTCGTCGGGCCGAATGTATCCCTTTGACGGGAAGTACTTCAGGAACGTGTCGCGATGATAGCCGCTGTCGAACAGGATATTACGGCCGCCGCCGCGAACCAGCCAAATGACCATCGCGATGGTGATTTTCTCTTTCGGGGCGCCCATGACGAGGTCTGCGACATTGTCCTCGGCGGAAGCGTAGCGAATTGCCTGAATCGAGTAATTGGGCGCTGCAGCATGTCGTGCCCGTGCGTTCGGCGACCCGAGTCCAAGGAGCAAAGCGGCGGCGACGATGATTGCGGCGCGTAGTGGTAGTAGGTGTCTCAATGGGCTCTCCTTTTCGCGGAGTATATACCCAGTCGCGTGTTGTCCATCGCCCCATGAAACGGGTGCAAGCTAGCTATGTGCGCTTGGTTCCCCATCACGCTTAGATGTGATTCCTATGTGCGCACGCCACGAAAGAAGCGTTGCAGGACAAAATCGGTGGTGATTTCTTCCCCGCTCAGCACCATCGCTAGCATTTCTCCTCCCAGCACTTCGGGCGCTATGACGATATCCGGCTGCACCAATTTGATTCGCTCCATGTGTTTGCTGTCGTTAATCGCGATCACCGTTCTTGCTTTCCCCTTCAGTTCTTTGACCGCCAGCACAATGAAGGCGTTATCCGAGTCATCCGCGCGCATGGCCACTACTGCCTGGGCTTGATCCGCCCCCGCGCGGCGCAGCGTCTCCAGACTGTTCGCGTCGCCGACAATCAGGTCCTCTGGATCGATATCTCCCGACGTGGGCGCCTGCGGCATCACGAGCACTACCGGCTGGTTGCGCTTCTTGAATTCGCGGTAAGTGTTGTACGCGAGCGGCGTCGCGCCAATGACAATGAAATGATTCGTGCGCTTCATGCGCTTCTCCTTCGGTTTGCTCAATCGCGCAATCATCGGTCCGGCGATAGCGGTAACGGAAGTGGCGAAGACAGCCAGTCCCAGCACCATCACGGAGATGGCGAAAAACCTGGCGTTCACCGTTTTCGGCGTGATGTCGCCATATCCCACCGTGCTCATCGTGACGACGGAATAGTAAAGACTCGTCACCAGATCCTTGATTGGCGGTGAGAATTGATTCCCCAGATAGAGACTGCCGAAAGTAGCATAGATGAGCAACAGCAAGGCGCTCGTCAAGGCAAAAAGAGTCCCGGCAGCCAAGCTCGTGCGATCGAACCGCGCATAGGAAAGCAGCAGGGCAACCAAGAGGATTCCGTCATAAGAAATCAATCCCGAACGGTGGCCGTGGCCGAGAATCGCGGTGCTCAGCACCATTGACGTCGTAAGGACCACGGCGACAATCCAGGCGAAACGGGATCGAAACAGGAGTCCCACCGACATCACCAGCATCGCCACGCCGATCAGTACATACGGCATGCTCGCCGGTTTGAGATCAAAAATGTGATGAGGGAAATCGGAGAGGAGGACGTGTTTCTGCAGCGCGTAGACCAGGCTCACCAGCAGGTATCCTGCGCCAGCCAGTGCGGCAGCGAGCGGGATGTGAGGAAACCAGTAGCGCGCTCGGACGACTTGTCCGCCACGCCTGGCGGTCAGCAGGAAGCGCCCGAAGCGCCCTGGCCGCCACAGCCAGTGCACAACCCCCTTATCATTCATTGAAAACCGTCTCGCATACCGGCAAATATATCAGGGCCACCGCAACACTGGCGCGCGCCCTGGAATTCTTACAGGTGTGAATCAGCGGATTCGCTCTACGACCGACTCGTGCAAGAATACACGGCACAGGAGCAGCTCGCATGCACTACTTGCTGTTCTACGAGGTGGGTGACGACTATATCTCGCGCCGCGGGGAGTTCCGTCAAGCGCACCTCGCCAAAGCGTGGCAGGCCAGCGACCGGGGCGAACTGGTGCTTGGAGGCGCGCTGGCGAATCCGCCGGACGGCGCCATCCTGTTGTTTAAGGGAGACTCGCCGGAAGTCGCCGAAAAATTCGCCAAAGCCGACCCATACGTTACCAACGGCCTCGTGCGCCGGTGGCACGTCCGCGAATGGACCACGGTTGCCGGCACGGATGCGGCAACGCCCATCGGACGTCCATAACGGTCCTCGAGCGATTACCGACGGTACCGTGCTCCGGTGCGGCAACGCCGGTCGAGCCGGACCCCCGGGCGGGGCCTCGTCATCGAACTGCCCCTAGCGAACTTTGTTACTAAACGCCCTTGCCGGGGCTTGTTATCGAGCCGCCCCTGCCGGGGGCGCCTCTAACCACTCTATTATCAAGCCGCCTAGCCGACTCTGGACCGAAGGAGGCGCGCTCGAATACGCCGAGAAATATCGGCCCGGGGGCGCGTGTTAGTGGATTTTCGCGAGAGCGTCGGCGACTTCCTTGATGTCGGGAACAGTCGGGATGTCGTAATTCTTGAACCAGGCAACTTTCCCCTTGCCATCGACGATGGCGATGGCGCGCCCCGTGATTCCCTTATCCGCCAAATAGACGCCGAACTTTTCCCCGACGGCGCCGCGCGGCTGAAAATCCGCAAGCAACGGATAGTGAATGCCCATCTTGTCGGCGAAGGCCTTGTGCGACCATGCGCTATCGACGCTGATTCCGAGCACCTGCGCGTTCAGCTGCTCGAAGCGCTTCATGTCGTTGACGAAACAGGCGTGCTCATTCGTGCAGACCGGGCTCCAGTCGAGCGGGTAGAAGACAACGACAACGTTCTTGCCCTTGAAGTCGGAAAGCTTCACTTCCTTCTGGTTCTGGTCCTTGAGCGTGAATTCGGGAGCTGGAGATCCAACTGCGATTGCCATTCTTCATTCCTCCTCAGTTAAAAGCTAAGAGCGCCGATCCGGCGCAGCAACGAATCCCGCGAGCATCCATTAAAACGTCGATCGATTCAAACGGCGGCCGGCTCGCTCGGGACCGTTACGATGGCTGGTCGAGCAACCGTCTCATCATATCGGAACGCGGCGCGTTCGGGAAAGACGTGAACCACGGTGACTATGGCGCTGACCCATTCTGTTTCGCAGCTTTCTTGGCGAAGGTGCGGATGTAATCGACCAATTCCCAGCGTTGCTTGTCGGTCAGCTTGTCTTTGAACGCCGGCATGGGCCGCCGCCCATGCGTGATTTTCCAGAAGAGCTCGCCGTCGGTAGCGCGGCTCATTTGACGAGCGTCGGTGAAATCGGAAGGCATAGCGGAGAGTTGATCGGCCTTCTCTCCGGTGCCATCGCCGTTGACGCCGTGGCAGTCTTTGCAGCGTTTCGCGTAGAGCTGTCCGCCTTCCGTCAGAGCTTCCGAGGTCGCAGGGTACGGGTTTTGCACCTTGCGCGCCGAGTCGGGAACCCTCCAGCCGGCGAACGCGCTGAACATGGCGATTGTCGCGAGAATGAGCACGGCGGCCAGCGCCAGCCAAATCCAGACGGCTTTGCTTCTCTTCTTTACCGGATTCGGGTCCAATCGTCCTTCCTGTCTTCGTCCTGTAACTGCGTCGAGCGCGGGCGATTATTGCGCACTGAAGCAGCCGAAAATCTTGCCACTCCGCCGCATCGTTTTCAACCCGATCACGGGAGCCGCGACGTAAGTTGGATAGCTCGCCTTTCTGGCGGAGAGATCCTTCGCTCGCCCGCCGCGGCGGCCACATGGGAGCGAGATCCTTCGGCTCACGTTGTTCGGCCTCAGGATGCGCATCCTGATCGAGGCACAGGAAGCAGAGGAGGCGAAGGAATGAGCCAAACCTCGATCCGTTTGCGTGTTGGACGCTCTGTCTATTAGCGCGCTCGAAGCGCGACAAAGTGTATCCATCAATTTTGGCAGTTTTGTTGACGCGAAAAGAGTTACGACGGAAATGGATGGCACGGCGTGTCCATCGATTGGCACGCTAGAAGCGTGACCAACCAGCGCGCTGGAAGCCTGCCACGGCAGGCGGGCTGGACCGACCGGCATGATTCGTGTTTTGCTGTTTGTGTGTCGAGAAAAGCCAGGGGGCAAGTCACCTTTTGGTGACACAGTTTGTGCACAGGTGCGCGACGGCCCTTCCGTAACGTTGCGGGGGCTGACTTGCGTCGTGTTAGTGATTTTGGCGCGCATAAAAACGACGGAGAATAGCACGTATTTCTTAACTTGTCAATAAAATAGAGAAGTACTAGAACTAACCGCTTCGTTCCATTTTGGAACGCCTGTGGAAAAGCCGTTCTCGGCGGCCGTCGAGCGACGATTGCTGGACCGACGGCAAAACCCCGGCAAGATGCCGGTGCTACAAGGCTGCCGCGCTGAAGGCCCGCTTCGCCAAATCACTCAGGGCGGCCGGCGCTACCTTTGAACCAGGGCTAGCTGTGTTTCGCAGGGAAGGGCAGCAGCGTGCGCGGGCGACGGCACGCTCAGCGCCGCGCTCTGCGGCGACGAGAGTAGTGACGTGACTGAAGCGCTGGAATTCGACGGGCTTTTTGGATCAAGGTCCGCACGGTGACACGCGGCGCTGTGGGAATTGGAGGCTATGCTGCGTTTCTGGAATGCGCTCGTCGCGTGCTCCAAGAATAGTGAGGCTACGCGTTTCTGGAATGAGCTTGTGGCGCGCCGCGGGGCAAGTTAGTGAGGCTATGCTGCGTGTCTCGGATGGGCTCGTGGCGTGCCGCAGGGCACGTTAGTGATGGCGGGAGTCGCGGCGTATCCGCTGCTCGGTGCGGTTGCAGCGGAGGGGCGCTCAAAAGAGGACAGGGCTTCGGCGGGCGTCCAGAGCACGCGCAAAAGGTGGAATGCTTCGCGGAGGGTGGATAGCGACTTCTTGACGTCGATCGCTATCGCGATGACGACCATCATGAAGCCAAGAATGGTGGCGACAAGTTTTGTGACAAGTGGCGTTGTTGTTCGCATGATGGTGAAGGTCTCAATTCCTCGAATGGCGAACCGAACCTCCCTTTAATGGTTCGCATGTAAAGTCAATCAACTCAATACTGCCAACTACCCGATCGAAGGTGGAGCGGACGGGACGGATTGGTAGCTGCGGAGACGTCCAGTGTGTCGGCTGCTGAGACAGCCATTCTTGCATTGTTGGAGAGCGTGTCCGGTGGCGTGCCTCGGCGTCCCGGAATCGGACAGTCGAGCGGTGCCGGTGCCACGGGTTCAACTGTAAGGTATTGAGGGTGCTCGTTTTGCCCGGCTGAGGTTCGGTAGCCGATCTGCGTGAGGCAAGGCAGAAGGCAGAAGCAAAGGCAAGGGCAAAGACAAAGACAAGACAAAGACGGAGAGCCGAACGCAACGAAGAACGGGAGTAAAGGCAGAGACAAACACCCACCCTTCGCGAAAGGCGCGAAGGATGGGGCACCTGCAATGACAGAAGGCCCTTCGGGGAGCTAACGATGACGGATCTAATGCAGGACGTGCGGTACGCGGTGAGGATGCTGCTGAAGGCGCCGGGGTTTGCGGCGATTGCGATTCTAACGCTGGCGCTGGGGATCGGCGCGAACACGGCGCTGTTCTCTGTGGTGAATGGCATCCTGCTGAATCCGCTGCCGTATCCGCAGCCGAAGCAGCTGGTGGCTGTGGCTGAGAAGTATGCTCCGTTTCCGGAGGCATCGATCGCCTATCCGAATTTCCTCGACTGGGTAAGGATGAACCACACGTTTCAGGGACTCGCGGCGTATCGCGGAACCGACTTCAACATGACCGGCATGGGGAAAGCGGAGCGACTGAAAGGCATCGAGACGTCGTCAGACTTCTTTCAGCTCCTTGGAGTGGAACCGGTCATTGGGCGCAACTTCTCGAAGCAGGACGACAAGCAGGGCGCCGCGCCAGTGGTCATGCTGAGCGCGCGTTTTTGGAAGAACAAGTTTGCGGGTGCGCCGAACGTTTTAGGCAGAGAGCTGGATCTGGACGGTACCGGATACACGATTGTCGGAGTGGTGCCGGCGAACTTCTACTTTTGCTGCGCGTCGATGAATTTCGAATTGGGCGATGTTTACGTGCCGATCGGCGCGGCGAAGGAAACATGGATCACCATGAGGGATTCTCATCCGGGAATTCGCGCCATTGGACGCATGAAACCCGGCGTGAGCGTCGAGCAAGCGCGAGCGGACATGAGTGACGTGGCAGCGAGTCTCGCCAGGGCCTATCCCGACACGAACAAGAACGCGGGCGTTCTATTGACGCCACTGCAGCAGCGCATGGTCCAGGGAATACAGTCGACGCTGTTCGTTTTGCTCGCAGCTGTGGGCTTCGTGCTGCTGATCGCGTGCGTGAACGTCGCAAATTTGCTGCTTGCTCGCTCGGGTGCACGCGCGAGAGAAATCGCCATTCGGGCAGCGCTCGGAGCGTCACGCGGGCGCGTGATCCGGCAACTCTTGACGGAGAGCGTAATCCTGGGGCTTTGTGGCGGCGCACTGGGATTGCTTCTCGCGGCGTGGGGAACGGCAGGGGCCCTTTCGATCGTTCCGGGCACTTTGCCGCGCGCGAACGACGTGCGGATCGACCCGCGAGTGCTGCTGTTCACGCTAGTCGTATCGCTCCTTGCCGGAATTCTGTTTGGACTTGCGCCGGCGCTGAAAACGGCCCATCCCGACCTGCATGAAGAATTGAAAGAAGGCGGACGCGGCGCGAGTGGCGCGCGTTACCGCACGCAGGGAATCTTCGTGGTTGTGGAGATGGCTCTTGCGGTGGTGCTGCTCGTCGGGGCGGGCTTGACGATTCGCAGCCTGGCGCGCCTCTGGAGCGTCAATCGCGGATATGATGCGCGAAACGTCTTGACCTTCTCTCTCGCGTTCCCGCCATCGACCGTACACGCGACACCGGACGAATTACGAACGGTGCTTCGGCAGTTGCCGGAGAAGATCGCACAAATTCCGGGAGTGCAAGCGGCATCGGTGACGGATGCTTCGGCGCCGCTGACCGACGACTGGGAACAGGGTTTTTACGTCGCGGGCAGGCCGAAGCCGCCGAGAGAGAACGAGCTGCCCGAAACTCTGCTGTACATCGTGAGTCCCGACTATCTGCGGGCGATGGGCATTCCTCTTCTTCGCGGACGATTCTTTGCACCGGAAGACAGTCCTCATTCGCAGCGCGTTGGGGTGATCGATGAGGATTTTGCGCAGGAATATTTTCCGAACCAAGACGCGGTGGGACAAACCATCAATCTCGACGCGGGGCCGGGGAAATTTTCACCGGTCAAAATCATCGGCGTGGCCGGCCACATTGAGGAGTGGGGCGTGGACTCAGGCTTTGGGAAGCCAGTCAGGGTTGAACTTTATACTCTCGCCGAGCAGGTTCCCGACGAATTGGCAAGGGCCATCAACGAGGGTGCGGGGATCGTGGTGCGTACGGAGGCGCCGAATTATCCAAGGGTCGATGCTATTCGTTCGGCCTTGCAGCAAATGAACAGCGAGGAGGCGCCTTACGAATTTCACTCGATGGACGAGATCATATCGAAGTCGCTGGACGCGCGGCGATTCGCGATGATTTTGCTTGCTGTTTTTGCCGGGCTGGCACTGCTGCTTTCGAGCATCGGAATTTATGGCGTGATTTCATATGTAGTTGGCCAGAGAACGCACGAGATCGGAATTCGCATGGCGTTAGGCGCTCAGCGACGTGACGTGCTGAAGATCGTGATGGGGCATGCTGCGCTGCTTGCGGCGATTGGAGTGGCGATCGGGCTGGCGGCCGGCGCGGGGCTGACGCAGCTCATGTCGAAGATACTTTACGGGGTGAGCGCTACGGATCCCTTGACGTTTGCGGTGGTGGCAGTTGTGTTGACGGCAGTGGCGCTGGCGGCATGCTATATCCCGGCGCGCCGGGCGATGGCGGTGGATCCGATGGTGGCGCTGAGGTACGAGTAACAAGGCAGAAGGCAAAGGCAAAGAGCCGAAGGCAACGAAGAACGGGAGTAAAGGCAGAGACAAACACCCACCCTTCGCGAAAGGCGCGAAGGATGGGCACCTGCAATGACAGAAGGCCCTTCGGGGAGCTAACGATGACGGATCTGATGCAGGACATACGATATGCGGTGCGGATGCTGCTGAAGGCGCCGGGATTTGCGGCGATCGCGATTCTAACGCTGGCGCTTGGGATTGGCGCAAACACGGCGATCTTTTCCGTCGTCGACGCAGTTTTGCTTCGGCCGCTGCCTTTTCCGCAGCCCGACCGGCTCGCAACGATCTGGGGAACACACTCGAAACTGAATGAGACGCAACGTGCGCTCAGCTATCCCGATGTGCGGGATCTCCAGAAGATGAGTTCCACGTTCGAGTACGTCGCGGCGTACGACGAGGCCAGCGCAACGGTGACGGGAACGGGCGAGCCGTTGCATCTGAATGCTGCGCGAGTGAGCGCGGACATGTTTCCGCTTCTCGGCGTTTCGCCTGTTCTTGGACGCGCCTTTGAGCCGGGTGAAGACGCTGCAGGACATTACGTCGCGATTTTGAGTCACAGCTTGTGGCAAAGCGAGTTTCACGGCGATCCGGCGGTGATTGGCCGCGCGGTGAAAATCAACGGAATCGGCTACACGATTGTGGGCGTAATGCCGCGAGGCTTTGCGTTCCCACTGGAGGCTGATTCGCCGCGCCTTTGGACACCTATTCCGCAATGTCGACGCCGGTGAACGGCCAAAAGCCCGACAGCGAGGAGCGCGGGGCGCACTTCCCGGCAGGAATCGCGCGGCTGAAGCCGGGAGTCACGATCGCGGAGGCGAATCAAGACACCATAATGGTGGGCCAGCGGCTCGCGAAGCAATACTCGGACACAAACAAGTATCTTGGCCTGCGAGCGGTGCCCGCGCTTGATGCGCTGGTGGGCGATGTGCGCCCGCAGCTATTCATGCTGCTGGGAGCGGTCGGGCTGGTGCTGCTGATTGGCTGCGCGAACGTGGCAAACCTGCTGCTCGCCCGGGCGACAGGACGGCGGCGCGAGGTTGCCATTCGGTCTGCGCTGGGGGCGACGCGGACGCGTATCGCGCGGCAATTGCTGATCGAGAGCGGCATCCTGGCGCTGATTGGCGGCGCGTGCGGATTGCTGGTCGCAGGCTGGGGCACGGCGCTTTTCTCTCGGCTGGCCGCTGACCAGATACCGCGTCTCGCGGGCGCTAGCCTGGACGGGCGTGTCCTTCTTTTCACTTTGATCGCGTCGATCGGCAGCGGATTGATTTTCGGGATCGCGCCTGCTCTTCAACTATCGCGGACCGGACTGACAGAGATGCTGAAGGAAAGCGGCCGCGGCAGCGGGCACAGCGCGAAACAGAACCGATTCCGCAATTTGCTTGTCGTTACGGAGATTGCGCTGGCCGCAATTGTGGTTACGGGCGCAAGCCTGCTGGTGAAAAGCCTCGTAAAGCTTGAGACCGTGAACCCGGGACTGAATCCTCATGGTGTGATCACGTACATGGTGGATTTGCCGGACTCGCGGTACCCGAAGTCCGAGCAGGCGGAGAAATTCTTCCGCGAGCTCTTCGAGCGCGTGCGTGTGATTCCGGGCGTCGAAAGCGCGAGCGGAACGATGCCGCTGCCGTTGTCGGGTGACTCGATTCGCACGAGCTACGAGGTGGAGGGACACCCGCTGGGCGCTGCGGATACGCCGCACGTCCACTTTCGCGGCGTAGGCCTCGATTATTTCAGGACGATGGGCATTCCACTACTGAGCGGTCGCGCGTTCCGCGCCGAAGACACAGCGGGCAAAACGAATGTGGCGATTGTGAACCAGAAATTTGTCGAGCAAACCTTCCCTCACGAAAATCCGCTCGGAAAGCGATTCAAGCCAGGAGTCGGTTCGGATGGCAAAGAACCGTGGCGCGAAATCGTGGGCGTGGTGGGCGACGTGAAGCACCAGGGACTCGATCGCGGCGACACGGCGGAGTGTTATGTGCCGGAGGATCAGATTGGTTTTTCTACGATGGCGGGCGTGGTGCGGACGAATTTGTCGGCGGCGAGCCTGATTCCCGCAGTTCGAGATGCGGTGAAGTCGCTCGATCCGGACGTGCCGATTTACGGCGTCAAAACGATGGATGACTACGTCGCTGAATCGGTGACGCTGCCCCGCCTGGATTCGACCCTGGTCGGGATCTTCGGGGGACTTGCGCTGGCGCTGGCGGTGGTCGGAATTTACGGCGTGATGTCCTACGGAGTGGCGCAGCGCACGAACGAAATCGGCATTCGCCTAACCCTTGGGGCGCAGCCGGCCGACGTGTTGAAGCTGGTCCTGAAGCAGGGCCTTGGCATCGCGCTGCTGGGGGTGGCGATTGGAACCGTGGGGGCCTTCGGCGTTTCGCACTTGCTGGCCAAACTGCTGTTCGGCGTTTCGGCGAGCGACCCGGTTGTCTTTGCGGGCGCGGCGGCAGTGCTGGTGGCGTGCGCCCTAGCGGCGTCTTATGTGCCGGCGTGGCGAGCGGCGAGAGTGGATCCCATGGTGGCGCTGAGGTACGAGTAACAAGGCAGAAGGCAGAAGGCAGAAGGCAGTACTGCTCGGAGGAGCTCGCGATGCAAGATCTGATGCAGGACATACGATATGCGGTGCGGATGCTGCTGAAGGCGCCGGGATTTACGGCAATCGCGATTGTCACGTTGGCGCTTGGGATTGGCGCGAACACGGCGCTATTTTCCGTGGTGAACGGCGTGCTGCTGAATCCGCTGCCGTATCCGCATCCGGATCAGGTAGTCACCGTCGCCAGCACTTTCCCCGGTTTCGGCGAAAGCTCGCTCTCTTATCCCGATTATGTGGATTGGGCGCGCGACAACCATTCCTTCTCTTCCTTGGCTGGTTACAAATCGTTTCAGAGCTTCAACCTGATCGGCCGCGGCAAGCCGGAACGGCTCACGGCCGTGAAGGTCACGTCTAATTTCTTCCCGACGCTAGGCGTCAGCCCGCTTCTGGGCCGGAACTTCACGCGGGCCGAGGATCAGTTGAATGGGCCGCCTGCGGTCATTCTGAGCGCGGGTTTGTGGAAATCAAAGTTTGCGTCGTCACCCGAGATTGTAGGTAAGACGCTCAATCTCGACGGGAACGATTACACGGTAGTCGGTGTGCTCCCTGCGAGTTTCTACTTCTGCTGCACATCAATTAACTTTCGTCCGGGCGACGTTTACGTTCCGCTGGGCGCGGACAAGAGTCCGTTAATGCAGGACCGGAAAATCCACCCCGGCATTATGGGGGTCGGGCGGATCAAAGAAGGAGTGACACTGGACCAGGCGCGGGCGGACATGGCGCGACTCGCGAATAATCTGGCAAAGACGTATCCGGACGCCGATAAAGACCTCGGGATCGCCGTGACGCCGGTGAAGCAGGAAATGGTGCGGAACATCCAGCCATTTCTTCTGGTTCTGCTGGCGGCGGTGGGATTCGTCTTGCTGATTGCATGCGTGAACGTGGCGAACCTGCTGCTGGCGCGGTCCGGTGGACGCGCGCGCGAATTCGCGATTCGGGCGGCGCTTGGCGCATCGCAGGGACGGGTGATCCGGCAGCTTCTAACCGAGAGCATCATCCTGGCAGTTTGCGGCGGAGCGTTAGGTCTGATTCTCGCCGCGTGGGGAACTGCTGCGGCGCTGTCGATTGTTCCGCAAACGTTGCCGCGCGCAAACGACGTTCACATCGATCCTCGCGTGCTGTTGTTTACGCTCGTCGTATCGGTGATGGCTGGGATTTTGTTTGGGCTGGCGCCGGCGCTGAAGACGGCACGTCCGGATTTGCACGGGGAATTGAAAGAAGGCGGACGCGGCTCGAGTGGCACGCGTTACAGGATGCAGGGGATTTTCGTGGTCGTGGAAATGGCGCTCGCGGTGGTGCTACTCGTTGGAGCGGGGCTGACGATTCGCACCCTGGTTGGCCTATGGAAGGTCAATCCGGGATTCGATCCGCACAATATTCTTAGTTTCAACGTGGGTTTTCCGCCGGATGTGACGAACGGAAACGCGACGCAAATTCGCGCAAGCGTGCGGCAACTGACAGACAAGATTGCAGCGATGCCCGGAGTGCAGTCGGTGTCGCTGATGGACGGCGCATTTCCGATGCAAGGCGAATCCGATTTGCCGTTTTGGATCGACGGGACGCCGAAACCAGCTACAGAAAACGCGATGGACGACGCGGTGTGGTACGCCGTCGGGCCCGACTACCTGAAGGTTATGAAGATTCCGCTGATTCGAGGGCGTTTTCTGACCGCGCAGGATGACGCGAATTCACCAGACGTGTGCGTGGTCGATGAGGACTTCGCGCGAAAGTATTTCGGCAAGCAAGATCCGGTGGGGAAGCAGCTCGATTTCGATCTGATTTACAAACAGGCGCAAATCGTGGGGGTGGTGGGGCACGTGAAACAGTTCGGGCTGGATGAAGGTTCGGGCAACCGGTCGCCGATTTTCCCTCAGTTTTACATGCCGCAGCTGCAATTGCCCGACTCGATCATCAAATCCTTTGCGAGCGCGAACGGCTACCTCGCCCGCACCCAAGGACCGCCCGAAGCGATTGCGGGCTCGCTTCGCGATACGGTCAGCAGCTTCAACAGCAACGCGGTGGTGTACGAGACCGAAACGATGGACCACGTTGTTTCCCGGTCGCTGGCGGCTCGGCGGTTCGCGATGATTCTGCTCGCAGTTTTTGCCGGACTGGCGCTGCTGCTTTCGAGCATCGGGATTTATGGCGTGATTTCGTATGTGGTTGGCCAGCGGACGCATGAAATCGGGATTCGCATGGCGCTGGGGGCTCAGCGAAGCGATGTGTTGAAGATTGTGATGGGGCAGGCGGCGCTGCTTGCGGCGATTGGCGTGGCGATCGGGCTGGCGGCCGGAGCGGGGCTGACGCAGCTCATGTCGAAGATACTGTACGGCGTGAGCGCCACCGATCCGACGACGTTCGCGCTGGTCGCGATTGTATTGACGGCAGTGGCGCTTGCGGCGTGCTACGTACCGGCGCTGCGGGCGATGCGCGTCGATCCGATGGTGGCGCTGAGGTACGAATAAGGCAGAAGGCAGAGGTTAGAAGGCAGAAGTAAAGGCAAAAAGCAAAAGGCAAAAAGCAAAAAGCAAAAGGCAAAAGGCAAAAGGCAGAAGCAGAAGGCAGAAGGCAGAAGGCAGAAGGCAGAAGGCAGAAGGCAGAAGATCCTGCCCGCAGGCGCTAAGGACTGAAACTAAAACGCAAGCGAGACCAGCCAAAAATGACGGCGGGCAGGCGCCGTCCCTACAAATCGGGGAAACGGCCGCGTTTTATTGTCGGAACGCTTAAAGGCAATCTTGGGGATGTGCCTGAAGGCGCTTTTTTTGACACTCTTGAAACGTGACATGCCGTACCCGCGCGAAAAAATTGCCCGGGTCAGATGCCTGCGTACCAGGCGTAGCCGGCGCCGACGGCGGCGGAGCCTCCGTCCTTGCCGAACTTCTTCAGGTCGTCGGTGACGGTGATATGGGTAAGGAATTTCACGCTCTTGTAGCCGAGCTGGCGAGGGATGCGCAGGCGCAGCGGGCCGCCGCTGGGAACGGGCAGCTCGGCGCCATTCATTCCATAGGTGAGGAATGTTTGCGGATGCATAGCGTCGTCCATATCGATGCTTTCCTTCCAATCCGGCTGAATCGAAAAATACACGACGTAGCGGGCCTGCGGCTGCACGCCGACGAGATTGAGAACGTGGGAAAGCGGGACGCCGTGCCATTCGGCGATGTGCGACCAGCCTTCCTCGCAGGCAATTTCAGTGATCTGGCTGCGGGAAGGGAAGCTTCTAAGTTGAGGAAGCGTGAAGGAAGCCGGGCGATCGACGAGACCATCGACGGTGAGGCGCCAGTCTGCGAAGTTAGTGGCCTGAAGGTGCTTGAAAGCGGCATCGAGGGGCGGCCCGATCTCGTTTGCGAACGCGGGATTCGAAATTTGGCTGGGAGGAAATTCGCGGGCGAGCGAGTGGCGCCCGATGAGGCGATGAGAGGCATAGGTGAGCGTTTCGCCGAGGCCATAGATGCCGCCGCCATCGGGCGGGATGAGGCCGTACTTGCCGGCCAGGTGTGCTGCGATTCCGACGCCTGAGAGGCCGGCGACCGCGCCGAGGCCGGTGAAGATCAGTTTGCGACGCGAGATGTCAGTCATGTGCGCTCCTTCTGCGCGGCGGGCCGGCCCGCGATCATCGCCCACGTGCGGCTCCAGAATCCCGCAAGAAAAATCATCACGATGTGGACAATCAGGAAAAGGACGAGAGCGATCGAAACGAAGAAATGAATTGTGCGCGCGGATTGGCGTCCACCCAACAGAGTCGCAGTAGCAGGGAAAATACCGGTGAAAGCGGGAGACATGGCGAGGCCGGTCCAGATGACCAGCGGGAAGAGAACGAACACGACGAGTAAATAAGTGAGCCGCTGGAGGACGTTATAGGAGGAAGCGTCGCCGGCGCCCGGTCGCTTGAATGGCGAATGATCGGCGATGGCGGCTGAGAGACTTCGCCACGAAAGATCAGAGGCGGCAGGCAGCAAATTTTTGCGGAAATGTCCGGAGAAGAAGCCAAAGATTCCATAGAGCAGGCCCGTGAGGACGAGGATCCAAGCAGCTTCGAAGTGGAGATAGCGGCTCCAGCCGTTCTGGTCGGGCAGGACGTAATTGTAGCCGGTCTGGACCATGTCGCGCGAGGAGGGGATGGGGATTTGAAAGAACGCCTTCGTGTGAACGTTGCCCGTCTCGCCCCAATAGAAGCGCGGGTGAGAAATCAGGATTTCGATTCCGGTGAGAAGCAGGGCGAAAAAGCAGAAAGCGACTATCCAATGCGTGACGCGGACGAGAACAAAATGGCGTGGCGCCGACTTCGCGGCTGGGGCAGCCGAGCCCGGCGCAGTGACCTCAACGGATAGCTGAGCAGGTCGCAGCGTTGCCATTTCGGCCTCCTCTGGCCTGTGGCCGGAGCGTCAGGATACGGCCATGCTATCACGCCTTGAGGAATATAAGTGGAGAGGGAAATACGTGGTGCGCTTCGTTGTCCGACACACGAGCGATCACGCAGCGTTGGACGGAGTTCATGCAGAGGGAGCGACAACCGCCGTGGCCTTCGAAAGGGTGTTGGCGGCATTTGCGTCCGAATGCTCAGCGGGGGGACGATGGTCAGCGGTTTCTTGCAGGAGCTTCTTTAAAGCCAGCTCTGCCGTAATATCGCGATTGGTTTCGAGAATCGAACCGACATCTCCATTATCGTTGCGAGCCAGGCACCAGCGGCTCGAAACGCCGATTTTCGAACCGTCCTTCCTGGTGTGTAACAACTCGCCGCTCCAGCGGCCGGTTTCAAGAAGTTTTTGTTTGATATCTTCCAGCGGCTCGGGAAAGACGGTCGCGAGGAGGTCATGCGTGGCGCGGCCCAGGGCTTCTTCGCGGGTGTAACCGTAAACCTCGGTCGCTCCCGCGCTCCAGTAGGTGATGCGGTCTGTTGCGTCCCGCATCACGATGGCATCGCTGCTCAGCTCGAGCAACGACGCTTTCTCGGCAAGTTCCTGTTCCGCCCGTTTATGCACGCTGATGTCTTCGATGACGGCGATAAAATATTTCACCGTCATCTGAGGATTGCGGACGGCGGAAACCGTCAAATTGGTCCAAATGATCGCCTGGTCCTTACGAACGTAGCGTTTTTCGCGGGAATAGTGATCTAGCTCGCCGGAAAGTATTCGTGCGCGCAGCTCCAGGTCGGCCGCGAGATCACTCGGATAGGTTACATCCTGAAACATCACATCTCTGAGCTCTTCGGCGTTGTAGCCGAGAACGTCGCACAGGCGCTGATTGACGCGAAGAAATCTTCCGTTCAAGCCAACATGGGCGATGCCGACCGCCGCTTGCTCGAACGTCAATCGGAAACGCTCTTCGCTCTCGCGCAGCTCGTTCTCGAAAGTGATACTGCGCTGCAGGACTTCCTGCACGTCCAGATTGTCCTGCGCACTGCCGAATAACGTTGAGTTTACGGCGTTCTCGCTTTCCGATATTTTTTCCAGCGCGGCAACCAAATCGGTGGAAATGGCGGATTTCACGACGTACGCACGCGCTCCGGCGTCGAGCGCCTGCTTCATCATCTCGCGATTGTCATGCTGGCTGAGAATTACGATGCGCGTGTTGGGAAGCCGGCGACTGATTTCGCGGGTGGCCACAATCCCGTTCATGTTGGGCATACTGATATCCATGACGATCACGTCCGGCAAAGACTCGCTGGCTTTCTGAATCGCATCGTGCCCGTCGACTGCTTCGCCACACACTTCGAAACCCATTTCCGATTCGAGCAGGCTGCGCACACCGCGCCGGACCACTTGATGATCGTCTACGATCAAAATTCGCATTTTTTGAGCGGACCCTTCGCTCGATAAATTATCCAGTTAATGTGTTCCGTATACGTTCCCGGTCGAGGCGTACTGCCATAAGATGATTTTATTGCGCGGATTCGGCTAAGCCATACTGTAAACACCTTAGAGTTCGCGGTAAGGCCGGTGAATGCTGACCGGTCGGGCTTCCCGACTAAAGGTTGCGCCGGTGCTTCAGATTATGCGCGTTGCTGCTTTTGCGGTACGCAGGGCAGTTTGCTGTGACGTTCTCGAAGTTTCGCCGCTATTTGCTTCCGGCCGGGACGACGCGCGTCAATTCTTCAGTCCAGTTCAGCACTACGTTGATCTGTGTCGGCCCCGCATCTTTTTGTCCAGCAGCCTTGAGCATAAGAAAGCGATCGCCGTTTGGAGAAATATCGTACTGGGCGCGCACGTAGCCGGACGACACGGGGAGGTAATTCCCTTCAAAGAGTTCGCGCGGCTTCCCGACAATAAGGCCAGCCTGCGCGGTGATGTCCGCGGCCATCATTTTGTTTCCTTCGCGATAGAACAGTTCGCGCCCGTTGCGACTCCACTGCGGTTCGTTGCCACCCTCGGCCGAGACCTGCCACTTGCCCCCTTGCACCGGAAAACCTTCCACGTAGATTTCTCTGCGTCCGGATTCGTCGGAAGCATAGGCGAGCCAATGTCCATCGGGTGAGATCTGCGGCCCGCCGTCCGCGACATGCGAGGTCATAAAGCGTCGCGCAGTGCGATCGCTGACGTTCAACAACCAGAATTCCGATGCTTTGGTGGGCCAGAGCTTGACGAATGCGAGCACGCGTCCATCGGGAGTCCAGGAATAAGGAATGGGCAAGAGGTCAGGCGTCGCAGCGTCTGAAACGGTGGTCAATCGTTCCAGGGTGCCGGTACCGTCCGCGTATTTCCAGAAAATCTGGATGGGTCCGTCCCGGTTCGACGCGAACGCGATCCGCTTGCCGTCGGGCGTCCAGACTGCGTGCCGGTTCACCCCGTCAAATGTGAACGGCGAGAAGGTCTCGCGAGAAAGATCGTAGATCCATACCTGCATGTTCTCATCGCTCTTGACGACGTCTACCGCGATGCGACGGCCATCGGGCGAAAGGCGTGGTTGATTGTAGACGCGCGGAGGGGCGCCGATAGCCTGCTCCGTTCCGTTGCGACTGACCCAAACCATCTGACTGCTTGAATTCGTGGGAGCACCCGATATGTAGGCCAGCGATCCGCCAGCTGAGATGGTGTATTGAGCGTCTGCGCTGGCGGATGACTGCAGCACATTCTCCACGACGGGCACCGACGGGCCCTTAATTTCCAGATGCAGGAGATCAAATGGCGCGGCCATCAGGTTGCCAGCCTCGGCGTAAATCAGCTGTCCGGATGGTGCGTAGCGCGGCATGTAGGCTTCTTCCCCGCGAATGAGGTCTACGCGATCGTGTGAGCGCAGGCTTAGGGCAGCGATTCCCGTCGGAGTAGAGGAAACCACTCCGAAGAGAATCGCTTTGCCGCCGGGCAGGAACTCCGGCCAGGAGTGCATGCTTTCGCCTGGCTCGAAACGGGTGAGCGGCTTTGATGTACCACCCGAGTCCGACACTTCTTGAAGAGTGGATGAATATGGAGTGAACGCAATGGTCTGCTGGCTGGACCAACTGGCTCCCAGGTTCGTTACGCCGGCATCCGCCACGGTTCGTGCTTCTCCACCTTTTACAGAAATTTTCTTCAGTTTTCCGTTGACGAAAAAACCAAGCCACCGGCCGTCGGGGGAGAAGAATGGACTGATGGCCCCTTCGGTGCCTGGAAGGGGTTTGGTGTCCTGAGTATCCATCGCGCGCACATAGATTTGAGGCGTGGTACTTCCCGAGGAAATTGCAACATAGGCCAGCTGGCTCCCGTCGGGTGAAAAGGCCAGGCATGGCCCAGCATCGACCGCCAGGTTTTGTCCGCGAGGGAGCGTGATGGTAAAGCGAGTTACCGGCTCGGGGACGGGGCGAGGCGAAGGCTTGAAAATCCAAACAGCGACGCCGCCGATCAATAGCGCCAAGAGCCCGACGGCGAACGGGATTGCGCGGCGCGATGATCGCATGGGGGCAGCAGGCATCGTCGCGGCGGCGGGCTCATCTGCCAACGTTTCCTCGATTGCGATGCGCGCGTCACCAATCGCCTGCAATCGCTGGCGGACGTCCTTGCGCAGACAGCGCTGCAGCAAAACGCGAATGCTCGCTGGTGTTGTTAAGGGGAGCCGCAACCAATCCGGCTCATTTTTCAGTACAGCCGCTAACGTGTCCGTTATGGTTTCGCCGGAGAAAGCTTTGGCGCCGGCCAACATTTCATACAGTACGCATCCGAACGACCAGATATCCGTTCGGCGATCAACCGTCTTGCCTTTCGCCTGCTCCGGCGACATGTAGGCAGCAGTGCCAAGAATGATCCCCGCCTGCGTAGCCATTCGGCTGATGGTTGGCGAACTCGAAATGTCCATTGAGGAAATGCCGTTTTCAAGAGCTTTTGCCAAACCAAAATCGAGAATCTTCACCGTGCCGTCGTTGGCACACTTGATATTCGACGGTTTCAAGTCCCGATGTACGACTCCGCGTTCGTGTGCATATTCCACGGCCTCGCAGATTCGCTGCGCAATGGGCAAGGCTTCGTCGAGGGGAATTAGACCGGACTTGATTCGATCGGCAAGCGTGGGGCCTTCAACCAGCTCCATTATCAGCGCGTGCGCGGCGGAATCCTCGAAGCCGTAAACTGCGGCTATGGCGGGATGATTCAGCGAAGCCAAGAGCTGCGCTTCGCGGTTAAGCCTGACCATGCGCTCGGCATCGCCTGCAAGCGCCTCGGGCAAGACTTTTATCGCGACTTCGCGTCCGAGTCGCAGGTCGCGGGCGCGATACACCTCGCCCATTCCGCCCGAGCCCAAAGGGGAGACAATTTCATAGGGCCCTAATCTGCCGCCCGCATGAAGTGTCATGATCGGGCCCGATTATAACGCCGCGCAAGAAACGTAATCTTCAAAAGTACCCCCAGGCCAGGCAAAAGGGGATGCTGGCACAGCGCGCGAGCTGGCTCACGATGGCTCACGATATACCTCGATCGCGCTGATGGCCGCCGGCGCGGCGGGTGTGTGTCGCGTTCATGTCAGTGCGTCCCCACGTTGATATTCGATGTCCTGTTTTCGAACGAGCGAAAGTACGTATACTGCTGGCCCATGAATCCTTCCGCTTCTGGTTCGGATCTTCCTCGCAATTTGGGTTTGGTGGACGCGTTAGCCATCGTCATCGGCATTTGCATCGGCGCAGGGATCTTTATCGTTCCGAATCTGGTCGCGCGCGAACTTCACTCTGTCTCGTTGATCATCATCGTGTGGATCGTGGCGGGCGTCGTGTCGTTTTTTGGCGCACTGGCGTGCGGGGAACTGGGCGCCATGCTGCCGGCAACCGGGGGCCAATACGTTTTTCTGCGCGAGGCCTGGGGGCCGCTCGTAGGGTTTTTGTGCGGCTGGTCGATGTTTCTAGTCGCTCGCACGGCACAGGTAGCATGGCTTGCGGTGACACTGGTGCTCTACGGGTCCTATTTTGTTCCGTTGTCCTCGTGGGAATCGAAATTTCTCGGTCTTGCGGCGATCGCGCTGTTCGCCATCATCAACTATCGCGGCGTCACGCTCGGCGCCGCCGTTCAAAAGCTGTTCACTTCGGCAAAGGTACTCGGTTTGCTGGTCATTATCGGCAGCGCTTTTCTGTGGCACGGCAAAGTGGTCGCGCAATCGTCCGGCGGCGGAGGATTTTCTTTTAGCAGCTTCGGCGTCGCGCTCATCGCTTGCGTCTTGGCATATGACGGCTGGATCCAAATGACTTTTGTCACAGGCGAAATCCGCAACCCGCAGCGCAATGTTGTGCTGGCTCTCGCCCTGGGTACGGCGGCGTGCATTGCGATCTACCTGCTGGCGAACCTCGCATACATGCGGGTGCTTTCCATTCCGGAGATCGCGGCGAGCGAACATGTGGCGGCGAGCGTGACGGAGCGCGTGCTCGGCCCGGCTGGAGGAGCCGCGGTGGCCTTGATCATCCTACTGTCCATCATCGGCACGCTGAATGGATGTTTTCTTACGAGCCCGCGGCTTTATTTCGCTCAGGCTCGTGACGGCTTGTTCCTGCGAAAATTCGGCGAAATCCACCCTCGATTCAAGACTCCGGACTTTGCCATCGCGGCACAGGCGTTGTGGGCTGCGATCCTTCTCATCAGCGGCTCCTATGAGACTCTTCTCGATTACGCAATGTTCGCGCTGTGGCTTTCGTATGGCGTGATGGTCGCGGGTCTCATGGTGTTGCGGCGCACGCAGCGCGAGGCAGCGCGTCCCTATCGGATGTGGGGCTACCCGGTGACCGCCGTTCTGTTCCTGGCGTTCACGGCGGCGTTCCTGGGAAATATGTTGATCACGCGTCCGGTGCCATCGCTCGCGGGCCTGCTCCTGATACTTTCGGGAGTGCCCGTTCATTTCATATGGCTGCGGCGGCGAGCGGCGTCAGTGGCGGCGTGAACCGACGGGACTCTCGGCCGTTATGCTGACGTGGCGGCGGACGGACGCAGCTGCCTGGGAATCGATCCGGCGAGCGTCACGCTCTTAATCCGCGGAAGCGCGCGCGATCGGCCCGGGCCTGGGCAGAGCTTTCCGATTAATTTTTCCATTTGCTGTGAGCGGGTAGCGCTCAAGAGTGACGAAATTCATCGGAACCATGTACCGAGGCAATTTCTTCAGCAAGAAAGCCCGCATTTCGGGCACCTGCAGTTTGAAACCATTCTCAAGCGTCAGATAGCCCACCAGATACTTTTCGCCGGGGATGTCTTCCCGCGCGATTACGATCGCTTGACGAATGCCGGGGTGTTGCATAATGGCGGACTCGATCTCTTCCGGCTCCATGCGCACACCCTGGATTTTGATCTGGTTATCAACTCGCCCATGAAAGTGCATCTCACCGTCAGGCAGATAAAGGCCCAGGTCGCCGGTGCGGTAGAGTCGCGCGCTGGGCAGGTTAGGAAACGGATTGGGGACGAACCGTTCCGCTGTAAGATCAGGCTTGCGCAAATAGCCGCGCGCAACCTGGTCGCCGCCGACGTAGAGCTCGCCAATTTCTCCGATCACTACAGGCTTCATGTGCTCGTCAAGGATGTACGTTTGATTATTGGGCAGATTGTGGCCGATCGTAGGCGGGCCTTCGCCCGGCTGCACACGCGAGGTGGTGTTCCAGATGGTGGTTTCCGCCGGCCCCCAGATATTCCATAGTTCGCCGACGCGCTGCATCAACTGGTCGGCCAAATCGCGGTGCAGATACTCTCCGGCCGACACAATTTTGAGTCGTTTGCTACCTTGCCATCCCATCTCAACGTAGAGCCTCCAGTACGTCGGTGCCGCCTCCATGAAGGTGACTTTCTTTTCTTCGATGTAAGCGAAAAGTGCGGCCCAGCTGAGGCTGGTCTTCGAACTTGCGATCACCTCCTGCGCTCCGATCATCAAAGGGCAAAGAAACTCCGCGGCGCAAATGTCGAAAGTGACTGTCGTGAATGCTAGGAAACGGTCGTTCTTCGTCAGGCCCGGCTCGACCCGCATGGTGTGCATAAACGCCACCAAATTCCGGTGCGTCACTTCAATTCCTTTGGGACGACCAGTCGAGCCGGAGGTGTAGATGATGTAGGCAATGTTGTCGGGGCCTTGCTCGGTTGGAAGGTTTTGCTTTTCCTCGCGCGCAATGTTGGGCCACTCGCGATCGATGATGAGGTTTTCCGGCTTGGGCGACTGCACGAGCCGCTGGAACGCCTGCTCGACAAGCAAAAGCCGCGGTTGGGAATCGTCAATCAGCAACTGAAGCCGTTCTTGAGGCAAGAGCGGTTCGAGCGCAATGTAGGCTCCGCCGGCTTTGAATGTGGCCACCATGGCGATCACCATCTCCGGCGAGCGCTCCATCAGGATGCCGATGATAACTTCGGGCCCCACGCCTTTTCGTCGTAGCACTCGCGCGAGTTGATTCGCGCGTTCGTTGAATTCGCGATATGTAAGCTGTCTGTCGTGGAAATCGATCGCTACTTTGTCGGGCGTCTCTTTGGCCCGTTCCTCAATGACTTGATGGATGCAGAGATTTTTTTCCGGAAAATCCGTAATCGTCTCATTGAACCTGGACCATTCGGGGAGCACATTCGCGACGTTCAGTTCCGACATACTTACCTCCGTAAGCAGTTTGAGGTGTTATAACGAGCCGCACGGCAAAATGAGGAGGGAGGAAGGCTCGGAAGCCTATTCCGAGAGAGGAGCACGGCCGCGACAGTGCCGGACCAATACCATTTCCGCCGACCCGCTGAGTATCAGCTTACGTCAAATTCAGATTACCTCTTGCAGAGGACGGGGAGCGGGGGGCCGTCAGGATTCAATGCAAATTATAGAATCGCGGAGAGAAGTTGAAGCACGAAAACCGGGAGAAAAAAGACGTATCCTCGGCGGTGGACTCACGGTAGGACGAGCGCGACAAGGCTCAGGGTAAGCCGTCGCCTCCGGTGGTCTCTGAAGCAAGCCTTCCCAAAATTGGGCATTCCACACCGATTCCGAGCGTTCTTCCCTGCGTTGGGTGCGATCCGTTGTTCGGTGAGACAACAAGCCTTTGGCGGAGTTATCTCTTACCCCGCCGTGGCTTTGACGGGGTATTACGCACTGAGGGGAAAATGCTACACCTGATGGACCGCGCGGGTAAAGGAATTGGCAGCATGGTGGGGGTCAGATCGCACGGTGGGCTTGGGCGGCGCGCGTGTAACGCGATGATAACACCTTTCACTCTAGGTTTTGGTCGGCGCGCGATCTAAAATTGAAAATTAGTGCCGACAGATGGAGAAAAAAATATCTTTCACTCTAGGTTTTGGTCGGCGCGCGATCTAAAATATTGGTGATCCGATTTTGAGGCTGGCTGTGTTGGTAACTTTCACTCTAGGTTTTGGTCGGCGCGCGATCTAAAATCATGCCGCGCTCGGTGCGTGTGACGCGTCCACAGGTACTTTCACTCTAGGTTTTGGTCGGCGCGCGATCTAAAATTGAAAATTAGTGCCGACAGATGGAGAAAAAAATATCTTTCACTCTAGGTTTTGGTCAGCGCGCGATCTAAAATAAAGATCCGGTGCTGGCAATCCAGTTGATCGAGGGACTTTCACTCTAGGTTTTGGTCGGCGCGCGATCTAAAATGAGCAACGGCTGCAGGATGCCGTCGCGGCGAATCGACTTTCACTCTAGGTTTTGGTCGGCGCGCGATCTAAAATCTCTCTCTTTAGGTTTTCTCTTTAAATCTTCTTAATCTTTCACTCTAGGTTTTGGTCGGCGCGCGATCTAAAATCGTATTTTCCCCGTGTTTGGAGGCGCTTTCCGCAACTTTCACTCTAGGTTTTGGTCGGCGCGCGATCTAAAATCCGTCATTGTTCCGGCTCGCCTTCGCCGACTTCTTTCTTTCACTCTAGGTTTTGGTCGGCGCGCGATCTAAAATACAATCGACTGCCAGAACTCCGGCGGTATGAAGCGCCTTTCACTCTAGGTTTTGGTCGGCGCGCGATCTAAAATACTTGAGCAGCATGTTCTGACTACCATCTGACATTTTCTCTTTCACTCTAGGTTTTGGTCGGCGCGCGATCTAAAATTCCTGCATTACAAGCTGGCGCGGTACGACGTCGATCTTTCACTCTAGGTTTTGGTCGGCGCGCGATCTAAAATGGGAACAGGGAAAAGCACCTACCTCGAAGATCTCTTACTTTCACTCTAGGTTTTGGTCGGCGCGCGATCTAAAATGCAAATCAGCGGCACTTCTTCGACCGCGAAGCAAATGCTTTCACTCTAGGTTTTGGTCGGCGCGCGATCTAAAATCAGGGCGGAATGCTCCTTCGCGACTCGCTCTTTTCGGCTTTCACTCTAGGTTTTGGTCGGCGCGCGATCTAAAATGAGCAATTACTACAACTCAGGCAGTCGATGTGGTATTCTTTCACTCTAGGTTTTGGTCGGCGCGCGATCTAAAATTTTCAGGCTGGAGATGTAAAAGTACTGCTAGTCAATACTTTCACTCTAGGTTTTGGTCGGCGCGCGATCTAAAATATTATCCTCAAGGTCATACCTCATTATCAACTCGAACTTTCACTCTAGGTTTTGGTCGGCGCGCGATCTAAAATCCCATCGCGCAAACGCATTGGGCCTACGCCTTCGGCTTTCACTCTAGGTTTTGGTCGGCGCGCGATCTAAAATGTGATCGATCAGCAGCACGGGGCTGCGCCCTTCGGAGTCTTTCACTCTAGGTTTTGGTCGGCGCGCGATCTAAAATGGCGGAATCGTGATCGACCTCGTATGTGAGATTTGTCTTTCACTCTAGGTTTTGGTCGGCGCGCGATCTAAAATTTTTGTCCCTCCCGCCCGTCTGTTGTGACCCGGTTCTACTTTCACTCTAGGTTTTGGTCGGCGCGCGATCTAAAATTTGACGGTTGCTGGACATGAAGTTGTTAACCTTTAGCTTTCACTCTAGGTTTTGGTCGGCGCGCGATCTAAAATTTCCCCACAGTCCCCAAAATATCTTTCCGCTTTCTTCTTTCACTCTAGGTTTTGGTCGGCGCGCGATCTA
>Ga0335075_10001696_pt1 | contig 35974 bp, 25 predicted proteins | sample Lox_Sample_24_FD_206723 | JGI IMG/M metagenome (GOLD analysis project Ga0335075, IMG submission 206723) | Soil microbial communities from Loxahatchee National Wildlife Refuge, Florida, United States - Lox_Sample_2.4 | ecosystem: Environmental > Terrestrial > Soil > Wetlands | place: USA...
ATCCGCATCGGTAAAACCGTTCTGGAACTGCGCAGATGACACTTGAACTCCGCTACGCGGTACGTTCTGACGTCGGTCTCCTCCGTGAGGGGAACGAGGACTCGGCGTATGCCGGACCGCGCCTGCTTGCCGTGGCTGACGGCATGGGCGGCCACGCGGCCGGCGAGGTGGCCAGCGCCCTGACGATAGCGTCCATGGCCGAACTAGACTCCGCGCGGCCGGGCGGCGACATGCTCAAGGCGCTGTCGTCGGCCGTGGCCGACGCCAATGCGAGGCTGCAGGACAGGATCCTGGCCAACCCGGCGGTCGAGGGCATGGGTACCACGCTGACCGCCCTGCTGTGGAACGACGGGCACGCGGCCGTCTGCCACATCGGAGACTCCCGTGGCTACCTGCTGCGGGACGGTGAGCTTTACCAGATCACCCACGACCATACTCTGGTGCAGTCGCTGGTCGACGAGGGCAGGATCAGCGCCGACGACGTCTCCACCCACCCGCAACGCTCCCTGCTGCTGCGTGCCCTTGACGGAAGGTCGATGGCCGAGCCCGACCTGTCCGTGCACGAAAGCCTGCCCGGCGACCGCTACCTGCTGTGCTCCGATGGGCTGTCCGGGGTGGTCAGCGACGAGACGCTGCGGGACACGCTGGCCACCATCGAGGATCCCGAGGTCGCCACCCGTCAGCTGATAGACCTGGCCATCCACGGCGGCGGGCCGGACAACATCACCTCCATCGTGGCCGACGTGGTGGACATGGCCACGACGCGGGTTCGGCTGCCCAACGCACCGGTGCTGGCCGGGGCCGCTGCGAGCCTGGGCGACCTCACGCTTGGCGACGGGGTCGAACCGTTCGGCAGCGGGTTCGGCGACTTCGACGGCCGTCCGGTCGGCCATCTGCCGTCGCGGACCGCGCCGCAGCCTGCGCTGCACGACGACCTGGATCCCATGGACCCGATGACCTCCGCGGTCATGCCGGTGCCGGCGAGCGAGAACGGCACCGACCCGAGGACGGCGCGGGCGCGGCGCGGCCACCGCGCGCGCGGGCGGTCGAAGGGTCGGGGCGGCCGGCGCCGCTGGCCGATCGTGACCACCGCCCTCGTGGTGCTCGTGGCGGTCGTCTTCGGCGGCATCTACATCTTCTGGCGGGTGAGCCAGAACCAGTATTACGTCGCGGTGAACAGCAACGGCGAGGTCGTCATCTACCGTGGCATCAGCCAGCACATCGCCGGGTTCAGCTGGTCAAGCCCGTACGAGCTGACCGGGATAAAGCTGGCCCAGGTCCCGTCGAACTTCCAGCAGACGGTGAAGAGCGCCTACAGCACCGGCAGCCTGACCCAGGTCCGCGGCACGGTCGGGACCATCGGCGCCGCCGTCGACAACTGCCGCAACGCGTACGTGGCGCTGCGGAACTGGGCGACCGCGGAGAACAAGTACAACGCCGCCGTGACCCAGGCCAACCGCCAGCACAAGTCGACGAAAGGCATCCCCAAGCCCGGCGCGCAGCCGCCGGCCGCGGGCCCGATGTGCCCGTCGTCGCAGGCGTTCGGCATCCCGGCCAGTGCCCTGACGCCGGCTGCCGCGGGGTCGGGGTGACGCCGGCGGGGGGCCGGCGGGCGGGAGTGAGGCCCCGGTGAGCAGTATCACCATCCCGTCACTGGCGGTTGACCCAGGCAGCCCTGAGATCCCGGTAGCGCGCGGGAGGCGGCGCACCGAGCTGACCATGCTCATCTTCGCCTTCGCGCTGGTCGCGTTCGCCTTCGCCAACGTGGGCTACAGCCTGAAGGGCAGGCTGCCTTCGTCACTGGCGGAATACATGGGCGCGTTCGTCGTCATCACCGTGATCGGCCACCTGGCGGTGCGCAGGCTGGCCCCGTGGGCGGACCCGCTGCTGCTCCCGCTGGCGGCCATGCTGAACGGCCTGGGCGTGGTGATGACATACCGGCTGGCCGCGCAGGGCAACCTGCTCAGCGCTCCGCTCAGCTCGTCCGCGACCGGCATCCAGATCCTGTACACCGCGATCGGCGTCGGGTGTTTCGTCGCGGTTCTCGTCCTGATCCGCGAGCCCAGGGTGCTGCAGCGCTACACCTACTTGCTCGGCCTGATCGGCATGATCCTGATCGCGCTCCCCGCCTTCCTGCCGGCCCGCATCAGCGAGGTCCCCAACACCGATGCCAGGATTCAGATCGGCTTCCACGGCTTCAGCCTGCAGCCCGAGGAGTTCGGCAAGCTGGCGCTCGCCATGTTCTTCGCCGGCTACCTGGTGGTCAAGCGTGACGTCCTGGCCCTGGCTGGCCGCCGGGTGCTCGGCATCGACCTGCCGCGGGCCCGTGACCTGGGCCCCATTGTCCTGATCTGGGCGGCCAGCCTGCTGCTGCTGGTCTTCGAGAGCGACGTGGGCACCAGTGCCGTGTTCATGGGCCTGTTCGTGGCGATGCTGTACATCGCCACGTCGCGGACGTCCTGGCTGCTGCTCGGCTTCGTCATGTTCGTGGCCGGCGCGTTCGCCGCGAGCAAGCTGTTCTCCCACGTCGCCGAGCGGTTCGACGTCTGGCTGCACCCGTTCACGGCGGCCATGGCCAGCGGCCTCGCCTTCCAGCCCGACCAGGGCCTGTACGGGATGGCGGCGGGCGGCCTGCTCGGTAAGGGCCTGGGCGGCGGCCAGCCGTACCTCACGCCGCTGGTGCAAAACGACCTGGTGTTCACCGCCTTCGGCGAGGAACTTGGCCTGGCCGGGTGCATGGCCATCCTGCTCATCTACGGGTTGATCGTCCAGCGCGGGCTGCGCACCGCGATGACGGTCAAGGATCCGTTCTCCAAGCTGCTGGCGGGCGGCCTGTCGTTCATGCTCGCGCTGCAGGTGTTCGTCATAGTCGGCGGGGTGACCCGGCTGATCCCGCTTACCGGAATCACCACGCCGTTTCTGTCCCAGGGCGGATCCTCGCTGGTGGCAAGCTGGATCCTGATCGGGCTGCTGGTCCGGATCAGCGACACCGCCCGCCGCCCGCCGCCACGGCCGATCCAGGAAGAGGGGCTGACGCAGGTCGTGACGATGAAGTGAACCGCGCGCTGCGCCGGATATCGATCGCCGTGCTTGTGATGTTCGTGCTGCTGCTGGTCAACATCAACTACCTGCAGGGGTTCGAGCCCTCCAGCCTGGCGACCAAGCCGGGCAACTCGCGCGCGTTCTACGCCTCGCAGAACGAGTACGAGCGCGGCAGCATTTACACCTCGGACGGCGTGACCATCGCCGCGTCCAGGTTGAGCAGCAACAGCAGCGATTCGATCAAGTACCAGCGCTACTACCCGCACGGCCAGGAGTACGCCCCGGTGACCGGGTACGACACCCTGTACAGCGAGACCGGCCTCGAGTACTACGAGAACTCCGTGCTGAACGGCAGCGATCCGTCGCTGACCGTGCGGAACTTCATCGACCTGCTCACCGGCAAGCCGCGCAAGGGCGCGAGCGTCACCACCACGATCAACTCCAAGGCGCAGAATGCGGCCTGGAATGCGCTGGAGAGCGACACCAACGGCAAGCCGGGGGCGGTGGTCGCGCTGAACCCCCAGACCGGCGCCATCCTGGCCATGGCCTCCTACCCAAGCTACGACCCGAATAAGCTGGCCACCCACAACGGCAACCAGCTCAACGCGAACGACAAGGCTCTGCTCAACGCGGCGGGCAACCCGCTGCTGAACCGGGCCATCAACTTCACCTGGCCGCCAGGCTCGACGTTCAAGATCGTTACCAGCTCGGCCTATCTCACCAAGAACCCGGGCAAGAACAATCAAACCAACGTCTACTCACCCACCCAGCTCACGCTCCCGCAGACGACACACGTCCTGACCAACAACGACGGCGAGGTTTGCGGGAACGGCAGCGGCCAAGTGCCGCTGATCACCGCCTTCGCCCAGTCGTGCGACACGACGTTCGGCAGCCTCGGGGAGAAGCTGACCGGACCGACGCTGAACGACTTCGCCGGGCTGTTCGGCATGAACAGCAAAAAGCTGACGATCCCGATGCCGGTGACCCAGAGCAACTACGTCATCCCGCCGAGCCAGGCGCTGACCGCGTTCTCGGCCATCGGGCAGTACAGCGACACCGTCACCCCGCTGCAGGAGGCCATGTTCGCGGCGACCATCGCCAACGGGGGCAAGCTGATGACGCCTTACCTGGTGCAGCAGGTCACCGCCAGCGACCTGAGCACCGTCGACAAGACCACGCCGGCCCAGCTGAGCCAGCCGGTCTCGTCCAGCGTCGCCAGCCAGCTAGGGCAGATGATGCTGGCGGTGGTGCAGCAGCCCGACGGCACCGCGGCCGCCTTCAACACCGCGGCCGTGGGCTTCACCATGGCAGGCAAGACAGGCACCGCGCAGAACGGCGCCAACAACACCGGGCTCGACGACGCCGTTTTCACTGCGTACGCACCGTACGACAACCCGCAGATCGCCGTCGGCGTCATAATTCAAGGCGGAGGTTACGGGGCGACTGCGGCCGCCCCCATCGCTGTGCAGGTCATCAAGGCCTACCTGGCTTCCTTGAGGAAATAGAGTGACCGATTACCTGCTCGCGGGTCGCTACCGGCTGACAGACCGGATAGCGGCCGGCGGCATGGGAGAAGTCTGGCGCGGCGAGGACGTGGTGCTCAACCGTGCGGTCGCGGTGAAACTGCTGCCGACGGGGAGGGCGGGCGACGAGCCGTTCCTGGCCAGGTTCCGGGCCGAGGCGCGGTACGCGGCCAGCTTGTCGCATCCGGGCATCGCCCGGGTCTACGACTACGGCGAGTCGGCCGAAACCGGCGGGGCCTACCTGGTCATGGAACTGGTCAAGGGCGAGCCGCTGTCGGCGATCCTTGACCGGGCGGGAAGGCTCTCGCCCGACGCCACCCTGGACATCGTCGGTCAGGCGGCGCGGGCGCTCGACGCCGCGCATCAGGCCGGAATCGTGCACCGGGATATCAAGCCGGGCAACCTGCTCGTCGCCGCGGGCGGCACCACGAAGATCACGGACTTCGGGATCGCCACCGCGGTGGCCGCCGCACAGGCCTCCCACCTGACCGAGACCGGCATGGTGATGGGCACGGCGATGTACGTCTCGCCCGAGCAGGCCACGGGTGCGCCGGTGGACGCCGCCTCGGACATCTACTCGCTCGGGGTGGTCGCCTACGAGTGCCTGGCCGGGCACGTGCCGTTCATGGCCAGCGAGCCGCTAGCCATCGCCTACGCGCACAAGCACGCGCCGGTGCCCCCGCTGCCGCCGGATGTACCACCGGTGGTCGCCGACCTGATCTACGACATGCTGGCCAAGACCCCGGCCGGCCGGCCGGCCAGCGTGCGGGTGGTGGCCGACCGGGCCGAGGTGCTGCGGGAGGCCCTGGCCATCGGCGATGTCGGCCCGGCCGGTGACGTCGCGGGCGCGACCAGGGCGGACGTGCGCTCGACCAGGGCGGACATGTATCCCACCCGGGCGGACGTGCAGCCCACCAGGGCGGACCTGCCCACCGCCCCGCCTGGCGTGCCGCGTGCGACGGGCCGTTACCCGGCCCTGCCCGGCCCCGGGCAGGGCCGCGACGAGAGCCGCCGCTGGGTGACGGCGGGCCTGACCGTGCTGCTGTGCGCCATCGCGGCCGCGGTCGGCCTGTACATCTCCAATCACGCCGGGGGTCAGGCCACAGGGAACCTGGGAAACAACACCGTGCAGCACCTCAGCTCGTCCGCCGCGCCGCCGTCGCCGACTACACCGACCGCCGCGTCCAGCCCGAGTCCTAGTACGGTGGAGCCGTCAACGGCGCCCGCCACGACGGCGAGCCCCAAGCACACGAAGTCAGCGAAACCTTCAACATCCCCGACGGGGACGTCATCATCGTCGGCGAGCGCGAGCGCGAGCGCGTCGGCGAGCAGTTCCGGTAGCCCGACAAGCACAACATCCGCAAGCCCGACGCAGACGGGGGCGACGATTACTCCCACGTCTTCCCCGTCGTCCTGAAAGATACTGGCAATTACCCAGGGTGGTTTGGCAGAGTGCGAGACATGACACAGCCCCGGCTCCTCGGCGGCCGCTACGAGCTCGACGGCGTCGTCGGCCGCGGCGGCATGGCCGAGGTGTACCGTGCGCGCGACATCCGGCTCGACCGGATCGTGGCGATCAAGACGCTGCGCGCCGACCTGGCCAGGGACCAGATATTCCAGGCCAGGTTCCGCCGCGAGGCCCAGTCGGCGGCCTCGCTGAACCACCCGAACATCGTGGCGGTCTACGACACCGGCGAGGACATGGCGACCGGGTTGCCCGTGCCCTACATCGTGATGGAGTTCGTCGACGGCCGCACGGTGCGCGACCTGCTGCAGGACGGCCACCGGCTGTTGCCAGAGCGGTCGCTTGAGATCATCGACGGCGTGCTGCGCGCCTTGGACTACAGTCACCAGGCCGGCATCGTGCACCGGGACATCAAGCCGGGCAACGTGATGGTGACCCGCAACGGCGACATCAAGGTCATGGACTTCGGCATCGCCCGCGCCATGAGCGACGCGCAGGCCACGATGACCCAGACGGCGCAGGTGATCGGCACCGCACAATACCTGTCGCCGGAACAGGCCAGGGGCGAGCGGGTCGATTCCCGCAGTGACCTGTACTCGACCGGCTGCCTGCTTTACGAGCTGCTGTGCGGCCGCCCGCCGTTCACCGGCGACTCGCCGGTCGCGATCGCCTACCAGCACGTCAGGGAGAACCCGGTCCCCCCGTCCCGGGTTGACCCGGACGTCCCGGCCTGGGCCGATGCGATCGTGCTTAAGGCGATGGCCAAGAGCCCGGCCGATCGCTACCAGACGGCCGCCGACATGCGCGCCGACCTGCAGCGCGCCGCGGCCGGCATGCCGGTGGCGGCGGCGCCGCCGACCAGGGTGGACATGTACCAGGGCACCCAGCGGATGGGCGCCGACCCGATGATGGCGGGCCGGACCGCCGCGATCCCGCCGGTGGCCGACTACGAGTACGCCGGGGGTGGCGGCGGCTACGGCTACGGCGACGGCAACGGCGGGCGGCGCAGCCACAAGTGGATCCCGTGGGTCGTCGGGCTGGTGCTGGTCCTCGGCGTCGTCATCGGCGTGGCCTACTACCTGCTGGCGGGGGGCAAGACCTACTCGGTGCCGCTGGTGAACAACCAGACCCTCTCCCAGGCCGAGCAGGCGATCACCTCCAACGGCCTGCGCTGCTGCACCGTGATCTACCAGGCCGACGACAACGTGGGCAAGGGCCTGGTGATCAGATCCAATCCGCCCGAGGGCGACAACGTGGCCCAGAACACCCTGGTGACACTGTACGTGTCCAAGGGAGCGGCGCCGGTCACCGTGCCGAACGTGGAAGGCAAGCAGGAGAACGTGGCCCAGAACACGCTGCAGAACGCCGGCTTCCAGGTCTCGGTCCAGCAAGACACCACGTCAACCGAGCCGTCGGGAACGGTGGTCAACCAGAGTCCGGTAGGCGGCACCAGCGTGCCCCCCGACTCCAAGGTGACGATCTTCGTCTCCGGCGGGACCCCCGTGCCGAACGTAGTCGGCGTGCCCGCGAACAGCGCCGTTACCCTGCTGCAGAACGACCGCTTCAAGGTGAACCAGATCATGACGGCCGGGCCCGCTGGAACGACCCCGGGCAACGTATGGCAGCAGAGTCCAAGCGCCAATACCTCGGAGCCAGCCGGGTCGACCGTGAACATCTACATCCAGCCGGCCGCCGCCACGCCATCGCCGACGCCGGATACCACGCCATCCAGCCCGACCCCGTCCGGCAGCGCGCCCGGAGTCGGCGGCGGATTCTGATAGGAGGCCGTCGTGCCCAAGTCGCGCGTCCGTAAGAAGACGGTCTATACGCCGCCGCCGCCGAAGTCGGCGCGGCGGAAGGTCAGCCCGCCCTGGGTCGGCCCTACCATCGTGGGCTGCCTGATCCTCGGCCTGGCCTGGATCGTGGTGTACTACGTCACGCAGGGATCGGTGGCCGGCATGTCAACGCTGGGCGCATGGAACCTCGTGATCGGCTTTGTGCTTATCATCGTCGGCGTCACGCTTTCGACGCGATGGCGCTGACCGCTGGTTTACAGTCCCGCCCTGGTCAGCTGGCCGTTCCTGATCACGACCGCGAGCGCGATCAGGCCCACGACGGCCACGGTGGCGAGTACCTGAATCACGGCGCGGTTCTTCCTTGGCGCGTACGCGTAGGCCGCGGTCAGGACCGCGCCGGTGAGCAACCCGCCGATGTGGTCCTGCCAGGCGATGATGTTGTGCAGGAAGAGGCTGAGGGCCAGGTTGATGGCAATCAGCGTGACGATCCCGCGGGCGTCGAGGCGAAGCCGCCTTGACACCACGAACCAGGCGCCGAACAAGCCGAAGATGGCGCCCGAGGCGCCGACCGCCGGGGCGTTCTGCGGCGCGAGGTAGTAGTACATCACCCCGCCGCCGACCGCGCTCAGCAGGTAAACGGACAAGAAGCGCGCGCGGCCGAGGAGGCCCTCCAGGGCGGGGCCCACGAAGATAAGGGCCCACATGTTGAACAGGATGTCCACAAACCCCAGGCCGCTCGGCCCGGCCAGGAACGCGGACGTGATCAGCCGGTACCACTCGCCCGCGGCCACGCCGTGGGCCGGACCGCCGCCCGCATACGATGCGTACCCAAAAAGCTCCAGGTTGTTGACCCAGCCCGGGCGGACCCAGGTGACCAGGTACACCGCGACGTTGATCGCGATCAGCGTCCAGGTGACGACGGCGCCCGCGGCCGGGCGCCCGCCGAACACGGTCCTGGGCTGCCGGGTTTGCCCGGCGCCCTGACCGACGCAGTCGACGCACTGCTGGCCCACCGAGGCCGAGCGCATGCAGTCCGGGCATGCGTGCCGCCCGCACCGCACGCACGACACGTACGTCTCGCGCCCAGGGTGCCGGTAGCAGGTGGGGACCTCCTGCTGACCGCCCGGTTCTGGATCGCTCGGCGTGCTCACCGCTCAGCCCATCAGCTGGTCTGGGGGCCGCGGTTCACGGTGACGGACTCGATTGTGACGTCCTGCACTGGGCGGTCCTGGCTGCCGGTCTTCACCCGGCTGATCTGGTCCACCACGTCGGCGCCCTCGATGACCTCGCCGAAGATGGTGTGCTTTCCGTTGAGCCAGGGCGTGGGGCCGACCGTGATGAAGAACTGCGAACCGTTGGTGCCGGGCCCGGCGTTCGCCATCGCCAGCAGGTACGGCCGGTCGAAGACCAGGTCCGGGTGGATTTCGTCGGCGAACTTGTAGCCGGGGCCGCCGCGGCCGCTGCCGAGCGGATCGCCGCCCTGGATCATGAAGTCCGGAATGACGCGGTGGAACACGGTCCCGTCGTACAGCCTGGCCGTCGTCTGGCGCCCCGTGCCCGGGTCGGTCCACTGCCTGGCGCCTTCGGCCAGTTCCACGAAGTTGCGTACGGTCTTCGGCGCGTGGTCAGGGAAAAGGCGGACGACAATCGTGCCCTGGCTGGTCTGCAACGTGGCCGTCAGCGTGTCTGCCATGCGATCTCCTCGTGCGGTTATCCCTGTGGCCTTGTACTTCTCTACGCAAAACATCCTCAGCATCACCGTACCGGTAGCGAGAGATGGTTGAACCCTGCCGGGGCGGGAAGTCTGTGATAACCAGATGCTCGGGAGGTTTACTGTGTCGACAATCAGCTCCGACCGTACTAACGGCGGGACGGCCACGATCGGCGGGCGCGCGAGGGACGCCTGCGCCCAGGCGGTCCCCCTCGGAAGGCGCGCTGGAACGACGGCGGTCCAGGGAGCCCGCCAGGGGGTTGCGGGCGCGACCCAGTGGGCCGGGCCGCGGGTGCAGGACGCCGTGACCGGCGCCAGGATATGGGCTGCCCCCTGGTTCGAGGGCGTCGCCGACGCCGTTGACAACTCGGTCGCGCCCATGGTGTCAGGCGCTCTTCGCTCCACCGCCCGCCAGGTCAGGCCGCCAGAACCGGCCAAGTCCGGCATGGCGAGGATGCTCGACTGGCGCTGGCTGCTCGGCCTCGGCGCAATGCTCGCCGCGGCCGGGGCATCGGCGACCGTCGCGATGCGGCGCCGTTACGCCAATGCCACCGCGCAGGCCGAGGACACCACCGAACCGGACGTCGTCGGCGGCTCGCCGAATGGCCCGTACCCCGCTGATACCGACCGCTCCGACATCAACGGGCGGACGACACAGGACAGGTAACCGATCCGCCTGCCGTCGCCCGATCCGGTACCGTCTAGTCACGGGTTAGTCACGAGCACCGCGGTCCCCGGTGCCCCGGGCACGGTCGATCGGCAGGCGGACGAATTGGCAAGCGAGAACGACGGGCCAGCGCGGCTCACCGGAGCCCGGCTCACCGGAGCGCTGGCCGCTGCCGCGATCGCCTCCTCGACGCTGATCATCGTCGTGATCTCGGCCGCAGGTCCCAGCGTCTCGGTTCCCGTGATGGACCCGGCGGCCGGTAGCCCGCCCTGGTGGCATGCACTGCACCTGACGGCCACGCTGGTGACCACGTCGCTGTGGGCCGCGCTGGTCTTGGGCTGCGCGGGCGTGATCGCCGGCCTGATCGCCGTGCACCGCGGCGCGCGGCCCCCGGCGCGCGCGCTGATCGTGTTCGCGTTGCTGGCCGTCGCCGTGCTGACCGTGCTGCCGCCGGCGGGCTCCACCGACGCCATCTCATACGCCGCCAACGGCCGGATGGCAGTAATCGGCCACAGCCCTTACGTCATGACGCCGCTGCAGCTTGAGCGAAGCGGTGACCCGATCGGCAGGCAGATCCCGTTCGCCGAGATACCGTCCACCTGGACGACCACGGTGTCCGTGTACGGTCCCGTGGCCAGCGGCGCTGAATGGGTCGGGGCCGAGCTCGGCGGGTCGTCGCTGGCCCGGATCACGTTCTGGCTCAAGCTGGAGGAGGCGCTTGCGTTCGGCGCGGTGATCCTGGTCCTTGACCGCATGCTCAGGTCCGATCCCGCCATGCGCCTGCGCGCGCACCTGCTGTGGTCGGTGAACCCGCTGCTGTTCTGGGAGATCGTCGCGAGCGGCCACATCGACGGGCTCGCCGCGGTATTCGGCCTGCTGGGGGTGGCCGCGCTGCGCGCCCGCGGCCCCAGTAGCGACCAGCAGAGTAGCAACCAGCAGAGTAGCGACCAGCAGAGCGGCAACCAGCGGAGGATCGGCATCGGCGGCGCGGCGCTGGCCGGGCTGCTGATCGGCGTCGCCGCCGGCATCAAGGTCGAGTACGCGCTGTTCGGCCTGGCCGTGGCCTGGGCCTGTCGCAGGTCGGTCAGGCCGCTGGCCGCGGCGGCGGCGGGTTTCGCCGTGGTGGTGGTTCCGGCCTACCTCGCGGCGGGTGTTCCCGCGATCAAGATCCTGCTTACGCGCAGTCCCGGGATCACCTGGGACACCATGTACCAGCTGTTCTGGCGGCCGGTGCTCGGATACACCAGGTTCGGCGTGACCAACGTCCCTCCGCACCTGGAACTGATCGCGTACCTGCTGTTCGCCGCCGTCGCGGTGCTGGCCGTGGCGCGCGTCCCGGACCCGGTGCCTGGCCTGCCCGCGCTCGCCCCGGCGCTGGCGCTGAGCCTGGCCTGGCTGTTCTTCACCGGCTTCCAGCGGCCCTGGTATGACGTCATGGCCCTCAGCCTGCTCGCGTTGTACCCGGCATCCCGGCTGGACTGGGTGGTCCTGGTGCGCCTGCTGGCCGGGGGGATCGTTTACGTGCAGGCGGTGCAGAGCCCGGTCCAGCCGCACTGGCTCGCCGACATCGGCCAGTTCAACGGGACGTGGCTGACGCCTGGCATCAGGCTGCTGGCCGCGGTCGCACTGGTCTGGCTGTGCGTTTCCGGCCGCTGGGGATGGCGTTCGCGGGTCGCCGCGTCCCCTGGCAAGCTGCCCGAGCTCGCCCAGGCAACCTGAGACGAGTTCTCCACAAGCACGAGCTGTGGATAACGCGGAACGTAACGTCCCAGGATGGTGGGGGTCACTGGCAACTAAATGCACACGTCTGTGGATTCAACTGTGGACAACCGGGGACCTACAGGGGCTGATCCGGGGGATCCCCGAGCGCGTCTCCAGTCAGGTAGAGCCGTGGCCAGCGGCAGTCAACGAACTGGTCGAGGTATCCGGTCAGCCGCTCGTCGAAGTCATCGTCTTCCGCGTCGGCGCCGACGGCCTCCTCGACCACGGACGGGCTGTCCACACCGAACGCCACCGCCCTGAGCTCCCACGCATCGCGTTGCGCACCGTCGTACCAGCGCTGGACGGTCCCGACCTGCCGCGCGCAGGTATCGCCCGCGATGGCCTGCCCGTAGGTCCGCTCCCACTCCGGGCTGCGCGGGTGCGGGCCGGCGCCCGGGTTCTTCCTGTCGGCTGACTTGAGCGAGTCGAGGACCAGCGTCCATTTGTAGGCGGGCGCGAGCCACCTGGGCTCCTCTCGCTGGCACAACCAGATGCCGCGGGACAGCCTGGCCCTGATCGCGGTGCTGACGTGCGCGGTCAGGCCGACCGGGCTGACCCGTCCGGCGATGACCGGCACCCGGGCGCTGACCGCTGCGTCCACGCCGTGTGATATTGCGCAGTCCCGCAGCCGGGAGGGCATCATCTGCAGCAGGGACAGCAGCGTGGTCCTCGGCACCGGCATCGGCCAGCCGGTCAGGTGGGCCACGACCGACAGCTCGGCCCACAGCCTGATGGCCGGGTAATCCTCGAGGACGCGCTGGGCCATCCGCATGTCCCGCAGCGTGCACGGCCGCTCGGCGCAGTCCGCACCGCAGGTCGTGCTGCGCGGCAGGACCACCCCGCCCGGGGCCGTCGGCGCGGTGGCGGACGCCGCCTCGCGGCCGGTGCCGTCGGGCATCCGCGCCAGTACCGGATAGTCCATGCCGTCGGCGAAGACCGCGGCCTCACCGGGGCGGAGCGTGACCAGGAAACGGTTCTGCGCCCTGGTCATGTTCATGGTGGCGCCCACCGCGTCCCGGTCGTCGGCCGCCGGGAGGCGGTGGGTTATCTTCACCGCGGTGTTCTTGATGACGTCGGCGACCAGGCGCTCGGGTATCTGCTCGGCGATGATCAGTCCCTCGCCGTAGGCACGGATCTCGGCCAGCAGGCCGGCGAACATCTCGACCGCGTGCGCGGCCGCGCCCCCGGCTCCGCCCGAGGCTTCCGGACGGCGCAACAGCCGGTGCGCCTCCTCGATGACGGTGAGGTGGCGCAGCTTGAGCCCGAAAGTCCCGGCAGGCCGGGAAGGCCCATCCGGGCCGCCGGCCGACCGCGCCCGGTGTTCCATCCGCAGGTGCTCGACCAGCCTGATCAGCACGGTGCCCATGAGGAACGCCTTGTCGGCGTCGTCGCCCACGTCCTCGATCTCGAGCACGGCGCTGGTCCGCAGCAGCCGGCCGAAGTCGAGCTGGTGGCCGCCCTCGAGGAAACGGCCGGTGGTGCCGAGCCGCAGGCTTGACAGCCGCACCTTGATGAAGCCGAGCACATCATCGGTAACCCGCTGGCTGTAGCCGATTTCCCTGACGATCCTTATGGCGGCCCGCTGCAGGTCGGCCAGCGTGGGGTAGCGGGGGCTCGAGTCCGCGGCGAGCGTCTCGCCCAGCGCCATGTCCCACCCGGCATCCTCGTAGACCCTGGTCAAAGCAGCGCTGAGCACCTGCGGGAACGGCTCCTCGGACCGGAACGAGGCGATGAACAGGGCCTTCACCAGGTCCGCATGGGTCTGCAGGGGGAACCGGCGGCCCTCGGCGTCCGGCGCCGGTTCCAGCGGGTTCAGGCCGGCCGCGATCGCGTCGGATTCCCCCGGCCTGATCCGTACCACCTCCGCGGTCTGGCGCGCGGCCATCAGCCGGTACTCGGCCTTGGCCGGCTCCACCACAAGCCACGGGATCCCGGCCCCGGTCGCGGCCTCGAGCAGCGCGCGTACCGTCTGCGACTTGCCCGCGCCGGTGGCGCCGCACACGAACACGTGCCTGTTCAGCGACTCGAGCGGGAGCACAAGCGGCCCGGCCGGACGGCGGCTGCGGTCCAGGATCTCGCCCAGCTCGACCGACTCGCGCTCCGGGGCCGGTTCGGGTGTGACGTCGAAGTCGGGTCCAAGCGCGAGACGCACGCCGGGGACCTCGTGCTCGGGCGGCCGGGCGATGGCCGCGACCAGTTCGGTACTCGCGTAGAAGGGATATCCCGGCGCTGTATCGCCGTCGGCCTGATCCGCGACCGGGCCCGGATCGTCCATGAGCTCGCGCAGGCTTCCGGCCCTGCTGGCAACGCCGCTGGCAGCCCCACCCCCGGCCGGTGCTATGGCGTATGGCAGGTCGGCCAGGTCGGCCGAGGCGCAGATCAGGCCGGCCACCCGGGACGCGGCGTCGGGATCGGCGCCGCCCGCGGCCAGCCTTACCCGCCACAGGCCGACCGAGATGCCCTTGCGCAGCTCGGCGTGACGCATGTGCAGGCGGCGGGCCACCACGGCCCGTTCGGGAAATCGATCGGAGTTACCTGCGGCCAGGTGCTCGCGGTCGGCCACCTCGTCGGCGATCTTCTGAATCTGAGCCGACCCGAGCGGCTCGGCCAGCAGCAGCCAGCCGAACGGCCCTGGCCACACCGCCAGCAGGCATTCTTCCAACGACGGCGGAGGGCGCTGCGCGCGGCGTTCGGTCTCGGGCAGGAGCCCGTCGCTGATCCCGCCGATGGCACGCCAGTACGGCAGCCGCGACATGTGCACGGCCAGCGCGCCGCGGGACAGCCGCTCGGCCCTGGCGCCGCCGGGCAGGGTCAGGAAGACCTTGTCCTGCTCCTGGCTGCCGACCAGGGCCGGGCCTGCCACCAGGAACCGGACCGGGCCGCCCGCGCTGTCCCGCACCCAGCCCAGGGCGAGCGTTCCGCCCGCCTGGCCGGCCGCGGCGTGGTAGGCCGCGACCAAAGCGGCTAGCCGCTGCGTCCGGCCCGGGTCATGTGGCTGCTCCCTTGACGCCTCGGCCTCGCCGGCGTCCGGCCGTCGCGGGATCTCGGTGATCCGGTAGCCGTCGAGCTCGCTGAGCTGCTGCCACGGCGCGCCTTCCGACATGGTGCCTTTCCCGCGGGTTTGCCACATCTGTCACGAATACCTTAAGCCGCCGTCGGCCCATGGGTCGTAACCCGGCGGCCAGGTCCGCCAGTCGGCGAAGGCCGGCGGACCCCGGCGGCGGGACCGCGCGATGACCTGCAGTCCGGCAAATGCGCCCATGGCCGCCACCGCCATGGCGATCACGACGAGCCGGGCCCAAAGGCCGGCCGCGGGCCAGTCGGCCCGGCTCGCGGCCGCGTGCACGGCCGGCGCCGTGGGCGCAGACATACACAAAAAAGCCAGGGCCGCCACCCCGGCCGCCGTCAGGGTCGAGAGGATGCGCTTGCGCCCCGCCACCGCGACCCGTTCCGCGCGCCGGGCGCGGCACGGGCAGGTCGGCCAGTCGCCCGCCACCATCGGCCACCTGCCTTCCCCGGCACTCGCCAGTCTCCGGTCACAAAACGGAATACGGCCGGGCGGCCTGGCGCGGTTCGGCCGTGGCGTGCCCGTCATGAACCGGTAATGGGTTTGCCCGCGGCGGGCGCGGCATCAGCCCAGCCCCGGGCCGAGGACCCGGGAGAGGTAGGGATTGCCGAACCGCTCCTCGGGGTCGACGTCGGCCCGAACCCGGCGGAAGTCATCGAAGTGCGGATAGAGCGGGCGCAGCCGCCCGGAATCCATCGAGTGCAGCTTGCCCCAGTGCGGCCGCCCCGCCGCCCCGGCCGCGATGGACTCGAACAGGTCGAAGTACGCCCGGTAGGGCAGCCCCACGTACTGGTGGATGGCGATGTAGGCGGTGTCCCTGCCGTAGCCGGTGGACAGCCAGATGTCATCGGCCGCGGCCACCCGCACCTCGACCGGGAACATGACGGGCTCGGCCAGCCGCGAGACTGCGCGGCGCAGTTCGGCGAGCACGCCGCGCAGTGATTCACGTGGAACTGCGTACTCGGATTCCACGAAGCGGACCCGCCTGGGCGTGACGAACACCCGGTACGACGCGTCGGTGTAGGACCGCGAGGACAGGGCGGCCGAGGCGAACCGGCCGAGCGCGGGGATCAGCCGGGGCGCGGCCCGCCCGGCCCGGCACAGGGAGCCGAAGGCGGCGTTCTCCATGACCTCGAATTCCCAGAACCTGCGCCAGCCCGGCAGCGGCGCGCCGCCGCCAGGGACCCGGTTGTTGCGCTTGACCAGCGCGTTGCGGCCGTAGGGGAACCAGTAGAACTCGAAGTGATCGTTGTCCGCCGCGAGCGCGTCGAACTGCTCAAGGACCTGGTCGACCGGCACCGGGCGCTCGTCCGCGGCCAGCGTGAACGACGGCACGCAGCGCAGCGTGACGGCGCTGACCACGCCAAGCGCGCCGAGGCCGACCCGCGCCGCCGCGTACAGTTCGGGCCGCACCGACGCCGAGCAGCTGACCGCCGAGCCGTCGGCCAGTACCAGGTCAAGCGCCTCGACCTGGGTGGCGAGCCCGCCCAGCCGGGCGCCGGTGCCGTGCGTCCCCGTGGCCAGGGCGCCCGCGATCGTCTGCGCGTCGATGTCGCCCAGGTTCGCCATGGCCAGCCCGAACTCGCCGAGCGCAGCGTTCAGCGCCCGCAGCGTGGTCCCCGACCTGACGGTGACCAGGCCGGTGCGGCTGTCCGCGGCGGTGACGCCAGTCCACAGAGAAAGGTCCAGGGCCACGCCGTCGGTGACGGCGGCCGGGGTGAAGGAATGCCCGCTGCCGAGCGCCCGCACCCGGAGCCCGGCCGACGCCGCGTCCTTGACCGCGGCGCAGATCTCGGCCTCGTCGCGCGGCTGGCACCAGCGCGCGGGCGTCGCGGTCGCGTTCCCCGCCCAGTTCTTCCACTCCCGGGGACCGGCATCCGGCGGGGCGGCACGTCGCTTCATCATTGGGACATATTCACATTGTCAACGGCGGCGGTCTACTGTGCGAGCATGTCAGTCGATCAGGGCGGCCAGCGCACCACCGACGCCGGGCGCGCGTCCGGCACCCCGCGGGCCGGGGCCCTGCGCGAGCGGTACGACCGCGCGACCGCCGATCTCGACCCGCCGCTGGCCCTGGTCGACCTGGACGCGTTCGACCGGAACGCCGCCGACCTGACCCGCCGGTCCGCTGGCCGCCCGATCCGGGTCGCGACCAAATCGCTGCGCTGTCGGTACCTGATCGCGCGCGCCCTGGCCCGGCCCGGGTACCAGGGCCTGATGTGCTACTCGCTGCCCGAAGCCCTGTGGCTGCACGCCGTCGGTACCGGCGACGACCTGCTGGTCGCCTACCCCACGGTGGACCGGACGGCGCTGCGGGCGCTGGCCGCGAGCGAGCGGGCCAGGCAGCAGATCACGATCATGGTCGACTCGGCCGAGCAGCTTGACGTGGTGGACCGCGCCCTGGGCGACGGCCATCCCGAGATCAGGGTCTGCCTCGAGCTCGACGTCTCCTGGCGCCCGCTGGCCGGGCGGCCGCTGGTCCACATCGGTACCAGGCGCTCCCCGCTGTACACGCCGCGGCAGGCCGCCGGGTTCGCCGAGACGATCACGAGGCGGCCGGGCTTCCGCCTGGTCGGCGTCATGGGCTACGAGGGCCAGATCGCGGGCCTGGGCGACGCCCCGCCCGGGCATCCGGTACGGGCCCGGCTGATCAGGGGCATCCAGCGCCGTTCGGCCGCCGAGTTGCGCCACCGCCGGGCCGAGGCGGTCCGCCTGATCGAGGGCCTGACCAGCCTGGAGTTCGTGAACGGCGGCGGGACAGGCAGCCTGGAGTCGACCGCGGCGGACGCATCGGTGACCGAGCTGACCGCGGGCTCGGGCCTGGTCGGCCCGACCCTGTTCGACGCCTACCGGCACTTCGCCCCGCGGCCCGCGCTGGCGTTCGCGCTGCCCGTGGTGCGCAGGCCGGGCCCGGGGATCGCCACGCTGTTCACCGGCGGCTACGTCGCCTCCGGCACCGGGACGCCGGACCGGCTGCCCCGGCCGTACCTGCCGCCCGGCCTCACCCTCACCGGCGTCGAGGGCGCGGGCGAGGTTCAGACGCCGGTGCGCGGCGCGGCCGCCGACCGGCTCCGGCCCGGCGACCGGGTCTGGCTGCGCCACGCCAAGGCCGGCGAGCTGGCCGAGCGCTTCACGCAGTACCACCTGCTCGACGGCGACCAGCTCACCGCCGTACCCACCTACCGCGGCGAAGGCCAGTGCTTCGGCTAGGAGGGCGCTCGGCGGTTCAGGTTGCCCGGCGCTTCATGTCGCCCGGCGGCGGGCCAGCTGGACGGTCGCGGCGATGAGCAGCACCGACAGCGCAAGCAGTCGGCCGCCCTCGATCCACTGGATCGGCCCGAACCGGCTGCCGGGCTGGTAGCTGGTCCACTGTGTGTAGCCGTGCGAGGTGAGGCACTGCGCAACGGCCTTCGGCTTGCCGCCAGCTCAGCCCGCAGCGTACCGGAGGGCAACAGGTCCGCCGGGGCAGCTGAGCCCGCGATCTAGGGCCGTGTAACGATGCGCCTTACGCCGGGGCAGACGAAGATGCGGCCGTACTTCGCGCCGGTGATCTCCCGCAAGATCTCCATCTTCTCAAGCTTCGCGAACGCGTCGTTCGCGGTGTTGTAGGTGACCCCGTGACGTTCAGCCGTGCTTGTCGGCGTTAGCGACGGGTAGCCGATAAGGTCCTCAACGATGTCGACCACGAACCCGTGCTTCCGATTGTCCCGGACGATCTGGAGCAGCCCCTCGCGGACGGCGAGAAGCTCCTCGATCCGCTGGACCATGTCCGCAGCCTGGGCTTCCACGGCGGTGGCGAAGAATCGTACCCACGGATCGAAGTCCCCGGTGATACTGACCTCGCGCAACAGGGACCTGTAGTCTTCCTTGCGCCGCTTGAGCCAAGGTGACAGGTTCAGCACCGGGTAGGCGAGCATGCCCGCCTCCATCAGTTGAAGCACGACGACCAAGCGCCCCAGCCTGCCGTTCCCGTCGCTGAAGGGGTGCAAGGTCTCAAACTGGTAATGACCAACGGCAGCCTTGACGAGCAGCGGTATCTGATCGGTAGCGTTGTTGATCCACTTCTCCCAGTTCGAGACTCCATCCCGCAAGAGGTCTCCCTCCGGGACCGGAACGAAGCGCGATTGCTGGATCCCCAGCTCTCGCTCTCCGATGAAGACCTGGGTCTCGCGGAGCCGCCCTGAATCGGACATCTCCCCTCGGGTCCCACGGACGAGGATCAGCTGTAGCTCGCCGAGCATCCTCACACAGATCGGCAGCTCCTTGACTAGCTCGAACCCGCGCTCAGCGGCGGCGACGTAGTTCATGACTTCTCGTAGTTCGGCGCTCTGCCGGCTGGCCTCGATGAAGTCCGCCGCCAAGACCTCGTCGAGGGGCGCGAATGTCCCTTCCAGCTCGGAGGTGCTCTGCGCCTCGCGCCTGAGAACAGGCCCGACAAGCAGCCGCGGGTCTGGTAGGCGCCGAACCGCGAAGTCGAGCCGACCTAGCGCCAGACTCGCATCTGTGACGGCCTTGTACGTAGCCTGGGTGAGCTGGACAACAGTGGGCGCGGGATCCGGGACGAAGGCGAAGTGGTTGTAGTCCAAGTCCAGGAACAAGTCATGTCCCTTGATCGACACCAAGTGGCCTATCGGTGACTTGGTGAAACGCTCAACATCCACAGCAGCTTCTCCAGCAACGTAGTTGCTACGAATCTCAGCCAAAGATTCGTAGAAAAATCGAGTTTTCTACGAATCACAGTTTTGAGATTATCGGATGCAGTCGCGTTGTACGAACGTCACGACACGTACCCCATCGCTACCGTCGGCGGGCCGGATCGTTCCGCTCAAGGCAAGCGGTTAAGACGAAGGCAGGCCTGCGATTGTCCTAACCGTTTGCTGGTCTAGCCCCGACGCTGCCACCCCTTCGGGGCTGACCCGCGCGCGAGTCGTAGAAGCGGCCATCCCGGTCCTGATCGTCGGCCTTGCCCAGCTCCTCACGCCAGTCACGGCCGCCAAGGTAGTGCGCGAGGAACCAGTCGTACTTGTAGTCGTAGCCGACCGAGTCCTCGTACGCGAGCCGTTCAGCGATCCGGCGCAGGGCTACGCGGCTCCGCGACCTGGGCTGGAACCAGCCGAGCCACCTGTTGCCGATCGCGGCGCCGACGATAGCGATTCTCGGGCCGAGCCAGACACCGGGAGTGCCCATGGTCGGCAACCGTAGCGTTGCTACGCAGGCGCACCAGACGCCACGCCGGGCTTCCGGTCATCATCCCTTGCCGCCCTCAAACCTGCGGACGATCCGATTCCCAGCCATGACCACCCTCGGCGCGCATCCCGTCGATAGCGCCACGCCGCCCGCCGAGGGCATCCTTGAGCCCGTCCAGCGTCCGCAGGAGGCTCTCCACGTCATCCCCTGCGGCCTCGCTGACAACTTTGTACACACTGCTTAACATGGGCATGCTAAGTCACATAAGCGCTGCTCGCGGAGCCCGGTAACCCGCTGGCCGCCGGTACGCTCACTCCCATGCCTGGTGGAATCAAGGTGACGATCCGCGACGGCCGTCCCGGTCGCGCGGGTACCGGGGACGGCCCTGGTGAGATCCTCGAAGAACGCGACAGCGCCGAGCCGTTCACCGTGGGAGACAAACTCACGCTCGAGGACGGCACAGAGGTCGTGGCGATCGGGGTAGACAACCACATTCGCCCGAAGAGCCCGTGGATGCAGACCGTCCACGTCGGAGACGTGTTCTAGTCACCACGCGCCCTCCGGCCCCCGTTCCGCGCCGGGGCAGTGCGGAAGAACAACGTCCGGTACTCGACCGGCCGGGGGTGCGGCCCTTCAGCGGAGGCAAATAGCGATCCTGGCTCACGAGCTCGTCAACCACCCGCACCGCGCGCAGGCCGTCTCCGGTCAGCCACGCCACGACGGCGGGCCAGTCACCCGGCGACCGTGCCAGGCACTCGAAGGCGGAGATGCACACGTTCGCCGCAGACCTACCGGAGCGCGTCCTCAACAGCCCGCGTCGGACTGCCCCCGTCACAGCTGGCATAGGCGCCCATCTCGGGCAGTACCGACTTCGAGGTGAACGTTACCTGCATGCTGATCCGGCCCGACGCAACCCCGGTAGACCGGATAGAAAAGCGAGCGCGCGACGCCGCCGGTGACGGCAGTCAGGCGCCAAACGATGCACGTGATCCGCAGGCGACGGCCCGTACCGCCGCGGCTCGGCCGGTCGAGTGGTCGTGGTCCGCCACGAGGTGGCCATCTGACCTACCGCACATAGCGCAGCGGCCGTCATGCCAGTCGGCCAGCAGATACCAGCCTTCGTCGTCGCTCCATCGCCCGTAGCGGCCGGTCCGCTCCGCTTCCCATAGCGGCCACGACCAGCAGGCCGGACCCTGATCGGCGAGCACGATCTACCGCCGCCGTGCCGGGTCGCGCTCGGCCTGGTGCCGCGCCAGCGCCTCGGCGCCGACCCTAGCGTACTTGGCCAAAGACCGGACCGAGGTGTCCCCGCAGCGGGCCATCAGCATGGGCGTGCCGGTGCCGTCCTCGGCTTCGTGGGTCAACGCGGAGTGCTGGAGCTGGTGCAGCGTCGTGCCTGTTCGAGCCGTTCCGCCGCATGCAGGCCCGCACCGGACCTTCCCGCGCAGACGTCGGGCTCCGCCTGTCCATCGCCCGCTCGGTCGTCACCGCGCACCGCGCGACCGTCACCGCCCGCAGCCAGCCCGCGGCCGACCTCGACATCTCAGTCGTGATCTCGCGCTGCCTTGCTACGGAACCCGCACTCCCAGCCGACTCGCAGCCCGGACCGAACCGCTCATCACCTTCTGGAGCTCTGGGTCCCGGCGGACGTGTTTTCTTGTGAGCTGGGCGCTGATACGACGTTGGGTTCAATAAAATGTCGTACCCAACATTTAGAATCGAACTAAAAGCTGATAAAGAAGCATGACCATCAGCCTGCCATCCCTCGCGCCTCACCCACACCTTGATCGGAGGTGATCCGAGGTGGGCCAGCCCGCTACCGTCCCCGGCGTCCCCGCTCCGGCCAGTGCCGCGGAGGCGCTGGCCATGGTGCGGGCCGGACTTGGGTACCTGGCGGCCGCGGATCCGGCGGACATGCCAGCCCAGGCGCAGGCCGAGTGCCTGCACGGGCTGGAGCGGGCGGAGGCGACGATCACGGCGGTGCGGGCGTGGATACTGGGGGCGTTCACCGCGGCCCAGGGTCATTCGGCGGACGCGGACTGCTCACCGCGGGCCTGGCTGATCCACAAGACGGTGGTGACCCGGGGCGCGGCGGCCGGACACACCGGGTGGATGCGGCGGGCGGCGACACACCCGCTCGTGGTGGCGGCGCTGGCCGAGGGAACCGTGCTTACCGAGTCGGTGGCGCGGAAGCTGTGCGGGTGGAACGACCGGCTCCCCGAGGAGTGCCGGCAGGCCGCCGATGAAATCCTGGTTGCCGCGGCCCGGGCCGGCGCGGATGAACGGGACCTGGCCGGGCTGGCGGCCGAGATCTCCGCCCACGCCCCGCACGAGGACGGCGACGACGACCGTTTCGAGGACCGGTCGCTCCGGCTGGAGACCACCTTCGACGGCGCCGGGGTTCTGCGGGGCGATCTCAGCCCGGAATGTTCGGCGCTGGTCGGCGCGGTGCTGGAGGCGCTGTCGGCGCCGGCGGGCCGGGAGGACACGCGCACGCAGGCCCAGCGTTACCACGATGCGCTGGAGGAAGCGGCCCGGCGGCTGGTGGCCGCCGGCATGCTCCCGGAGCGGGCCGGACAGCCGGTGAAGGTATGGGTGCACACATCCCTGGCCGAGCAGCGTGCCATGGATAAGGGGTCCAGGCTGGAAAACGTGTGGGTGGCCGCGATGGCGGCGCGGTGGGCCGCGGCCCGCGGGGCCGCGTCGGTGTCCGGAGGGGACGGGGCAGCATGGCTGGAGGGGGACGCGGCCCGCGCTGCGGCCTGCGATGCGAGCCTGATCCCGGTGGTTACCGGCGACGTCGACTTGGGCGTGCTTGATGGCCTGGTCGACCTGTGCCTGCAGTTGGCCGGCCATGGCCCGTGGTGCGGATCTGGCCGGGAACCGCAGCCGCTGACCGCCCAAGCCGAGCGGATGCTCCGCCACGCGGTCATCGGCAAGGCCATCGACCTCCTGTCCGGGCCGGGCGGGCTGGCCTCGTTCTTGCGGCGACAGCAGCTCGATGGCCGGCTGGCCGGGCCTTCGGTGCCGCTGGACGTGGGGATCAGCAGCACGATCCCGGCCGCCATCCGGGCCGCGGTCATCTTGCGCGACCAGCATTGCCAGTGGGCCGGCGGGTGCAGCCAGCCGGCCAGCGGCTGCCAGGTGCACCACCTGCGTCACCAGGCCGACGGCGGGCCGACCAGCGTGGACGACTGCGCCTTGTACTGCACGTTCCACCACCTCGTGGCCATCCACCGGTGGGGCTGGACCGTACAGCGGCACCCGGACGGCACGAGCACCGCCCGAAGTCCCGACGGCAGCAAGATTTTTCACAGCCACGGGCCCCCGCCACGGCCCGGATAACCGGTCACAGCGGGCGGCCAGGGGCGCCAGACGCCGACCACCCGCTCGCACCGGAGCGGATCGACCGTGAGGCCGATTCCGAGGGCCCACAGCCAGTAGTCGACCGTACGGACAAAGCTCCACGCGACCGCCTTGGACCGGTCCAGTCGGCCGTTGTCGCCCGTGGTGCGGTATACTCTCGCGGCGTGGCGCAGGTTCGCCGACCAGATGAAGCGCTCGGAGGGGTCTAACTCTAAAGCCAGCGTCCGCTAACGATCGTGGGTGCGAAGAGCCGACACGACCGCCACGGCCAGAGGCCGGGGCGACCTCGGCGGTGAGCTGATCCGCGATGGTTGACATGGCTAGCGCGAGGTCGGCGGGCGACGGCGCCCGGTCCGGGTCGACGCCGTACAGCGCCTGCGCCCACAACGCCTGGGCGTCCTCGATCCCGTCGGCCACGGCCGCGCGCACCTGAGGGTCGCGCTGCGCCACGGCGAAGATGTCGAAGGTGGCCAGCCAGACCTGGCGGCTGGTGCGGAACGAGTCGATGACCCTGGCCCAGAACCACTCGAAGCGCTCCACAGTGGTCACGGCCGTCGCCGCGTCGGCGCCCATCGCCTGCGCCATCTGCTCGCCGAAGTCGTCGAGAGCCTTCAGCGCCGCCGCGTTGAGCAGGGCCTTGGTGGAGCCGTAGTGGTAGCCGATGGAGGCCAGGTTGGTCCCGGACGCCGCGACGATGTCCCGGGCGGTGGTGTGCGCGTACCCCTTCTCCCGCAGGCAGGCGACGGCCCCAGCCAGTAGGTCCTCACGGTGGCTCATAACCCGAGCATACCCGAGAATCTATACAAACGTCCTATACAGATGTCATAGACATCTGTATGATCCTTGTCATGGACACCACAGCCTTGGACAACAGGAACATCCTGATCTCCGGCGCCAGCGTCGCCGGGCCCGCCCTCGCTTACTGGCTGCGCCGCCGCGGCTTCAACCCGACCGTGGTGGAACGCGCGCCGCACCTGCGCGGCGGCGGCTACGCGGTGGACTTCCGCGGCCCCGCCCATCTCTCCGTGCTCGAGCAGATGGGCATCCTGGACCAGATCCGCGACCAGCAGACCCACCTCCGCTCGGCCAGCTTTGTGGACTCCGACGGCAGGCGCGTGGCCCCGATGCCGGCCGAGATCTTCGCAGGCGACGTGGAGGTCCTCCGCGGCGACCTGGGCCGGATCTTGTACGAGGCGACCAAGGACGGCACCGAGTACCTGTTCGGAGACTCGATCACCGGCCTCGAGCAGCGCGACGACGGCGTGCACGTCACCTTCTGCCGGGCCGCCCCGCGCGTGTTCGACCTGGTGATCGGCGCCGACGGACTGCACTCGAACGTCCGCGCGCTGGCCTTCCCCGGCGGCGGCGTGCTGCACGACCTCGGCCTTTACGTGTCCATCTTCAGCGTGGCCAACTCCTTCGGCCTGGACCACGCGGGCCTGCTTTACAGCGTGCCCGGCCGGACCGCGGCGGTGTTCAGCGCCGCGCAGGATGCGCAGGACGGGCAGGACGGGCAGGACGCGCAGGACGGGCGGGCCGTGGCGCAGTTCTTCTTCACCGCTCCTGACCTGGCCCCGGACGGCTACGACCACCACGATACGGGAAAGCAGCAGGAGATCCTGGCCGAAGCCTTCAACGGCGCGGGCTGGCACGTGCCCACCCTGCTCGGCCAGATGGCCGAGGCGGATGACTTCTACTTCGACTCGGTCAGCCAGGTGCACATGGACCGGTGGTCGGCCGGGCGAGTCGCGCTCATCGGCGACGCCGGGTACGCCGCCGGGCCGGGCGGGAACGGCACCGGCACCGCGGTGATCGCGGCCTACGTACTGGCCGGGGAACTGGCCGCCGCGCGGGGTGACTACCGCACCGCGTTCGCTCGCTACGAGCAGCTGCTGCGGCCCTACGTCGCGCGCGGGCAGAAGCAGGCCCTCGGCGGCAAAGATTTCCTCGCCCCGGCGACCGCGAAGAAGATCCGCCAGCGCGACCGGTTCTTCTCCATGCTGCCCTACATTCCGGCGGCCAAGGCGCTCATCAGGTATTTCTCCGCGCGGACCGCGAATGCGATCAGCCTGCCTGACTATCCCGGGTCTCGATGACGGCGAAGGCGGCCGACGGCATCTCCACGGTGTCCTGCTCGATCGCGACCGCGGGGCTTGAGGCGGCCAGCACGCCGGTACCGGACTGCCCGAGCGGCAGCCTGACGGTCCCCGGGCCGATGTTCGCCGCTATGCGCAGTCGTCCCCGCCGGACCATGATCCAGCGCGCGTCCTCGTCGAAGGTGGCCGTCACCCGGCCCAGCCGCGGATCGGTCAGTTCGGGCCAGGCCCGGCGCAGCGCGATCAGCTCCCGGTACCAGGCCAGGATGCCGAGGTGCGGATCGCGCTCCAGCTGGGCCCAGTCCAGCTTCGAGCGCAGGAACGTCGCCTCGTCCTGCGGGTCGGGCACGTCGGCCGCGGCCCAGCCGTGCGTGGCGAACTCGGACCTGCGCCCTTCGGCCACGGCCTTGGCCAGCCCGGGGTCGGGGTGATCGGTGAAGTACTGCCAAGGCGTGTCGGCGCCCCATTCCTCGCCCATGAACAGCATGGGCGTATACGGCCCGGTGAGCACCAGGCCCGCGCCCACCTTGACCAGGTCGGGCGAAAGCGTGGCGGCGATCCGGTCCCCGATGGCCCGGTTACCGACCTGGTCGTGGTCCTGCAGGTAGCCAAGGAACCGGTGAGCGGGCACGCGGAACACGTCCACCTGCCGCCCGTGCGTCCGGCCGCGGAAGGCGGACCAGATGCCGTCGTGGAAGAACACCCTGGTGTAGGTCTTGGCCAGCGCCGCCAGTGACCCGAAGTCGCAGTAGTAACCCTGCCGCTCGCCGGTGATCGCGGCGTGCACCGCGTGGTGGAAGTCGTCGCTCCACTGGGCGGTCAGCCCGTACCCGCCCGCCTCCCGCGAGGTGACAAGCCGCGGGTCGTTCGCGTCGGACTCCGCGACCAGCACTAGCTCGCGGTTCAGCCGGGCGGCAAGGGCCTGGACCTCGGCCGCGAGCTCCTCGAGGATGTGCAGCGCCCGGCGGTCTTCCAGCGCGTGCACCGCGTCAAGCCGCAGCCCGTCCAGGTGGTAGTCGCGCAGCCACATCAGCGCGTTGCCGATGAGGAACGCCCGGACCTCGTCCGATCCGGGCTGGTCCAGGTTGACCGCGGGACCCCAGGGGGTCACGTGCGCGGTGGTGAAGTACGGCCCGAACGCACCGAGCCTGTTGCCGACGCCGACGTGGTTGTACACCACGTCGAGCAGGACGGCCAGGCCGCGCGCGTGGCACGCGTCCACGAATCGTTTGAGCCCGTCAGGGCCGCCGTAAGGCTCGTGCACCGCCCACAGGTTGATGCCGTCGTAACCCCAGCCGTGGCGGCCGGGGAACGCCGCCACCGGCATCAGCTCGATCGTGTGCACGCCGAGCCGACGCAGGTGGTCCAGCCTGCCGATAGCCGCGTCGAACGTCCCCTCAGAAGTGAACGTGCCCAGGTGCAGCTCGTAGATCACCGACCCGTGCAGCGGGCCGCCGCGCCAGCTGCGGTCCGTCCAGGGGAACGCCGAATGGTCATAGGTCCGGCTTGGCCCGTCGGTGCCGAACGGCTGGCGCAACGACCGGGGGTCGGCCAGGAGCTCACCGTTATCAAGTACGAACCCGTAGTCGATGCCGGTGTTGACGCCAGGCACGTCCGCGCTCCACCAGTCGCGGGCGTTGCGGGTCATGGGGTAGCGCTGCCCGGCCACCTCCACCTCGGCCTGGGCGGCGGCCGGGGCCCACACGGTGAACGTGGTCACCGCGCGCTCTCGCCGGTAAGCCGCTGCCGCTCGGCCAGATAGGTGTCCTCAGGGACCAGCAGCGCCACGGGCAGGCGCCGGGTCAGCTCGGAAAGCGGTGGCCGCAGGCCCGCATGCCTGACCCCGGTCAGCACGTCCCACCAGTGCAGCCCGGGCAGCGGCAGCGCGGTATCGCTCCAGCCGCCGCGCCGCCGAAGCCCGGCGGGCAGCCGGGTCACGACGGTGACCGCCTGGCCGCCGCGCACGAACGCGACCGCGTGCTCGGCCGCCGGGCCCTCGCAGGTCAGCGGGGTGTAGTCGGCGGAGAACCATTCCGGGTGGGCGCGGCGCAGGGCAAGCGCGCGCGAGGTCACAAGCAGCTTCTCCGCGTCAAGGCCCACGGCCTGGTCTTCGCCTACCCGCAGGACGGCCAGCAGGCGCCTGCGGCGCTCGTAGTCCACCGGGCGGCGGTTGTCCGGATCGACCAGCGACAGGCCGGTCAGCTCGCAGCCCTGGTAGATGTCGGGCACCCCCGGCATCGTGAGCTGGACGAGCTTGGCTCCCAGGGAGTTCACCCTGGCGTCAGGCGCGATCCTGGCCACGAACTCGGCGATACCCGCGGTGAGCTCGGGGTCGGCGAGCACGGCGTCGGCCAGGCCGAGCACCGCCGACTCATACCCCGGGTCGCGGACGGTCCACGAGGTCCGTGTCTTGGCCTCGTGCATGGCCTTCGCCAGGTACTCGCGCAGGCGCTCGCCGCCGACCAGCCACGCGCCGACCAGGGTCTGCCACATCAGGTACTCAAGGTCGGGTTCTGGTGCCCGCTCGCCGGCCGCAGCCACCGCGCCGTCGGTGAGCCATCCGGCCAGCCCGTGCCACTCGGCCACCTTGTGGTCCCACTCCTGCGGCCACTCGGCCAGCACCGCCAGCCGGGCCCGCACGTCCTCCTGTCGCTTGGTGTCGTGCGTCGACAGCGTGGTCAAGGTGGCAGGCCACCTGGCCGCTACGCGTTCCGCGGCGGCGTGGAACTGCGCCGGGCTCACGCCGAACAGGTCGGGGTCGCCGCCCACCTCGTTCAGCGAGGCCAGCCTCGGCCAGCGGTAGAACGCGGTGTCCTCCACGCCCTTGGCCATGACCGGGCCGGTGGTCTGGCCGAACCGCACGATCAGCTCGTCGCGGGCCGCCTGTCGCGCCGCGTCCTCGGCAATGCCGCCCAGCCCCAGCACCGCGGCGCACACCGCGTCAACGGCGTGGTGTAGCCGGGAGTCCAGGGCCTCACGGGCGGCCAGCGCGGCCGCGGACACCACCGCTACAGACGACTCGGGCAGCGCCTCTCCTGAAGGCACGTAGGCCCGGTACACGCCGAACGCGGCCAGCACCTCGACCAGCACGTCGTGCAGGTCGGCCTCGCCCAGGCCCGCCAGCGCCGGGTAGTCCGCGCGGTCGAGCAGCCTGATCAGCCTGGACACCTCGGCGGTGAACGTGGCGTCGGCGATGCCGCGCTTGGCGTCCCGCGCCACCTCGGCGAAGTGTTCCTTCCCGCCGGTGCACCGGACGTAGGTCTCGGTAAGCCGCGAGGCGCCGTCCGGGTCCACGAACAGCCCGTCGACCAGGGCAAGCGAGTCGTAGCCGGTGGTCCCCGCGCACTCCCAGGGCGGCAGTTCCTCGCCGTGGGCCAGGATCTTCTCGGCCACCACCCACATGCCGTTGGTCGCCTCGGCCAGCCTGCGCAGGTAGCCGGCGGGATCGGCCAGCCCGTCTGGGTGGTCCACCCGCAGCCCGTCGATGAGCCCGTCGGCGACCAGGCGCAGCGCCACCCGGTGGGTGGCCTCGAACACGTCGGGATCTTCGACCCGGACCGCGATGAGCGTGTCGATGTCGAAGAACCGCCGCCAGTTGAGCTGGGTGGCCGCCTCGTGCCAGTCGGCCAGCCGATAGTGCTGCTCGGCCAGCAACATGCCAAGCGGCAGGTCGGCGACCCCGTCCCGCAGCGGCAGCACGTGGTCGAAATAACGCAGCACCGGGCCTCGGTGCCCGGCGCTGTCCGGGATCCTCGGCGCCGTGTCGATGATGAGGTCGTCCAGGCATTTCTCCGTCGGCCCGGCCAGGATCGGCATGAGCAGCTTGCCGTCCTGCGCGTCCCAGTCGATGTCGAACCAGTGCGCGTAGGGCGAGGCCTGGCCCTGGTAAAGGACCGACCAAAGCTGCTGGTTGCGCGACTCCGGAGTGGGCCGGGCCATGTGGTTGGGCACGATGTCCACCACGACCCCGAGGCCGTGGTGGTGAAACCGTTCCGCCATCGCGCGGAAGGCCTCTTCCCCGCCCAGATCCTCGGAGATGCGCGAGTGGTCCACCACGTCGTAGCCGTGCGGGGATCCCGGGTTGGCCTGCAGGATCGGCGACAGGTAGACGTGCGTCACGCCGAGGTCGGCCAGATAGTCCGCCAGTTCGCCCGCCTCGGCGAAACCGAAACCCGCCCGCAGCTGCAGCCGGTAGGTGGACAGCGGGGCCCAGCCGGTGCCTGGGCCCGTCGCGCCCGGCTCAGACACGGTAGTGCACCTGCAGGGAGTGGTTCATCACCGTGATCACGTCTCCAGGCTTTACGGCGGTGTCATGTTCAAATTGTGTCGCGGGCGTCGCCGTGTCCAGCGCTTTGGTCCAGCCCCGGCCGTAGCGGCGCGGCGGGACGGTGAAGACCAGGTCCTGCTCGCTGGCGTTGAACAGCAGCAGGAAGGAGTCGTCGGCGATCCGCTCGCCGCGCCGGTCAGGCTCGCTGATCGCCCGGCCGTTGAGGAACACGGTGAGCGACTTGGCGAAGCCCGCGTCCCAGTCGTGGTCGGTCATCTCCTCGCCGGCCAGGGTGAGCCAGGCGATGTCCCCCAGCCGCTGTCGGCCGCCGCGGATGGCCTGGCCCCGGAAGAACCGCCGGCGCCGGAGCACCGGATGCTCGGCCCGCAGCCGGATTAGCGCCCGCACGTATTCAAGCAGCTCCTGGTCGTCTTCGGAGCGGACCGCCCAGTCGACCCAGGAGATCTCGTTGTCCTGGCAGTAGGCGTTGTTGTTGCCCCGCTGGGTGCGCCCGATCTCGTCACCGGCCAGCAGCATCGGGACACCCTGCGACAGCAGCAGCGTGGTCAGGAAGTTGCGCTTCTGCCTGGCCCGCAGCGTGAGAACCGCCTGGTCGTCGGTGGCGCCCTCGACCCCGCAGTTCCACGACCTGTTGTCGTCGCTGCCGTCCCTGTTGCCCTCGCCGTTGGCCTCGTTGTGCTTGCGGTCGTAGCTGACCAGATCCTGCAGGGTGAAGCCGTCGTGTGCGGTGACGAAGTTGACCGAGGCGACCGGGCGCCTGCTGTCCTGCTGGTACAGGTCGCTTGACCCGGTGAGCCTGGACGCGAATTCGGGCACGGTCGCGGTCTGGCCGCGCCAGAAGTCCCTGATCGTGTCCCGGTATTTGCCGTTCCATTCGCTCCACAGCGGCGGGAAGTTGCCGACATGGTAGCCGCCGTCACCCACGTCCCACGGTTCGGCGATGAGCTTGACCTGGGACACCACGGGGTCCTGCTGGACCAGGTCGAAGAACGCGGACAGCCGGTCCACCTCATGGAACTGCCGGGCCAGCGCGGCGGCCAGATCGAACCTGAACCCGTCGACGTGCATTTCTGTCACCCAGTAGCGCAGCGAATCCATGATCATCTGGAGCACGTGCGGGTGCCGCATGAGCAAGCTGTTCCCGGTACCCGTGGTGTCCATGTAGTAGCGGCGGTCGGAGTCGACGAGCCGGTAGTAGGAGGCGTTGTCGATGCCGCGGAAGGACAGCGTCGGACCGAGGTGGTTGCCCTCTGCCGTGTGGTTGTAGACGACGTCGAGGATCACCTCGATCCCCGCCTCGTGCAGGGTCCGCACCATGGTCTTGAACTCCTGCACCTGCTGGCCGCGGCTGACGCTGGCCGCGTAGCCGTTGTGCGGGGCGAAGAAGCCGATAGTGTTGTAGCCCCAGTAGTTGCGCAAGCCGCTGTCGTCCAGGTGGCTGTCGGTCAGGAACTGGTGCACCGGCATCAGTTCGATCGCGGTGACGCCGAGACCGCGCAGGTGCGAGACGATCGCCGGGTGGGCCAGGCCCAGGTAGGTCCCGCGCTGCTCTTCTGGGATGACCGGATGCTCCTTGGTCAGGCCGCGGACGTGCGCCTCGTAGATGACGGTCTCGTGGTAGCCGGTCCGCGGCGGCCGGTCCAGGCCCCAGTCAAAGTACGGGTTGATCACCACCGAGCGCGGGACGTACGGCGCGGAGTCGATGACGTTACGCCGGTCCGGCTGCCCGAACGGGTAGGAGAACACCGGCTGTCCCCAGGTGACGCCGCCCTCGATCGCCTTCGCGTACGGGTCGAGCAGCAGCTTGGCCGGGTTGCAGCGCTGCCCGGCCGACGGGTTGTAGGGCCCGTGTACCCGGTATCCGTAACGCTGGCCCGGGCTGATGCCCGGCAGGTACCCGTGCCAGACGAACCCGTCCACCTCGTGCAGGTCTACCCGGCTCTCGGTTCCGTCGTCGTCGAAGAGGCATAGTTCGATCCGCTGGGCCACCTCGGAGAACAGCCCGAAGTTGGTCCCGGCGCCGTCGTAAGTGGCCCCTAGTGGATAGCTGTCGCCCGGCCATACCGCAGTCGGCGCCAAAGAATTCCCTTCCTCCGCCGGGGCCCAGAAGGCATGAGTGTGAAACCTACCCATTGTTCTGGCTACAATGCCACACCCATGCAGTCGAGACCTCAGCGGGCGCGAAGGGCCTCCACTAGGGCCGGCACGACCTGGTGCAGGTCACCGATGACGGCGTAGTCGGCGTGGGCCAGGATGGGGGCGCCCGGGTCGGTGTTGATCGCGATCATGTGCCTGGCGCCCGCGCAGCCGGCGATGTGCTGGATGGCGCCGCTGATGCCGCAGGCCAGATAGAGCTCCGGGGTGATCTTGGTGCCGGTCTGGCCGACCTGCTGCCGGTGCGGCCGCCAGCCCTCCGAGGTGACCACGCGGGACACGCCGACCACGCCGCCGAGCAACTCGGCCAGTTCCTCGAGCGGGGCGAAGCCGTCAGGCCCGCCGACGCCGCGGCCGCCGCCCACCACGACCCGCGCGGTGGCCAGGGACACGCCTCCGGCCCCGGCCGGCGACTCCGCCGCCCTTACCCGCAGGTCACCCTCGGCCAGTTCGGGCTTGTACACGTGCACCCGGGCCGGCGCGGGCGCCTGGGCCGGAACCGGAGCCACCGAATCGGTCGCCACGGTGAACAGCGCGACCGGCGCCTCAAGCACCGCCTCCTCGAGCAGCAGCCCGGCCCACCGGTGGCGGACGAGCCGGTGGGTACGGCCCCCATCCGGGGTCACCAGCGTGCAGTTGGCGGCCATCGGCAGGCCGGTGATCGCGCCCAGGTGAGCAAGCACCTCGTTGCCCCGGTCGGTCCCGGCCGCAAGCACGGCGGTCGCGCCCCTCTCGTCCGCGAGCCCGGCCAGCGCCCGCGCCCACGCCTGCGGCGCGTACCCGTCGACCCCCGCCGGCTCCACGACGTAGGCGTCCGTGACCCCGTACTCGGCCAGGGCGGCCCCGGGTACGGCGTCGGCCTCGGCGAACAGCACCGCGCCGACGTCGCCGCCAAGCGACCGGGCCAAAGTGACCGCCCGCAGCGAGGCGTCGGCCGGCGCCGCCCCGTCCAGTTCCACCAGGCACAGCACGGTCATCACAGCACCCCAAGCTCGGCGAGGACGCGGACCAGTTCCGGGACCGCGTCGACGCCGTGGCCGAGCACGGTGGCCTGATGCTTGCTGGAGGAAGGCACGCGGAGGGCTTCCTTGCGCAGCCCCTCGGCCGTCCAGGCCGGTGAGGACCGCTCGACCTGAGCCCGCTTGGCCCGCAGGCGGCCGGGCAGCGACGGATACCTGGGCAGGTTGATGCCCTCCTTGACGGTGATCACCGCGGGCAGGGGAAGCGAATAAGCCTCCTCGACGCCCCGGTACTCCCGCCGGGCGACCAGGCCATCCCCGGACGAAGACACGGAAAGGCTCTTGATCCCGGTGGCGACCGGCCAGCCGAGCTCGTGCGCGAGCCTGATGCCGACCTGGTAGTCGCCGGTGTCGGCGGCCTCGTTGCCGAGCAGCACCAGGTCGTACCCGTGACTCGTGACCTCGTTGGCGATGGCGGCCGCGGTCGCGATCGGACCGAACTCCCTGCCGTCGGTCTCAAGCAGCACCGCCCGCCCGGCGCCGAGCGCGAGGGCGTCGCGCAACTGCTCGACCGCCGCCTCGGGGCCCAGCGTGAGCACCGACACCGTCCCGCCGAGGCGCTCGGTGACCTGCACCGCCTCCTCGACCGCGCATTCCTCGTGCGGGCTGACCGAGAACCCGGACATCCGGGTGTCGACCTCCTGCCCGTCCGGGGTCACCGCGATCCTGCCGCCGACCGTGGGCACTCGCTTGACGCAGACCAGGATTTCCACAACTAGCTCCTGATCCGCGAGTTGGACGGGTCGAACAGCGGGGTGGCCCCGGCCACCGCCACCGTGACCGGATACGCCTCGCCCATGTACTCCACAAGCAGAGAGGTCCCCTCGACCGCATACGAGGCGGGCAGGTAGGCCATCAGCAGGTGCTTGCCCACAGAAGGGCCGGAGCCGGCGCTTGTCACGTACGACGGGCGGCCCTTCGCGTCGACCAAGCGCTCCCCGGACAAAGACAGGATCGGCTCGCCGCCGAGCATGTACCGCGGGGTGCCGTCCGCAGACGTGACGGAGTCCACGGTGAGCGTGCACATGACCGCGCACGGCGGCTCGGCCCGCTGGCGCAGGTAGGCGTCCTTGCCCACGAACGGCTGCTCCTTGACCTTGGGCCGGGTCATCCCCGCCTCCACCAGCGTGTAATCGGGGGTGAGCTCCGCTCCGAAGGAACGGTAGCCCTTCTCCAGCCGGCCGGTGGTGCCGTACACGCCGATGCCGGCCGGGATCAGCCCGTGCGGCCGGCCCGCCTCCCACAGCGTGTCCCACAGCGGCAGCCCCTGCTCGATCGGCACGTGCAGCTCCCAGCCGAGCTCTCCCACGTAGGAGATCCGGGACGCGAGCACGACGGCGCCGCCGACCTCGATCTCCCGGCAGGTGCCGAACGCGAACCCGGCGTGCGATACGTCATCGGCGGTCACCGAGGCCAGCACGTCCCTGGCCCGCGGGCCCCACAGCCCGATCGTGGTCCAGGCCGAGGTGAGGTCGGCCAGGAACGCCCCCGCGGGCAGGTGGCGGGCGATCCACGCCGCGTCCGACATCCCGGTCGCGCCGCCGGTCACCACGCGGAACCGGTCCTGGGCCAACCGCATGACGGTCAGGTCGGCCCGGAACCCGCCATCCTGGTTCAGCCACGAGGTGTAGACGACCCGGCCGACAGGCACGTTCATCTGAGCCACGGACAGCGTCTGCACCGCGTCAAGCGCCGCGGGGCCGCAGACGTGGAAGACGGCGAACGCGGACAGGTCGACCAGGGCGCAGGCGTCCCGCATGGCCAGGTGCTCGGCGTTGATGACCGGCGACCACCAGCGCGACTCCCATTCGGCCGGGCGGTCCATCAGCCGGCCCGCGTACCGGTCGAGCAGGTGCTCGTTCGACGAGTACCAATGCGGCCGCTCCCAGCCCGCGGTCTCGAAGAAGACCGCGCCGAGCCAGCGTTCCCGCTCGTACACCGGGCTGATCCGGATCGGACGGCCTGATTCCCACTGCTCGGCCGGGTGCACGATGCCGTACATCTTGTTGAAGCCCTCGCGGGCCCTGGCGCTCACGTGCGCCACCGTGCGCTGGTGCGGATAGAACCTGGCCGCGTCGGCCTCGTGCACGTCGACCGTGGGGACCCGGCCGGACATGAGCTCGGCCACCGCGCGCCCGCAGCCGGGGCCCTCCTTGATCCAGCTGGCCGCCGCCGTCCACAGGCCGGCCGCCTCGGGCAGCTGGCCGAGCAGCGGGTGCCCGTCCGGGGTCATCGAGATCAGGCCGTTGATCGCGTAGCGGATGCCGGCCCGTTCGTCGCCGAGCAGTTCGGGCATCAGCTCGAGCGCCTGCTCGAGCTGCGGGTCGAAGTCGTCCTGGGTGAACGGCATCTCGGTCGGGGACAGCACCGATTCCTCGATGGACGGGATCTCGTCCGGCGGGACGACGATCGGGCGGTGCGCGTAGGAGCCGACCTCCATGTCGCCGCCGTGCTGCCGCTCGTACATGTTGGTATCCACGTCGCGGACGATCGGGTAGGAGATCTCGCCCGGCGTGTCGGCGAACAGGGCGATCGGCCCGACGCTGATCATCTGGTGCACGACCGGGGTCAGCGCCAGCCGGGCCCCGGCCATCAGGGCGATCCGCGGCGACCACACCCCGCAGCAGATCACCACGTTGTCGGTGGCGATCTCGCCCGCCGAAGTAGAAACCGAACGCACCCGCCCATCGGTCACGGTGATGCCGTGCACCTCGGTGCCGGCCAGCACGGTCAGCGCGCCCGACCGCTGCGCGCTCTCCCGCATCAGCGTGCCCGCCCGCAGCGAGTCGACCACGCCGACGGTGGGGAAGTAGGCGCCGCCGAGGATGACCG
>Ga0335075_10001697_pt1 | contig 35964 bp, 26 predicted proteins | sample Lox_Sample_24_FD_206723 | JGI IMG/M metagenome (GOLD analysis project Ga0335075, IMG submission 206723) | Soil microbial communities from Loxahatchee National Wildlife Refuge, Florida, United States - Lox_Sample_2.4 | ecosystem: Environmental > Terrestrial > Soil > Wetlands | place: USA...
TGCCTCGCCACCGCGGCGCCGCGCGATAACCGCAAGGCCGATGGAGTCCAGCCGCGTCTCGTGCCGCACCAGGTCGTCTTGCACCAGCAACGCCTGCACTGCCGCCTCGTTCTCCGGGGCGAGGATCAGCGGCCTGGCGAAGCGGGGAAAATCGGCGGCCAGCACAAACGGAACGGGACCATGCCAGCCGATGCCGCAGCCGATCTCCTGCCCGTCCACCAGGCGAACATGCAGGATGCTGTCGAGCCCCACCATCGATTCGAACAACGTCGGCTCCCGGGCATCGACCATGCGGGCTTGCGGACCGAACTGCGCGCGGATCGCATTTTGCTCAGCGGCAAAATGCTCGGGAGGCAGGTGTCGGGCCGACAGGGTCTCGGACCTGGCCGCGATCTCTGCCAACCTGCCGTCGCGGCGGACGCGATAGAACCGCGCCATCCGCGCCGGGCCGATGAACTCCACCCGCGCCGGTTCGCCGCAGAGTGGGCCATCCAGCGCACCGCGGCGCCATTCCAGCGAGCATTCGCGGATCAGGCCGGCCGAATCCAAAGTCTCGCGGATGATCAGCATCGCCAGCGCGAGACGATCCGCACCGCGAAGCTGATGGCGCGCCAGCCACTGCGGCAAAGCTGCCTGGGGCACCGGGGTCGGCTCGTCAGCGACGTGGTAAAGCTCCGTTTCGTGGCCGTCGGCGTGAAGGGTGATACGGGCGATCACATGCTCCACGGGTTCCGGCGCAACGCCTTGCAGGGACGCCAACCGCTCGGCGAGTTGCGCGCCTGTCCAGTCCTCACCTCGTCCAGGCGTGTTCATCCGCTTGATCCGGCAGCCTATCCCAGGACGAGCCTGGCTAGCATGCAATCGTTTCTGTTTTACTTTCAGCGCAGGCCCGTGCACAAAAAGAGACGAATCTAGGCTTCTGTGTCGTAGCCCTCACGTAAAAAAAGCGGGGTATTCACGTCTCGTCAACGGAATTGATGCCTCAGGCGTGATGATTTGATCGCGGCAGGCTGCTTTGCTGCCCGATCATGCGACCCGTCGGCAGCGCGACCTTTCCCTAATCGTTATATCCGCCAAGTACAACCTTAGGTTGTATGGATGTTTGCATCTTTGGCCGGGTTAAGTCTCCTTCCCGGCTTCCGCGGGCAGCAGGGCTGGGTGGCGTGCGCAGCGCGCGTTCCACCCGGCCGGCCAGATCCGCCATGCGATAGGGCTTGCGGATCATGTCCTCGCCCTCCAGTCCGGACCGGTAGGTCTCCAGATCGGCATAGCCTGTGGCATAGAGGACACGGGGCGCCCGTCCCGCCTCGCGCGCAGCACGCACGACATCGGCCCCGCTCAGCCCCGGCATGGCGACATCAGCCAGCAGCAGGTCGAATTCGTCGTCCGCGAGCAACAGATCCAACGCGGCGTAGCCGTTTTCCGCGGCCCTGACTCGATAGCCGAGCTCTTCCAGCATCGCCACGACCAGGTCCCGCACGTCTTCATCGTCGTCGACGACCAGGATGCGGGCGTGCCGCACTGACTGGGCCGGCTCCGTCGGGACAGGCGCTTCCGCCGCCGGCATGGTCTCGCTCCGTGGCAGGTAGATCGTGACGGTGGTGCCCTCGCCGGGCGCGCTGCGCAATTTCACCGTGCCACCCGACTGCCGCACGAACCCGTAGGCTTGCGACAGCCCCAGGCCGGTCCCTTTGCCTTGCTCTTTGGTGGTGAAAAACGGCTCGAACGCACGCTCGCGCACGTCCGGCGTCATGCCCAGGCCCGTGTCGGTGACCGCGATGGCAATATAGCTGCCAGGCGCGAGATCTTCGGCCAGGTCCGGCGGGACCGATTGCAGCGCGGAACCGTCGAGCGTCAGGGTGCCGCCGTCCGGCATGGCATCGCGCGCGTTGATCGCCAGGTTCAGCAGGGCAAGTTCCAGTTGCGTTGGATCGACGAAAGCCGGCGGCAGATCTTCGGCGAAGCGTGTCCGCAAGCTGACGGTGGCGCCGACGGCGCGCGTCAGCAGATCGCTGATGCCCGAGAGCAGAGTCTGGAGGTCCACCGGTTCCGGTGCCAGCCGCTGGCGACGCGAGAAAGCGAGCAACTGTTGGGTCAGCCGCGCGCCACGCTCCGCGGCGCGGCGCGCGTTTTCCGCGAAGCGGCGGACCTGCGGATCCTCGGTTCGCTTGCCGATCATTTGCAGGCTGCCCAGTACCGCGGTCAGCAGGTTGTTGAAGTCGTGGGCGACGCCGCCGGTGAGCTGGCCGACCGCTTCCATCTTCTGCGACTGGGCCAGGGCTGCTTCGGCCTTCTCGCGTTCCAGCATTTCGCGTTGCAGCGAGGCGGTGCGCTCGCTGACCAGGCGTTCCAGCTCTTCGGTGCTGCGTGCCAGCGCTTCCCGAGCCTGCACCGACGCGTCGATGTCGGTGCAGCTTCCGAACCACCGCACGATTTCGCCGGAGATGTCGTCATGCACCGGCAGCGCGCGGCCGGTGAACCAGTGCCAGGTGCCGTCGCGGGTACATATCCGGAATTCCGAGCGAAACGGCGCACCGGAACGCACCGCCGCCAGCCAGTCGCTCCGCGCTCGGTCCAGGTCGTCGGGGTGAATCAAACGCGTCCAATCGAATTCGCCCGGCGCCATGCCGGTTCGCTCATCCCGCACCGGCGGGGCGAGGCCGGTGACTTCCTGCCAGCGTGCGTTGAAGAAATCCGGCCTGCCGTCGGCGCCGGAGGACCAGATCGGCTGCGGCATGCCATCGACGATGGCCCGAAAGCGTGCCTCGCTGGCACGCAAAGCGGCGGCATGGCGTTCGCGCTCGATCAGGAGTGCCTCGGTTTCGCGTTGGCGGCGGCGCGCGCGCAAGGCCGCATCGAGCGCGCTGACCAGGCTGACGGGATGCAGAGGACGTTCGAGCACCGTGACGTTGCCCAGCGTGCTTGCGAGCCGGATCGTTGGCAGATCGGTTGGGCCGACGGCATTGCGGAACGTAAGCAGTACAATCGGAAAATCCGACCAGGGCGGCTGTGCCGCAATCCAGTCTTGCAGGGACGCGGTATCGCCGAGCAACGCTTCCTGCGCGATCAACGCGGCCCCGGCATCGACGGTACTGAGGCTATCCACGAGTGCGGACAGATCGGCACAGATGATGGAAGGGATGTCTGCCCGCTCCAGCACCTGACCAACCACTGCGGCGTCGCGTCCGTTCGGAGCGAGAACGAGAACAGGGCCCGGGGGACGGATGTCGAAGTTATCCATCGGTCCGGGCGCTCAGCAGCGATGTCGGGGGGCCGACGTAATTGGGGACGCCGGTCAGCACCCCGCGGAAATCGTGCAACGGTCCGCCGACCCGGATGCCCTGTGCGTCGATCAGGTACTCGCGGATCGTCAATTCATGGCCGCCGGTGCGCCGCTTCATCACCGAGATCGCCCGGCGAATCTGCCCAGCGGCTTCGAAGAAACGCAGCAGCAGAACGGAATCGGACACATAGGTCAGATCGACGGGCGTCTGCATGGGACCCACGAGGCCGTGCTGCGCAAGGACCATCAAAGTCACCACGCCACGCTGGTTGAGGTAGCTCAGCAGTTCGTGAATTTGCAGGACAAGGAAAGATTCATCCAACATCGCGTTGCGATAGCCGTTCAGGCTGTCCAGAACGACAACCCCTGTGCCGGCATGTTCCACCTGCCGGCGCACCAGGCTGACGACTTCGCCCGGAGGAAATTCAGCCGGGTCGATTTGTTCGAGTGCAAGCAGGCCGCTGTCCACGTGCGGCGCCAGGTCCATGCCCATGCCGGCGGCGCGGCGCAGCAGCACATGGCGCACCTCGTCGAAGGTGATCATCAAGACCTTCTCGCCCTGCGCCAGGGCGCTGGTGACGAACTTCAAGGCGAGCGAGGATTTTCCTGCGCCGGACGGTCCAAGCAGCAGGGTAGCGGTGCCGCGATCGAGCCCGCCGCCAACCAGTCGGTCCAGTTCAGCCACACCGCTGAGAAGCGGCGCTCCCGCAAAATGCTGCTCCCGATGCTGGGCGGCGATGAGGCGCGGGAACAATACGATGCCACCCTGGCGGATGACAAAGTCGTGGAAGCCGCCGCGAAAGGCGCGTCCGCGCATCTTGTAAACGCGCAGCCGCCGCCGCTCGGCGCCAAACGCAGGCGCGACTTGCTCCAAACGCAGCACCCCGTGCGCGATGCTATGCAGCGTCAGGTTATCGCTGTGTTCGGTCAGGTCATCGAGCAGCAGCGCGGTCGCGCCATGGCGGGCGAGGTAGTATTTGAGCGCCATGACCTGGCGCCGATAGCGCAGTCCGCTCTGCGCCAACTGCCGAATGTCGGCGAGGCTGTCGAACACGACGCGCACGGGACGGATGCGCTCCAGTTCCGCCATGACCATGCGCACGGTTTCGCCCAACTCGAGATCGGCGGCATAGACGATGCTTTGCTCCTGTGCGGGATCGAGGCTGAGTTCCGGAGGGACGAGTTCGTAGATGTCGATGCCGTCGAGCGACCAGTTGTGGCTGGCGGCGGCGGCGAGCAACTCGGCGCGAGTTTCCGACAGGGTGATATAGAGGCAGCGTTCACCGCGAGTTGCACCGTCGCGCAAGAACTGCAAGGCGAGCGTGGTCTTTCCGGTGCCCGGATCGCCTTCGATCAAGTGAACGTGTGTGGGGGCGTAACCGCCGCCCAGAATGTCATCGAGGCCGTCGACGCCCGTCGCTAAAGTGGGGACGGCCGCCGGCGCAGCCGCTACGGCAACGTTCATAAGTGCTCCTCGCAGAGGATGTTGCAGTAGAGCATCTATCGAGCGCGCGCCAGCATGCTTCAAGGGGTGTCGCAACAACTGGCCTTGATCGCAACCGGTCGGGGTGGTCACGTTGGCGTGACGGCAGGACGCTGCATGCCGGCATTTTTCAACGAAATAAAGGGAGAGGGCAGGGATGTTGAAGGTCTGGGGACGCCGAAGCTCCTTCAACGTGCAGAAGGTGCTGTGGCTGATCGGGGAGCTTGGACTGGCGTATGAGCATATCCCGGCGGGGGGCAGCTTCGGTCGGCTGGATACGCCGCAATTCCTCGCCATGAATCCGCATGGCCGGGTGCCCGTGATCGATGACGAAGGCGTGGTGGTGTGGGAGTCGCACACGATCCTTCGCTATCTGGCGGCACGTTTTGGCGGCGCACGGTGGTGGCCGGAGGACCCGGCGGCACGGTCAATGGCCGAGCGCTGGATGGACTGGTCGCAGACGGCCCTGCAGCCCGATTTCCTGATGGGCGTGTTCTGGGGCTTCTACCGCACGCCGGATTTGCAGCGGGACTGGCCCGCGATCCACGCGAAGATCGCAGCGTGTGCGGCGCATTTCCAGTTGTTGGACCGGATGCTGGAGCGGCGCCGGTTCCTGCTGGGGGAGGATTTGACGCTGGCCGATCTGCCGGCGGGAACTGCGCTGTACCGGTATTTCGAATTGGAGATCGAGCGGCCGGCCATGCCGCATGTCGAGGCCTGGTATCGACGGCTGCAGCAGCGGCCGGCGTATCGGACGGCAGTGATGGTGCCGTTCGACGAATTGCGCGGGAGGCTGGCGTATTGATGCTTTCGTTCAGGGTGAACCGAAGGTCTGCCGTGCGAGGCGGAGCAAGGCGCGCAGGTAGTCTTCCGCGGTTTCCGGGAATGCGTCGATGCCGATGCGCAGGCGGTACTCATGCGCGAGTTGTGCGAAGTCGGCAATCTCGTCCGACTCGGCGAGCCAGTTGCAGATGGCCCCGTATTCCCGATAGAGCGGCGATGTCTGAAGCTGGCGAAGGTTGTCGGCCAATTGTTGAAGGCGTTCAGCCGCAGCGGCGCTTTGATGGTCTGATGGATCGGCGTCGACTTTGCGCAGCCGCCACGCGGCGGCGGATTCCAGGTCGGCAACTTCAGTCGGATCCGGGTCGGCCATGGTATACAATAACCTCTCCCGCACTGCGCGCGCGAGAGGTTACGTCAATCCGGCACACCCTGAAACAGCTTCGTCCAGTTTGACCCTGCGCGATGGAAGACCGGCGGCTGCCCGATCGGGGCCGGCACTGTGACGCGTGTGCCGCCACGGTGCGTCGTGCCCGACCACAGATGCGTCCAGTCCGCGCCAGCCGGGAGGTGAACTAACCAATTCGTCGCTCCTGGCTGCAGCACGGGCGCCACCAGAAGATCGGGGCCGTAGAGGTACTGGTCCTGCATCGCATAACATTCCGGATCATCCGGAAAATGCAGGAACAGCGGGCGCTGCACCGGCAGGCCGTGCGTGGCGGCCTGGTCCGACAACGCGCGCAGATAGGGCGCGAGGTGGCACCAGACGCGGGTGAAGCGCGCGAAATGCGCGAGCACTTCCGGCGACTCGTCGATCTGCAGATTGTCGCGCGGGCGATTGCCTTCGTGCGTGCGCATCATCGGCGTGAAGGCGGCCATCTCGGTCCAGCGCATCAGCAGTTCCGGGGTGCGCACATTGCCGAACAGACTGGTGTAGCCGCCGATGTCGCTGTGATGATAGGCGTTGCCGAGCAATCCGCTGGACAACGCCCCGCAGATCACGCTGGGCAGCCCGTCGTGGCGGGAGAAATCGACGCACTGGTCGCCCGCCCACAGCAACGGGCAGAAACGCTGCACGCCGGTATAGCCCGCGCGCATGAAGAACAACGCATCGCCGGTGCGGCCGGCGCGCGCGACGGCTTTCGCGTTCACCTCGGCCCAGAGCGTGGGCCAGGCGTTGTGCAGCAATTTTGCGTCGCCATGTGTCAGGCGCGCGTCGATCGGCAGGTACTCGCCGAAATCCGCCATCCAGCCCGACAGGCCCAGATCCAGCATGTTGGCGCACAGGATGCGCGCGGCGAACCATTCGCGCGCCATCGGGTTGGTGAAGTCGACAACGCCCGCGGTGAACTCGCCGAAATCGACGCGATAGGGGCCGGGACCCGGGGCGCGGGCCAGCAAGCCAAGAGCGTCCGCTTCCTGGTACAGCATGCCGTCCGTGCAGAGGTAGGGGTTGGCGTAGCCCATGAAACGGATGTTCCGGGCGCGCAATTCCGCGATGCGCTGCGGCAGGTCCGGATAGCGTGACGGATTCCAGCGCCAGTCCCAGAACAGGCGTGTGCCGAAGGTGGTGGTGCGGACGCCGGCCCAGTCCTCGCACCACAATGCGGCGACGCGCGCGCCGGCTTCGAGGTATTTCTCCAGACGGACGAAACTGTTGGCGCCGTCCTTCAATCCGATGATCGCGCCGTTATAGAGCCATTCCGGCAGGCGCGGCTGGCGGCCGAAACGGGCCGAGACACGGTCCACCAGCGCGGGAAGATCGGTGGCGGTATAGAATTCCAGGCGTTGCGGCGCGGCCCAGATTTCCAGCTCGTGGAAGCCGTCGTGGCGGAAATCGAACGCGCTATAGGCCGTGGTTTCCGCATGCGCGGCATAGCAACGCGAGGACATGAAGCTGGGTTGCGGATAGTTGGTGGTATAGTAGTCGCCGCCCGAGTGATTGCAGGCGTTGGCCTGGAAGGTGATCAGGCTGGTGGGATCGCGGCCGACGCCCGGCTCGCTGGTCCATAACGGAAAACGCCGGCCGCGCAGATCGAAATAGGACATTTGCTCGCCGCAGCCCCAGACATGTTCGCCCGGCGCGGCGGCGATGCGGAACCAGAAGCGGTTCAGCCGCGGATCGGCGTAACGGACATGCAAGATGGCCGTGGCCGGGTCATGTTGCAGTTCCAGGGTGAGCAGGGGCGGATCGCCGGCGTGGCGGCGGAAATGCAGCAGCGCGCCATCGATCGTGACATGCGGCAGCGGTGTGCGTTCCACCAGATAATCGCTGACGTCGAAATTGCCGTGATGCATGGCGATGGCCGCCTCGCCGACACCGGCAAAGACGCAGGGCGCATCGGCCGTGTGGTGCAGCAGCGCCAGATCCCCAAGCGACAGGGTAAATCCGCCGCCGGTGACAGAGACGTTGAAAGCGCCGGCGGTGGCGGGAAGCGCGGTCATCCCTTCACGCCGCCCGCGGTGAGACCGGAGATGACGCGCTGCTGAAACAACACGATCAGCAGTGCCACCGGCACGATGCCGACCACCAGCGCGGCGGAAATTTCCGGCCAGGGGAAAGCGAATTCGCCTTGGTACAGCATGATGCCGACCGGCAGCGTGCGCCACCGCGTGGCGGAATTGAACGACAGCGCCAGCAGGAACTCATCCCAGGAGTTGACGAAGGCCAGCAGGCCGGCGGTGAACACACCCGGCGCCGACAGCGGCACAACGATGCGGAACAATGCACCGACGCGACTGCAGCCGTCGATCATAGCGGCGTTTTCCAGATCGAGCGGAATACTCTGGAAGAAACTCACCAGCACCAGCGTGCACACCGGCAAACTCAGTACCGTATAAGGCAACACCAGCGCCCCATAACTGTTCAGCAGTCCCAGTGCGCGCATGGTCTGGAACAGGGGCACCAGCAGGGTCACCAGCGGAAATGTGGAAACCGCGATGATGGCAGCCAGCGCCAGGTCGCGATAGCCGATTTTCAACCGCGCCAGAGCATAGGCCGCCAGTGTGGCGATGAACAACGTCAACGCCGTGGACATCAGTGCGACGGCCAGGCTGTTGAACAGATAGAGCGCGAGCGGCTGGTCGTGGAAGGCACGCACGTAGTTGGCGATGGTCGGCGCGTGCGGCAGCCAGGTGATGGGGACGCGGGTTAGCTCGGCCTCGGTCTTCAGCGAGGTCAGAAAAATCCAGAACAGTGGAAACAGGCCGTTGACGATTACCGCAACGGCGGCGAAGCGGCGAAGCGCCGTGGGGGCGAGGGGTTTCATAGCTCGGCGCGCACCTGGCGCAGGTACAGCGCGGTGACGGCCATGCTGATGAAGAACAGTACCACGGCCAGCGCCGCGCCGTAGCCAAGATCGAGGAAATCCACCGTGTTCTGGTGGATGTACATGGCGAGCGTGACGGTGGATGTGCCGGGGCCGCCGCGCGTCATGGTGACCGGGATATCGAAGGTCTGCAGCGAGGTGATCATGCGGAAGATCACCGCTACCGCGATGGCGGGACGCAGCAACGGCAGCGTGACGAAACAGAACCGGCGCAGCGGGCCGGCGCCATCGACGGACGCGGCTTCATAGAGTTCCTGCGGGATCGTCTGCAGCCCCGCCAGCAGGACCAGCGCGACGAAGGAAGACGTCTTCCAGGTAATGGTGAGGCAGATCGCGATGAACGACAGCCAGCCGGAGTTGAACCAGATGATCCTCGTTGAACGGAAATGCCGCAGGATGTCGTTCACGACGCCATAGTCGGATTGAAAGAACCAGCCGCCAATCATGCCGACGAAGGCGAGCGGCATCGCCCATGGGATCAGCAGCGACAGCCGCACCGGCCAGCGGACTCGGAACGGCAGGTTGGCGATCAGCGCGAGCCCTAGCCCGGCGAGAAGCGCAGCGGGGACCGTGATGAGCGTGATCAGCAGGGTGTTGGTGAGAGCGGTCCAGAATTCGGGGTCGGTGAAAACCGAGGTGTAGTTGTCGATGCCGACGAACCGCGCGGGCATCCCGGAGCTGAGGTTGAGGTCGAGCAGACTGGTCCAGAGCAAGCGGCAGACGGGATAAACGACGATGAGCAGCAGCAGAAGGAAAGCCGGGGCGAGCAATATGCACGCCAGCGCGGAATCGCTTGCGTCCAACAGCAACCTCGCCCGCGCAGCGGGAGAGGTCGAGACGCGCTGCATCGAGGATGAGGGTGATCGGGTCGGCACGCTGTTGACTCTCCTGCCCTCCCGATCGCCCTCACCCTCGGTGCTTCGCACCTCGACCTCTCCCGCGCTGCGCGAATAGCGCAGCGCGGGAGAGGTTATTCGTCACCGCAGCACCCTTGTCAGCCTCGCTTCCATCTGCGCGGCCGCGTCCTGCGGCGTTTCCGAGCCCGCCAGCACGGCGTTGGTCTGCGTGCGGATCACGTTGCTCACGTCATTATAATACGGCGTGACCGGACGCGACTTCGCAGCCTCCACCACCGGCAGTGCCGGCGGCAGCCAGGGCATCGCCTGATCCAGAGCCGCGTCATGATACAGCGGCGGAAATACCGGCAGCAGCGATGCCTTCTCCGCCAGCAGCGTCGAAACCGGCACCGAGGACAGGAACTTCACCAGCTTCACCGACTCCGCCGGGTGCCTGGAGAACGCGGACACCCCCCACTGCCAGCCGCCGATGCAGGTAACCGGTTTGCCGCCCTCCACCGCCGGCAGTTCGGCCACGGCCACCTTGCCCTTTACCGCGCTGTCGGCGCTTTGGAACAGGTTCCAGCCATAGGACCATTCGACCGCAAAGATCACTTTGCCGGCTTCGAAATCCTTGCGCGTCTGGTCGGTGACGATCTCCGCCGCATTACGCGGCGCGACGCCCTGCTTCATCAGGCCGAGCCACAGATCGAACGACTTCACCGCGGCGGCGCGATCGAACGTAAGGTGGCCGTTATGCACCAGTGTCTTGCCCATGCTCCAATAGGGCAGCAGGAACGTGCACACCGTGCCTTCGATCGGTGCGCCCTGGAAACTCAGGCCCTGAAGCTGCGGGTCATGCTCGCCGGCCTGGATGGTCTTGGCTTCGCCGGCGAGCTGGCTCCAGGTTGTCGGCACCGGCAGATGATATTTGTCCAGCAGGTCCTTGCGGTAATACAGGAACATCGCATCGGCGAAGGCTGGCAGCGCGACCAGCTTGCCATCCACCATGTCGGCATCGGCATAGGCCGGCAGATATTGTTTCAGGAACGTGGCGGGATTGCCCACATCCTTGTTCAGCGGCAAGGTCCAGCCGGTGGCGGCGAATTGCGCCGGGCGAATGATGTCCAGCATCAGCACGTCCAGCGAGCTGTCCTTCGCCGACAGAACCGTGTTCAGGTACTGCGCCTGCAGGTCGCTGGTCGCGCCGCCGAGCTGGGCGGTGACCTTGACGCCGGGATTGGCCTTCTCGAACTGGTCGAAGGCCTGGCGCATCACCTCGGGACGCAGCGCGCTGGAGATGTAGACGTTCAGCGTGGTCTCGGCATGCGCCGGCAGCGAGAACAATAGGGCAAGCACGAACACTGGCCGGAGCATGCGAATCACCTGGAGCCTCCCTGGAGTTCTGATGGTTGGGCGGAGAGGAACCCGGCGCGAGACCGTGGTCAAGGCAGTCGCGGCCCCCGTCGTTTCAAGCGCGCCCCGTTGACGCGCCTGACGCGGGGGGCTACACCGCGCGCCCACCGCGTTCCCGCAGCCCGTGCGGGACACCGGATTGCCCAGGTGGCGGAATTGGTAGACGCGCAGGTTTCAGGTACCTGTGGCCGCAAGGTCGTGGAAGTTCGAGTCTTCTCCTGGGCACCAAGACAGACGCTGGCAGCCGGTCTTCAGTCATTGGAATGAGCACGACACAGTTCATGCCAGGCGGTACTATCCATTTACATCGGTACGACCTGCCGGAGGCGCTGGCGCTTGGGCCGGTCGTGGCGGTGGATACCGAAACGATGGGACTGCGGCCATACCGCGATCGGCTGTGCCTGGTGCAGCTTTCCGGCGGGGATGGGCATGCGCATCTGGTGCAGCTCGTGCCGCCGTCGTTGGGTGGGCGTGGCTACGATTGTCCGAATCTGAAGCGTCTGCTGGCGGATCCGGTGACGGTGAAGCTGATGCATTTCGCGCGGTTCGACGTTGCCGTGCTGCAGCACAGCCTGGATGTGACGGTGGCACCGGTGCGCTGCACCAAGATCGCCGCGCGGCTGACACGGACGTTTACCGACAAGTACGGGCTGAAGGATCTGTCCAAGGAGCTGCTTGGGATTGAATTGTCCAAGCAGCAGCAGTCGTCCGACTGGGGCGCGGTGGAGCTGACGGCCGAGCAATTGGCGTATGCCGCGTCTGATGTCCTGCACCTTCACGCGCTGTGGGCGAAGCTGGAGGCGCTGCTGGTGCGCGAGGGGCGGCTGGAACTGGCCGAGGCATGCTTCGGGTTCCTGCCGACGCGCGCGCGGCTGGATCTGCTGGGGTACGAGGATCCGGACATTTTCGCGCATTGACGCTCTTGTCGTTGCGAGCGGCGCAGTCCGTCGCCGCTCTGCTCCCCGTTATGATGCAGGCAGCAAACTCCTCGCCATGGCGCCGGTTGATGTGCCGCCACGCGACATGCGAGTTTGCGCCGGACGTCAGCAGTTCGAACGTCTCCTGCGCGGTCTTGTACGATCTGCCGATGAGAAGCTGCATCTCGGCATCCCGGCGCGGCCAGCCCCTGCCACCCGCGCCATCCAGCCGCTGCCGGGTCCGCGCGGAACAACCATGACAGGTGGACCCGAGCGCAGTGCTTTAATCGGGATCCGGCCCATCCACCGCTGCATAGCCGCTGCCGAACGCGGCATCGCGTTGCTGGAACGCTTGCTTCACACCGTGCTGGCGCATCGTTTCGCGGAACGCGCGCGCCTTCGGGGCCAGATGCCCGCGCGCGTCGATCTCGGCGCCAATGCGTTGCAGCGTGCGCGCGCCCATCAGCTCCAGCCCAAGATTGACCAGCCGCTTGTTCGCCGACAGCAGATGCGGGTCGACCCGGCCCATGCGGCCCGCGAGGCGCATCACGTCACCTTCCAGCTTCGCCGCCGGCACCGATTTCAGTGCCAGACCGATGCGCGCGGCATCCTTGCCCGTCAGGCTGTCGCCGGTCAGCAGCAGGCGCTTCGCCCATTGCGGGCCGCAGTGGTACAGCCACATCGAGCCGGGCGGCGTGCCCAGGTCGCGCACCGGCGGAAAGCCGATGCGCGCATCGTCCGCCACCAGCACCATGTCGCAGAACCACGCCAGTTCGGTGCCGATGCCGATGCAGGTGCCGTGTACCTGCGCGATGACCGGCTTGTGCATGTCGAAGATCTGGACGCGCATGCGCTGGCCTTGCTCGAGGCGCCAGACGTCGTCGTCGATTTCCGTGCGCCCGCGATAGTCCGGGCCGCGTCCGCTGGAATATTCGCTGAGGTCGGCGCCGGCACAGAAATGCGGCCCGGCGCCGCGCAGCACCACGCTGTGGACGGCGTTGTGCTCATCGGCTTCGAGCAAGGCAGCGTTCAGTTCGCGCAGTAGGCGGGCGCTGAGGGCGTTGCGCTTCTCTGGGCGGTTGAGGGTGATGATGGCGGTGGTGTTCTGGACGTTGTAGGTGATGTCGTTGAAGGTCATGGGCGTTCTCCCGGGTGCGTTGGCTCCGGAACAGGCTAATGCCGTACTTCGTATCGTGATAGGACGCGGGGCGTGATATCGCGTGCTGTCATTGCGGAACGAGATAGAGTTCCGACTGTCAACCCGCTCGTATGATCGGCGACCGCCGGTTCAGCCATGATCCTTATCAGATGTTGCGGCAGTTAGGATCGTCATGATCGATCCGATAGAAATGATCGCCTTCGTTCCATTCACTTTCTACGAAGCTCCCCGGCCGAAGCAGATCCGGAAAGACGATCAGATTGCGATTGGTCGGAACGTTGGCTGATACAGTGGAGAACCCTTTGAAGCCCGGCAAGTCGCTATGAATGGCTTCCCCACGCATCCGAGTCGGCGCAGCGCCTGTTGTAGCGGCGACGCCCCAATGCAGGCCGCGGTGCGACTGCTGCAAGATTTATCCCGACCCGCCGGATCGTCCGCAACAGGTCACGCACGGCCTGCTCGTCAGGTGCTCTGATGCGGTCGCGCGGCCGCTCGCCTCCCGGCAGAGCATGCTCGGTCGGTAGCCAACGCTCGGGATCTTCGAACCAAGTAATAGGGGAACCGAACTGCTCGTCTCCCGATCCTCATCATCTAATCGTCCAGGAAACTCCGCAGCTTCCTGCTCCGGCTCGGGTGCTTCAGCTTCCGCAGCGCCTTCGCCTCGATCTGCCGGATGCGCTCGCGAGTCACGTTGAACTGCTGGCCGACCTCTTCCAGCGTATGGTCGGTGTTCATTCCGATCCCGAACCGCATCCGCAGCACACGTTCCTCGCGCGGCGTCAAAGAAGAAAGCACGCGGGTGGTAGCCTCCCGCAAATTCGCCTGGATCGCCGCATCCAGCGGGATCACCGCCGCCTTGTCCTCGATGAAATCGCCCAGGTGCGAATCTTCCTCGTCCCCGATCGGGGTCTCCAGCGAGATCGGCTCCTTGGCGATCTTCAGGACTTTCCGAACCTTCTCCAGCGGCATGCCCAGCTTGTCCGCCAGTTCCTCGGGTGCCGGCTCGCGCCCGATCTCATGCAGCATCTGCCGCGACGTGCGCACCAGCTTGTTGATCGTCTCGATCATATGCACCGGAATGCGGATGGTCCGTGCCTGGTCCGCAATGCTCCGCGTGATCGCCTGGCGAATCCACCACGTCGCATAGGTCGAAAACTTATATCCCCGGCGGTATTCGAACTTATCCACCGCCTTCATCAACCCGATATTGCCCTCCTGGATCAGGTCCAGGAACTGCAGCCCGCGATTGGTGTATTTCTTCGCAATCGAGATGACGAGGCGAAGATTCGCCTCGATCATCTCCTTCTTCGCCCGCGCACTGTCGCGCTCGCCCCGGCTCACCGTCTGGAACACGCGGCGGAATTCGCTGATCGGCAGCCCCGCATCGTTCGCCACCGCGGCGATCTGCGAGCGGATATTGGCAATGTCATCGCCATGGCGTTGTACGAACGGCTTCCAGCCCTTGCCGGACAGCGTCATCACCTTGTCGATCCAATTCGGGTCCAGCTCGTCGCCCCGGTAGTTCTTCAGAAATTCGTCGCGGCTGACCTTGCAGGCCTCCGCCATCCGCAGCAACTGGCCCTCCAGCGCTGTCAGCCGCTGGTTGAGCTGCTTGAGCTGCGTCACCAGCTCCTCGATGCGGTTGTTGTGCAGCCGCACCTGGCCCACCTTCTGCACCAGCTCCTCGCGCGACTTCTCATAGGTCTTTTCCGAGCGGGAACTGACTTCCTCGCCGCTGGTCATCGTCTCCAGCCGGCGGTACGACACCTTGTGCAACTTCTTGTAAAGCGCTTCGATCTCCTCGAAGGTCGCCAGCACCTCCGGCTTCAGCTTCTCTTCCAGCGCCGACAGCGAGATGCCGGGGCCCTCGCCTTCATCATCGTCCATATCCTCGCCCGCGCCGTCGAACCCGTCCCCGGGTGGCGCACCACCGCCATTACCGGACGGTGCCACCGGAGGTGCGCTGACGTCGCCGCTGGGCGCGCCGGCGCCTTGCGTCGCCTCCAGGTCGATGATGTCGCGCAGCAGCATCCGCCCGGCCTTGAGCTGGTCGTGCCAGGTGATGATCGCCTTGAACGTCAGCGGGCTTTCGCACAGCCCGCCGATCATCATGTCACGCCCGGCCTCGATGCGCTTGGCGATGGCGATTTCGCCTTCGCGAGACAGCAGCTCCACGCTGCCCATCTCGCGCAGATACATCCGCACCGGGTCATCGGTGCGCCCAAGGCTCGCCTCGTCCACATTACCGGTCGGCTCTTCTTCTTCCGCCTCCTCCGCCTTTTCCACCTTCGGCGGCGGCGGCTCCCCCTCCTCCGCCTCTTCTGCCTCGACGACCTGGATGCCCATTTCGTTGAAATTGGCCATCACGTCTTCGATCTGCTCCGAGCTGTTTTGCTCGGGCGGCAGCACGGTGTTCAGTTCGTCGAAGGTGATGTAGCCGCGCTCCTTGCCGCGGGCGATCAGCCGCTTCACCGCGACGGTCTGCACATCAAGCAGGGTTGCTTCGACGTCTTGCTCGGCGGTGACGGTTTCGGCGGCAACAGACGGTTTCGTCGCCATCGTTAGACGCTCTCCTTCAGTCGTCGAGGCGCCGCGACAGGCACGGCGCCTCGTGAATTATGCGGCAAGAATTACGCGGCAAGTTCCACTCCGTCGGGCTCGCCGGCCATCACCTTGTTCAGCGCCGCTTTCAGCGACAACGCCCGGCGCTGGGTTTCCTGAGTGAGGTTCAATGCGGCTGCGGTTTCGGCCAATTTCACCTCTTCACGCAGATGGTCCAGGTTGAGAAACCCGAAAATGTGCCACCATCCGGCTTCGGCCTCCGCGGGCATTGCGGCGGGGAGCGCACAGGCCGGCAGCGGCACCGGGGCGGCTGCGAGGACCTGATCGATCTCCGCCTGCAATCCAGACATCGTGAGGTGGTCGATCAGGGCCGGCGAGTCAAGCACGTCGGCTCGTTCCACCCACGGCCGGATCGCGTCCCGCAGCCGGGCCAGCGCGGCCGGCAGCGCCATGGCCGCATACGCGTGGTCCACGTCGTGCAGCAGTACCGGGTGGTGCAGCAGGATGGCAGTCAGGATCCGGGCGCGCTCGTCGTCGGTGCCGCGCGCCGAGGGACGGGGGCGGGGCACACTGCGAGCCGGCGGCAGCCGAAACGCGCCACCTGCCTTGGTCACACGCTCGGCGCGGCGCTCGGCGTAGAAGCGGTCGCGTAACGCATTCCGGTATTCGTCCGACAACGCCTTGTCCGGAATGCGATGCGCGGCCTGGTCCAGGCGCGCGCGAAAAGCGGCGCGTTGCTCCGGCGTGGCGTCGCCCCCGGCATCGCGCAGCAGGTTGTAAAGTGCGTCAGCCAGGGGGCGGGCGGCGGCCAGCACGGCCTGGAAACTCGCGGCGCCCTGGCGGCGGACCAACGTGTCCGGGTCCTCGCCGCCCGGCAGCGCGGCAAGCTGCAAGGTGCGGTCGGGAGCGAGCATGGGCAGAGCGATGTCCGCGGCACGCGCCGCGGCCCTGGCGCCGGCGGCGTCGCCGTCGAAGCACAGCACGGGCGACGGCGACAGCCGCCACAGCTCCTCCAGTTGCTCCTCGGTCAGCGCGGTGCCCAGCGGCGCGACCGCACCGCCAAACCCGGCCTGGTGCAGCGCGATCACGTCCATGTAGCCTTCGACCACCACCAGTGCCGCGCCACCGCGCACCGCCTCCCGCGCGAAATCCAGCGCGTACAGGTTGCGCCGTTTCGAGAACAGATCGGTTTCCGGGCCGTTGACGTATTTGGGCTGGCCATCGCCGAGAATCCGGCCCCCGAAGCTGATCACCCGGCCGCGGCGGTCCCGGATCGGGAACATCACGCGGTTGAAGAAAAGATCATACACGCGGCCGGTTTCATCATCGCGTCGCATCAGTCCGGCTTCGACCAGTTGATCGGGCGTGATGCCGTCCCGGGCCAGATCCGAACTCAACGCACCGCGGCCTTCGCCGGACCAGCCAAGGCCGAAGCGCTGGATGGTGTCCTCGGTCAGGCCGCGGCCGCGTAAATAGGCCAGGGCATGGCGGCCCTCGGGCAAATAAAGGCGCCGCCGGTAGCTGGCCTCGGCGGCTTGCAGAACAGTGGTCAGGTCCTGCCGTCGGCGTTCGGCTTCGGCGGCCTCGGGGGAGGCTTTCGGCACCTCCAGCCCGGCCTCGGCGGCAAGCTGCTCCACCGCTTCCATGAAGCCGGTGCCCTGCGTCTGCATGACGAAGCTGATGGCGTCGCCATGCGCACCGCAGCCAAAGCAGTGGTAGCCATCCTCGTAGACGTAGAAACTCGGTGTCTTCTCGTTATGGAAGGGGCAGCAGCCCTTCATCTGCCGCCCTGAGCGGGTCAGCTTCACGCGCCGCCCGATCAGCGCCGCGAGCGGCGTGCGGCTGCGAAGTTCTTCGAGGAAGGCGGGCGACAGGGCCATCCAGTACCGGATTCAGAACGCGGGTAGCGGGGCGTTTTCGCCTGTCATTGCGAGGTGCGAAGCAGCGAAGCAATCTCCGACAGGGTGAGCCGCCGCGGCGCCTGCATCGGCCGTGGATACTCTCCGGGAGATTGCTTTGTCGCTTCGCTCCTCGCAATGACAGAGGAACAGAGGGAAAGCTGGCTGCGCGAAAGATACCGATGTCGCGGCGCCGAAGTCTATCGGAGCCTTCGTGGCCGCCGTCGGGCGCCGTCGGTCAGTGCCCGGTGCCGTGCCCGGCTCCCGGCGCCAGCACGTAGGTGCGCGAGCAATACGGGCAGACCACCGACTCCCGCTCGATATACAGGAACACCCGCGGGTGCCCCAACGGGCCATCGCCGCCATCGCAGGCAACGGTGCGGTCTCCCACCTCGATGATCTCGGGCGGCATGGGCGAGACGGGCGCCTCGGGCATGTTTCGGGGTCCCTGCGTGCAGTTCGCGGTAGCGTGAGGTGGCCGCAAGATGATAGCGATACGCACCGTGCTTTCAACCTCACCCGCCGCCCTGCTCCGCGCCTTTCTCACCCTTCTGTTCGCTGGGGTGCTGCTGAGCGGGTGCGACGTGCCAATGCAGCCGGATAGCCGATTGCTCGACAAGCCGCCCGTCACGTCGGGCCGCTTCACCATGCCGGACGGCTTCGTCCTGCCCTACCGTGCCTGGCTGCCGGACGGTCCGCCGCGCGCCGTGGTGCTGGCGCTGCACGGCATGAACGACAGCCGCGACGCCTGGGAATATCCCGCGCCTGATTTCGTCAACGCCGGCGTTGCGATTTACGCCCCCGACCAGCGCGGCTTCGGCACCACGCCGGATCGCGGCCGCTGGGCGGGCGCCCGGGTGATGGCCTCCGACGCAAGGCACATGGCCGAGATCCTGCGGCACAGATATCCCCACACCCGCCTCATCCTGATGGGTGAAAGCATGGGCGCCGCGGTGCTGATGGTGCTGGCGGCCGAGCCGGACCCGCCCCCGGTGAACGGCTACGTCCTGATCTCCCCCGCCGTCTGGGGCCGCGCCGAGATGAACCTGTTCCTGCGCGCCGGCCTATGGTTCTTTTCGCATACTTTCCCGGGCATGACGGTCACCGGCGGCGGCTTCGTGCACGTCATGGCCAGCGACAACCGCAAGGCGATCATCCGGCTCTCGGACGATCCGCTGACCATCCACGCCACCCGCTGGGCCGCGGTGAGCGGCCTGGTGAACCTGATGGGCGACGCCATGGACGACGCCCCCGATTTCCACGGCCGCAGTCTGTTCTTGTATGGCGGTCATGACGAACTGATCCCCAAGCGCGCCACGGCGGCGATCTGGCGTGTGCTGCCGCCAGGCGCCCGCGAGGCGTACTACCCCGCCGACTACCACCTGATGCTGCGCGACCACGAGCGTATCACGCCCACCGAAGATATCCTGTCCTGGATCTTTCACCCCAACGCCCCGCTTCCGTCCGGCGCCGACCGCGCTGCCGCGGTGTGGTTACAAGATCAGAACAGTACGGAACCGCCTGCTCTTTCCCGCTGCGCGGAAGGGGGCCGTTGCATCGCGAAGGGCGCCAACGGAAGGCGTCAGGGGTAAGGCCTGCCCTGGACCTGATCCGGGGATGATCAGGCCGATACCCCGGCGTCAAGCGTCCCGAAGCGCCTACCCCCGCCTTTGCGCCTCGCTCGCCAGCACGCTCCAATCCTTCCCGCCCCCACCATGCGCAATTGCCGACAGCAGGCTGTCACTTGCCAGCGACGCAATCGGCATCGGCATTGCCAGCTCGTGGCTCGCCGCCAGCGCCAGGCGAAGATCCTTCAGCCCCAGTTTCGCCTGGAACAGCGGCGGCTCGTAGCGCTCCTCCGCCGCCATTGCCCCGTAATTTGCGTAGACCGGCGACTGGAACAGATTGTTCGCCGCTTCCAGAAAGCGCTTCGGATCGACGCCGCCCTTGCGCAGCAGCGCATTGACCTCGCCGAACGTCTCCAGCATCGCGGCCAGCATCACGTTGTTGCCGAGCTTCGCCAGGTTGGCGTGCCAGGGCACCTCGCCGAACTCGGTGATGCCGCGGCCAACCGCTTCCAGCAGCGGCCGAACCTTGACGAGCGCCTTGGCCTCGCCCGCAGCCACGACCCACAGTTTGGCTTGCTCCGCAACGTCCGGGCGCCCGGACACCGGTGCCGCGACATAGGCACGCTGCTTCTGTGCGAATGCTTCCGCGAGCCGGCGGGCCGTGGCGATGCCGATCGTGCTCATCGAGACATGCACCGCATCCGCCGGCATCGCATCCAACAGCCCCTGGCGCAGCACCACTTCCTCGACGGCGTTGTCATCGGCGAGCATGGTGATCACGGCCTCGGCGCGCTGCGCTGCCTCGGCGGGTGACCCGGCGAAGGGCGGCGGCGTCCCTTCGAACCCGCGCAATTCCCTGCGGCTGCGGTTCCAAAGCACCAGTTGATGTCCTGCTTTGGCGATATTGGCCGCCATGGGCATTCCCATGGATCCCAGGCCGAGAAAGGCAACGCGCATAACCGGTCTCCCGCTAGGTGACGTGCTGTGGGAACTGGGCGGAACGTGGCGCATTGCAACCGTCGCCAAGGCGCATGCCTGCATGTAGCCTGGAGCGCTTTCAACGTGCCGCCTGCGTCGTACGTCATGTGCGGCCTGCGTCGCACGTCATGTGCCCGCGTCGCACGTCATGCATGAGAGGGGCGGCGGCCTAGCTTCGCGCTGGCTGGCAATCCGGCACCGGCTCCGCAAGGTTTGCCCCAGGCAGATACTGCCGGCCGATATAGCCATGGGCATCGCGGAAGGGCGGGGCGGGAGAAGCATTCTCGCCCCCTTGTGGCCCAGGCCTGCCACCGGAGCAGGCGTTTCTTGTGCCTCCGCGCGTTTACCCGACGCCTGTGGCCGCTATCCCTGCCTGGGCGGCCCCTGCCTGGGCGGCTCGACCGGGCCGCCCGCCTTGCGCCAGGCACCGAAGCCGCCCTCGATATGGGCGACGTTCTCCAGACCCATGTCCTGTGCGGTCTTCGCCGCCAGGGCCGATCGCCAGCCGCCGGCACAGAAGAACACGAACTGCTTGTCTTCGGCGAAGATCGGCTTGTGGTACGGGCTTTCCGGGTCGATCCAGAATTCCAGCATGCCGCGCGTACAATGGAATGCGCCCGGCATGCGTCCCTCTCGGTCCAGTTCGCGCGGGTCGCGAAGATCGACGAACACCACGTTGCCCCCGCCGTGCAGGGCGACCGCGTCGGGGGCCGACAGCGTGCGGATCTCGGCGTTGGCGTCGGCCAGGAGCTGTTTGTAGCCCTTCTTCATGCGCAGCATCGAACATCCTCCTGCTGTGGGGCAATCGCCGTGGGGCAATCGCAATGGGGCAATCGCCTTGGGGCAATCAATCTAGTGCGCCGAATCATCCATACCGCGGAGACCAGCCCAAGCGGTGGAGCGGAATGCCGGTCGGGCGCGGCAAGGGACTTTTCCCTCAGAATGTTTCCGGACAGAGCCATTATACGCAAGAAAGTTGCGAGCCTAGGGCAGCGGCGGCGCGGTCGGCGAAACGGTATTGATCCCGGTTCGGTATTTCGGCCAGCACGCGAATCGCCGGGACGCAGGCAACCGGCCATGCCGGTGCGCGGGCGGCAATGCCCTGTGTCGGGGAGGACGCGGCGGCAAACTTGTGCCGTGACAGCAGCAGCGCCAGGGCCGGGCCGGCCGAAGTCTCCGCGATGCCGCCGGTTGCACTATTGTCGCCGATTGTGCTGGGCAGCATGTTGGGGTTCTCCCGCGATTGCAGGCCGCACACCGGCTGGCGGGGGCGGGAGCCCTTCGTGCTGCGGCAAAATGCCACTCGTCCGGCGACGGAAGCTTCTTCGGCGTGATGGCGGAACCCCTTCAAAGCGCCGCCGAACGCCACGTTCGGTTGATCCACGAAAGTCATGTCGGCGGGACGGGGCGCCTTCAAGTTGCCGCCGAACGCCACGATGGCACGGGACGGATCCGGCCAGTCCTTGTTTCCGGGCGCAATACCGCAACGGTGGCACGTCCAGGCGATGGCGTTGCCGAACGCGCCGCGGATCGATGCCGCTGGTTGCTGTGCGGAGGCGGGAGGCAGGTCCGACCGGGAGTACCTCGGCGAGGGCCGCGTGCCGGCACGGCACTGGCGGATGGCGAGCCAATACTCGCGCACCAGGTATGCGACCAGGACGAGGAACCGCACGAGCCCGTACAGCAGGGGCAGCCGGTGCAGCAGGCGCACGGACGCGTCCGGGCCGGCCCGATCTGCATCGGGGGAGTAGGCGTAAGCCGGGGAGGTGAGTGCGTTGCTGATCATGGCGGTGGTTGCGGAACTGCCTTTCTTCGCGGGTTGAACAGAGCGGGCGCCAAGTTAGGGTATCTGAGCGAGAAAGTCAACCCCGATAACTGACAAAAATATCAGGCCAAAAGAAATCGGCAGAATGAGTACCCTCATCGCGATGGCCACGGAGGCGGCCACGGAGGCGGCCATGGGGGGCAGCGAGGGGGCGGCCACGGTGTGGCCGTTGGCTTGGCTGTTGCGGCGGACCGGGGGAGATCGAGCTCGCTTCCGCCGGGCACCGCCAGATGGTCCGAGGCAGCGATTCAGAGATCGACCGCAGAATCAATGACGGAGAGTACCAGGACGGCGCGGTAAGCCGCGTAATCCGCATGCACCGCCGAACCTCGCGCACCGATCGGACCTCTGTTCGGGTCCAGGGCACGCCTCACCCCACGCTGCGCGCCGATCCCGCCCGCGAAGCCGGAGACGCTGTCGCAGCGCCGACCACGGCGGTGACGATGATGTTCAGCACCAGTGCCACGATCCCCACGTTCAGGTCGCGCAGCGCTTCGGGCAGCGCCGGGAACAATGTCGCCATCGTGCTGTGCGTCAGAACGGTCGCGGCGACGGTGGCGATGCCCACCAGGATTCCGGCCATCGAGGCGATCGCGCTGAGCCGGTTGTTGCGCAGCAGGCTCATCAGAAGCGACGGCAAAAGCTGCGTAACGAAGCTGTACCCCATCAGTAACAATGCGACGATCGTCGAGCCGCCCCGCAGGGTGAAATACACCGCGACCAGTGCCACCACCGGCACCAGCCATTTCGCCACATCAGAAATGCGCTTCGGATCGGCAGCGGTATGGGCGGCACGGTAGATGTTGTTCGCCAGCAGCGTCGCGGCCGTCATCATGATCATGGAGCCGGGCACCAGCGCCGTCAGCACGCCCGCCGCGCCGATCACGCCCACGAACCACGGCGGAAACGTACTTATAGAGAGGCGGAACAGCGACAGGTCGATGTTCGGCCCGGTCAGGCCAGGCACCTTCAGCACTGCGGCGAAACCCACAAAGAACACGAATGCCAGGATGAGCTGATAAAGCGGCAATACGATCGCATTCCGCCGGAACACCGAGTCGGTCCGCGCGGTGAACACCGAGCCGAAGCTGTGCGGCCACATGAAGAATCCGAGCGCGGTCAGCAGCACGGTCGAATCGAACCAGGTGACGCTCTCGCCATGCGCCGGCAGTGCCAGGAAGCCGGGCTTGGCCTGGTTGATCGCGGTGAACATGGCGCCGAAGCCGCCGTACAGGTGGAACGGCAGGTAGATGCCCAGGAAGATCGCCACCGACAGAATCAGGATGTCCTTCGCCACGGCCGTCCAGGCCGAGCCGCGGACGCCGGAGGCCATCACATAAACGGTCACCACGATCGCGCCGATCCAGATCGCCGCGGCCGAGGGAATGCCGCCATAGGAGGCGGTTTCCACGATGATCCCGAGGCCTTTGAATTGCAGCACCAGGTAGGGGATCAGCGCGACGATCCCCACCACCGCAACCAGTACGCCCAATGCCGGGCTGTCGTATTTGCGGGCAAAGAAGTCCGGCTGGGAGATGAGTTGGTACTGCTTCGCGTAGCGCCAGATCGGTGGCAGCAGCCAGTAAGATATGATGTAGGCGAGGCAGCCATAGGCCAGGATGTAATAGGTCGGCCCGCCATGCCCGTAGGCGTAGCCGCTGCCCCCGAGCAAGGTGAACGTGGTGTAGATCTCGCCCGCCATCAGCAGGAACACCAGGATGGTGCCGAAGCCGCGGCCGCCGACGGTCCATTGCTCCAGGCTCATGTCCCGGCCGTGGCGCGCGCGCAGCCCGAGTGCGAGGGCGGCGAGCGCCGTCAGGCCAATGATGGGAAGGGCGGCATTCATGAACGGGGACCGTCAACCGGCGGTTGAGCCCGATTGGCCGGATCGCAAATGTAGATCACCAGCATGATGACGCTGGTCAATATGATCCATAGCAGCAGCCAGGCGAACAAGAACGGCAGACCGAGGATCAGGGGGGTGACGCGGTTGAGGAAGGGGGTGCCGACCAGGATGCCGAGGAACGGCAGCAGGGCGAGGGCGCGGATCAGGGACATGGATGAGACCGGTTCATGGATAAGTCGCTGTTGTCACTGCATTTGACCCAAGCGGCGCTCCTCGGCAAGCGAGACGGGGCGAAATTCTCGGAAACGACAGGAACGAGGATGGACGCAGCCGGATGCTTCTTCGCCGGCGGCGCCACGGTTTCGTTACCAAGTGGCGCTTTCCGCGGAAAAGGGTGTCAGGCCGCGAGACGGGGCCAAGCGGACCAGGCGGCAGTCGAAACGGCTGAGCATAGTCGCGCAAAGGTTAAACCCCCGCGCTTGGCATGCTATTGCATGAGTAGAGGCAATACAGCATGGGTAAACGGAAGGGCAATGATGCCAAAGATGCTTCTACAATCCAGATTTATACTGACCCTACTTTAACTCTACGGTCACAGATTCGCTAATATCCTGTCTCTGCCCTGACATGACTGAGGAAAGGTCACGTTAACAAACCGTAAACGAGCGTCCCGGCTGTTACCATCCACGCAATGTTTTTGCTTGTTTCCGGCTGGGCAGGATGTATGATGCGGTGCAACGGTCGGGAATGCCGCAAGCGTCGGGATTTTGGGAATTGCGTATCATCCTGAGAAAACGATTGCAAAAAATCGGCACTGATCCATAATTGGTTGGCTTCGGTAACCGGATATCGGGCCGACGAACGCGGGGGTGGGTAGGCCGATGGCTACGTCAGTAACAGTGCCCGGTGCGGGTGGATCAACGATCTCGGTTGGGGGAAGCTCCAACAATCAGTTTCTTGCCAGCATCATCCGCAACTCCATCCTGAAGGCGTCGGTTGCGGCGGGTGGCGCCAACTACGTCAACGCGGTCTCTCTGCCCGGCGGGCAGTGGTCGCTGCCGGCGGCCCCTGTCGTTCCAAACCCGCATCCGGGAACGGATATCGAGATCGCGGTCATTCCGTCGGCCGCCAGCGGCGCCATTAGCATCCCGTCGGGGTATCAATACGCTATCGACGAAAGCACGTCGGCCACGGTGTCGGGTGCCAACGTGCAGATCATCTCGACCGACGGGCCGGCCAGCCTCAGCGGCAATGTCAGCCTTTCGGGCGCCGGCAACAACACGCTGGTGGTCAGCGGCACCTACAATATCTATCTGGGCGGCAGCGGCACCAACAACGTGTCCCTCACCGGCCAGGGCACCTACAGCGGCAGTACCGGAACCAACAACATCGTCGTCACCGACACCGCGTCGGGTGGCTCCGCGGTGATGTCGAACGGCACCGACAGCATACAGGCCCACGGCGACAACGTGACCGTGGTGGCGTCGGGCACCGCCACGGTGAATGCCGGCACCACCACCAACGTGACAGTGCAGGCGACCGGCAGCGGCGATGAGATTCTGGGCGGCACCGGCGCCATGAACGCGAGCACCGGCGGGTCGGACGCGCTGGTGATCGCCGGTCCGGGGACGCTCAATCTTGAGGACAGCGGCACCGGCGATACGATCGCCGCGTTCAACGCATCCCTCGCGAGCATCGCGGCCTGGGGCAAGGACGCGTTGGTGTTCGCCGGATCGAACGCCAACGGGACTGCGGTCACGCTGAGCGGTGGCACCGATTCGCTGGAGGGCTACAACACTGTCGTCGGCGGGTCCGGACCGACAACGGTGACGCTGGGCACCATTCAGACCCACTACACGTCCATCGTCGGCGGCAACCCCACCACGATCGGGCAGACCCTGACCAGCGCCCATAACGTCGTGATCGGCGGCACCGGCACGTTGAAGGTGGACGATTCGGGCTTCGTCGATACTGTGGCGGCGTTCAACTCTTCCTCAGCGTCCGTGTTGGCGGCCGGCCAGAGCGGAGTGTTCATCGGCGGTTCGGGCACTTTCCTTGCCAGCCTGAGTGGTTCCGGCGGCGGCGTCAACGGCACCAACAACACCGTCGCCGGTGGCTCCGGCAACATGACCGTGCTTGCCGGCGGGATCAATGATTTGATCTTTGGCGGGTCAGGCAGCCTGTCCCTGCAAGGCGAGGCTGGCAACACTGGCGACACCATAGCCGCGTCTGGGGCATCATCGGCCATCATCGCCCTGGCCAACGAGGGTGTCACAAACGTCAAAGGCGGGAACATAGGCGCGCTGGTCTTCGGCGGCAGCGGCGCTCTCACCGTGACAGCCTCGGACGCAGGCAACACAATCGTTGCCGGCTCTTCCTCGACCAACGTTATCAACTTGCAGAGCGTCTTTGGCGGAGCGAGCGACAACATTCTGTTTGGCGGTTCCGGCGCCCTGGCGGTCAACGACACTGGTAAAGCGGACACGATCGCGGCGTTCGGAGCGTCCTCTGCCCAAGTGACGCTGGGCGGTTCGCAGGCAGTGTTTTTCGCCGGCAGCCATAACGCCACGATCACGGAAAACGGTGCGAACGACACGATTGCCGGGGGCACTGCCACGACCTCGGTCACTGCGGAGACCGGCAGTTCGGGTCTGCTGTTGGTGGGCAATTCCGGCACCTTCGTCTTTGTCGGCGGGGCAAGCCCCGTAACCATGTTGGGCGGTTCCGGTGTGGCGTCAATCACCGGCGGCGCGGGCGGTACTACGCTGTTCGGGGCCGCCAATGGTGTATCGTACTTCAACGGCTCTACCGGGGCGCTGGTATTCGCTGCTGGCGCCGGCAACGAGACCTTGGACGCCGCAGGCTCCTCGACCGGCAACTTCCTGGCAGCCGGAGCCGACAGCATCGGCCACAACTCGCTGGTCGGCGGTAGCGGAAACGACACATTTGTCGCTGGTGCCGGCAGTGACACAATGGTCAGTGGCGCCGGCGATAATTCCTTCGCGTTCTTTGCGCAGGGGACCCACGGCAAGGCCGATGTCGTCGCCAACTGGACGACGAACGACGGTCTCTTCCTGGTCGGCTATAGTCCCAGCGAATCAGCGGCGAGCTTGCTTGCCAATGCGACGATTGGGGTTAACGGCGTGACCCTGACTCTGTCGGATAACACCACGATCACGTTCAGCAATCTCACGAACACCACCGAACTCCAGGGCCATATCCTGTACAGCCCCAGCTAATCGTTTGATATTCGTCGCGGCGGTGGACATCAGACCGAGACCTGTACAGGCTTCGGTCTTTTGTCCTCCCTCTGCGTACGGGGCGCATAAACGCTCGCGTCGCCGGATGGCGTCGTCGTCGGGGCAGCATTCGAACGGATGCGCAAAACAAGCCAGCGCCAATAGCGGACTGTGATTCGGCGCGTGTCGCGACTGACGACAAGTACTCAGCCAACGCTGCTTGCACAGCCGAAGATACTATGTGGGAAAGTGGGCAGGCAGTTCGTGCCCTTTCCTTCGGTCGGCTGCTGCGGCAGGTATGCCATCGTCCTCCTTGATCCAGGCTGCATGTGCTGGCCTGAACCCGCAATTCCCGCACCTGAATCGGTCGCGCCGATACCCTCTTGGCGACGCGCCGCAGTGCGGAACTTTGCATGCGGAGTATCAGTCAGGCGATGCTCGATCAGTCCACGATGGCTGTGCGGTCAAATATATCGTAACCCCATGCAATTTCAGGCGCGGCTGCCAAGTTTCTCTGCCAGACATGGGAAGTTTACGTCGGTAATCCGATCCCAAGACCGCTCGAAGCTTTCCGGTTCGCGGGCTCGCAGAGAGTGCGTCTACATCCGCGATTTTCCGGACGATCATAATCGACAGGCGAAGATCAGTCGGAATTGGCTCGCCAGCCGATCCCAATACGCGGCGGATCTCAAGCCGGCCGCTGAAAATTGGCGAGCGGCGCGGATTCGGTCGGCACCAACGGATAGAAAGCCGTATAGCAGAACGCAGACCTTGCGGGTCGCCTTACTCCCGTTATGGCGGAAATTCCTCGCTAAATGCGTTCGACGCCAAGGATCAGACCGCGTCGCGCCTACCCGATTTTGACCGACGCGGCCCTGGCTAGCCGGATTCTGGCAAGGACGCTTCGCAATCTCCCAACCAAAGCGCGCATTGGCGCGGTAATCCGCCACGACCTGGAGCGCCTCATTTGGTCCAGCTCTTCACGCAATGTGTCGGCCTCTGACGTTGCGAACGATCCGACCCGCTTGACCGCTCGTACAACCGAGCCGGACGCGATTGCCTTCGCGAGCTCGGGCGCCAGCTTCAGGCAATAGTCCTGGGACAGTTGCTTGTCTATGTGCTCCTTGATCAAGCTACCGATCGTCATTGCCTCGAACTTCGTTGCCAGCTCGGGAGGCAAGCCGTTGCGCCATATGGTAAGTATCCATTGGGCCGCGATAGCGGGGTGGTGATGCCACCCAATCTCCACCGCTGTGATGTCGCAAAATGCTTCGAGAAGACTGCGGTTCCCGCCCGGCGTCGCGTTGAAATAATGATGCGGATATCCGTGAACGGGCTGCAGAAAGGGCCAGTCCACTATGATGGTGCCACCTGGCTTTAGCACGCGGCACATTTCACGCGCGACTTCCCAGGGCCGCATCGTGTGCTCGAGAACAGCGAGGCACAAGACGAAATCAAACTGGTTGTCGGCAAATGGCAAGGTCTCTCCGACGCAAATGACGTCGGTGGAGACAGACCGATAGATTTCCACGTTGACTACGTTAGCGTAGTAGGTATAGCGCAGGCCAGCCCCAACATCCAGGAAAAGCTTATCGCGGTTGGCTCTGATGAGTTCGACTAGGGGTTCGCCGTATGGATGCGCTGAGACTGGTACGTCCTCAGGAATCCCGAAGGCGTCAATCGTCTCTTGCGACAGGAAGTTTGGCGCCTCTCCGTCGGAGAAACCAGGCGGCTGCGTCCGCCAGCGAATGCGGGCCAGTTTCTGGACGCGCATTCGGGCAACCATATCGAGGTTTGCCCATTGCAAAGGTCCTTCGCTTTGTCCCACGGCGCTGGAGCGCGTTCTTGCCGTTTGGTCGGCCTTAGCGACGTCAACGTCGGCCTCAAGATAGGCGCTTTCGTCGACTTCCTCGACCCGCGTTGGCTTCACCACGCAGGGAATCTCGTCGGGCAGCGGCGGGCTGTTTATCATTGCACTTGCCAGTGTTCCTGTTGATGCCACCTACCGTTTTCAGCGATCCCGATCGGTGAAGGTCGAGAGAACTGTCAGGCGGCTAATAGCCATGGCCGAGGGTTTATCGCAGCGAGCCCATGACAGCAAAGGCCGGCAGTATGGGTGTGGTTGCCAATGGCTAACGCATATCTGTCCCCAGGTGCGTAGCACGGCGAGGAAGCCGACCTCTGATTCCGGATGCTTGGGGCCGGCGACGGCGATGCGCAATGTCACCGAGGCGGCCTGGAACAGGATGCGCCACTGCGGTAATCCCCAGATGGTCGCGCTCTGCGCGGCCAGGTTGTATTGTCGCGTCTGCTGCTATTCGGCTATGCCATCGGCGCATCGCCATGGTGATTCGCGTATTCCAGGCGTAGCAAATCGGCCGGTCCAATATCTTATACTACGCGATTCAACTCGGATGCGTGACCGATCGCTGCAATTACTAATGACGGATCGCCACGATTACTGTATAACATTTTTCCGACAACGCTCCAGCCACTTGGCCCCGAGGCTACCCTGTCCGCAAGAACCTCCATGGCCCCTTCTGGTGCCAGGCAGATACCGCTCGGATCGCCCCCGCCGGCCAGTCGGATCCCGGATCGCGTGGCGCATCACGCTGTGGCAATTCTTCTGTCGGCGCACAACGGCGAGCGGTTCCTGCACGAGCAGCTCGATAGTCTGATACGCCAGACGCACCAGCGCTGGGTGCTGTATTGGCGGGACGACGGATCATCCGACGCGGCGCAGGCGATCCTGCAAAGTTTCGCCGCCTATGCCGGCAAGGACAGGTCACGTTTTGTTCCTGGTGGGGGTGCTCTCGGTGCGACCCGCAGCTACCTGACGCTCCTCGCATCTGCCTGGCACGACCAGTTCCGGTATTTTGCTTTCGCCGACCAGGACGATGTGTGGTTCGAGGACAAGGTCACGCGCGGGCTTCACGCCCTGTCCGACGTGCCGCCGGACGTTCCGGCGCTGTATTGCGCGCGGCAAGAGCTGGTCGATGAGCAACTCCGCTATCTTGGAAAGTCGCCGGCGTGTGCGCGTGAGGCCGGGTTTCCGGCCGCGCTGACCCAGAACATCGCCACAGGCTGCACGATCGTCATGAACCGGGCGGCTGCCGAAGTCGTGCTTTCGCTGCCCCCGCCAGAAGGAACCTTGCACGATTGGTGGTGCTATATCACCGTATCCGCGGCCGGCGGCCGCATCGTCAGCGATGCCAGCACGGTGCTGCACTATCGCCAGCATGTCGGCAACCTCGTCGGTTCCCCGCTCGGCACGCTGCGCCGCGGCATCGCTGCACTGCGCCGCGGGCCCGGGCCATTTATGGCGATGTTCCGCGGGCATGTCGCCGCTTTGCAGGCGCACTCCGACCTGTTGTCCGACCGGGCGCGGGCCGATCTCGCGGTCATTTCGGCCGCGCTCGCCGGGAACCTGCGCGACAAGCTCTCCGCCCTCGGCGTGCCGGACTTCCGCCGGCAGACCTGGCTGGAGAATCTGGTGTTTCGGATCTGGTTCCTGCTGGGATAGGCGGCCGGCCCCGATCACTCGGCGGCGCGCATGCTCAGCGGATCGGCAAACGCATCGCCGGACTGGCGTTTGGCATGATCCGCAACGGCGTCCCGGGCCGATGCAGGATATGCAAGAATGGCAGCACTGGTGCCAACGCGACTCGGTTTTCCGCCACTCCCCGCGTGATACAATTTCGTCAGAGTCCATCGTGCGGTCGGCCGCACGATACTACTCATGGCAAACAGCGCCTTCGCCAGCGTTTTCCACTTCAACGGCGGCAGTAGCACCGCGAGGATAATCCTGGCCCGGAGGCGGAGGTACCTGGATATGAACCAGAGATTGTTGAAAGCCGATCGTATCTGATCCGTGTCCCCCTGGCGCAGGGCCCTCCGATAGTCTCCAACCATCTGCGAAAAAAACCGCGGCGCCACCAGATCCCGCCTGGCATACCGCATCCTTTCGGGGTCATCAGGAAACTGATCCAACAGCTTTTTCGCATATAGCACACGACTCCGGGCCATGCGTGGGGAGTAGGAAGCGCTGGCTGAGTAGATCCGCCATTGTGACAACCGCTCTCCAAGATAGACATTATCATACCCGCAGCGGAACAGGCGCAGAAACAGATCGTCGTCCTCGTAGCCCATCAGTCGTTCGTCGAATCCGCCGATCGCCTCCAGGGCCTGCCGGGAGATCAGCGACGCCGACGGCAAGACGAACATGTCTTGACGCAGGCAGGCGAACAGATCGCGCTTCGGATGCTGTGTTTCGAAGGTCGACAGGAACGAACGGGTGATCATGTTCCCATCTTCATCAATCTCATCGAGGTTGCTGTAGACCCAACCAAGTTTCCATGGTCGCGGTTCCAGGAACGGCTTCACGAGTTTCTCCAGATGGTCCGGGTACCAAATGTCATCCTGGTCAAGAAAGGCGATGAGATCACCACTGGCATGCTTGACGCCAAAATTGCGCGCGGACGATTGCCCGCCGTTAGGTTGTCGCAGCAGCTTGATTGGCAGCTTGGCTGGCCTGTCGGCGGCCATATGCTCGACGATTTGCGGTCCCCGATCCGTCGAGCCATCATCCACGACAATCAGCTCTGCCGGCGGCAGACTTTGCGTGAGCACGCTTCTGATAGCCTGCTCGATATAAGGCGCGCCATTGTATAATGGAATTATTGCCGTTATAAGACAGGCTGCAGAGTCGGTCTGTCGCCGAGACTGCGGAAGAAAGCTGGCAATATACTTCAAGTTATCGAAACTGGCACTAATTTCGTTGCTGTCGCCAGAGCGCAGCGCCTTCCTACATTCAGCAACCATTTGCGGATAGAAGCGCGGCGCAATCAAGTCGCGGGCGTAAAACAGACTTTCCTTCGGATTGTCTGGGAACGCGGTTAACAGCTTGGCCGCATATATCATTCGGCTCTTTGCCATTCTGGGCGAATAAGCCGAACTGGTCCGGTGTATGCGCCACTTTGACAGTGGCAGATTAAGATAGGCGTTGTCGAAACCCGCGCGGAGCAGACGCAGGAACAGGTCGTCATCCTCATATCCTCGGAGCTGCTCGTCGAACCCGTCAACCGTGTCAAACGCCCGGCGGGAGACCAATGATGCAGAGGGCAAAACGAACATGTCCTCCTGCAGGCAACCAGCGAGCGTGCGCTTCGGGTGCTGCGTTTCCAAGGTCGACAGGAAGGAACGGGTGATCATGTTCCCATCCTCATCGATTTCATCGAGGTTGCTGTAGACCCAGCCAAGCCCGCGTGATCCCGGCTCCAGGAATGGCTTCACGAGCTTCTCCAGATGGTCCGGGTACCAAATGTCATCCTGGTCAAGAAAGGCGATGAGATCACCACTGGCATGCTTGACGCCGAAATTGCGCGCGGACGATTGCCCGCCGTTAGGTTGTCGCAGCAGCTTGATTGGCAGCTTAACTGCCAGTTCGGCCGCCATCTGCTCGACGATTTGCGGTCCCCGATCCGTCGAGCCATCATCCACGACAATCAGCTCTGCCGGCAGCAGACTTTGCGTGAGCACGCTTTTGATGGCCTGCTCGATATAAGGCGCGCCATTGTATAAAGGGATCACCGCCGTTATGAGGGACAGCTCAGAGTCGGTTTGTGGCTGGGACTTCGGAAGAAAGCTAGCAATATGCTTCAGGTTATCGAAACTGGCACTGATTTCGTTGTTGTCGCCAGAGCGCAGCGCCTTTTTGCATTCAGCAACCATTTGCGGATAGAAGCGCGGCGCAATCAAGTCGCGTGCATAGAACAGGTTCCGCTTCGGATTGTCCGGAAACTCCGTCAGGAGCTTGGTCGCATAGATCATTCGGCTCATTGCCATTCTCGGCGAGTAGGCCGAACTGGTCGCGTGCATGCGCCACCGTGATAGTGGCAGATCGAGATAGATGTTGGCGAATCCGGCGCGGAACAGCCGCAGGAAGAGGTCGTCGTCCTCGTATCCCCGGAGTTGCTCGTCGAACCCGCCAACCGTTTCGAATGCCTGGCGGGAGATCAACGACGCCGACGGCAGAACGAACATGTCCTCTTGCAGGCACCCAACGAGCGTGCGTTTCGGATGCCGATCGCCTTCATTCGACAATATCGATCGGGCAATCACGTTGCCAGCCTCGTCGATCTCATCGAGATTGCTATAGACCCATCCCACGTCGCGATTCGTCGGCGTAAGGAACGGGCGGGCCAGTTGCTCAAGATGGTTAGGGTACCAGATGTCGTCCTGATCGAGCAAGGCGATCAGTTCGCTTGTCGAGTGGGCAACGCCGTAGTTGCGCGCCGCGGATTGGCCGCCGTTCTCTTTACGCAGCAATCGGATCGGATGCCGGGTGGCGAGCTCCTCGACGATCTGCGCGCCGTTATCGGTCGAGCCATCGTCGACCACGATGATCTCGTCCGGCTGGCGATGTTGGGCGAGCACACTCTGCAGAGCCTCATTAATGTAAGGCTCGCCGTTGTACAGGGGGATTATCGCAGCAATCCGCTGACTTCCGCGCCGAGAACCATTTCGTGTCAGCGATCCGGACACTGACGCCCCCTTGTTCCTGATCACCCGGCATGTGCCGCAAGCGAGAGGGTTCTATCGTAGGATTCACAATAGCGACAGAAGAAAAAGCAGCCGACGACCCTACCCGCCCGCCTGATGCTTCAGGCAGGGTGCCAACCAGCGGCAAACGCCGGATCGGTCCGCACACGCGCGTCCGCGCACTACTCTGGGTCGATTGCCCGCACTGCCTTATTTCCGATCGATCGCTCCCACCAAACCGCCGCTGCTCGATACACGGCGCGCGGCTTCCGCCTGAGGCGCCGGATCAGCCGGGATCGGCGGCGCCTCTGCAACCTGCTCGATGGTTTGCCATGGCCGCTCGGCAACCGGGCGCAGGTCGCGAGGCGCCGGGTTCAGTGCCGGTTCCGGCGCCGGGGCATGGGCTGACGCCAGCATCACGCCAGTGTCCGGATGGTCATAGATGAAGCCGTAGGTGGGATAGACCGCACCGAAATCGCCGCTGCCTCCCAAGCCCACGCGAACCGCGGACCAGTCGTTCGCCTCCGACACGTCCACCACGGGGACATCGCGCGATACGCCACCATAGCGCCCGCCGGGGCCCCACCAATTGGCCTGGTCGATTTCCACCTCGCGGCGGTTGATGATCCGGCTGACCACCGCGACATGGCCCAGCCGCATCCTCGGATTGGCCCGGAAAGCCAGGACGCTGCCCAGCTCCGGGACATGGCCGCGCGCATAGACGCCTGCCGCGTGGTCCCACCACTGCCAGGCATTGCCCGAAAGCTCGATGCCGGAGGCACTGCGGGCGTAAGGCACGCAGGAGATAGCCACGCGGTGCACCACATGATGCCAGCGGCCGGCAACGAGTCTGCGATGTGCGCTGACCCGGCTGGCGTGGTGGACGGCGCCCACACTGTGATGTGAGGTCCAGGTAACAGGGCGGCTGGCGACCACGTGGTGCACCACAGGGACGTGATGAACCCAACGTTCTCGGGTAGGGGCGGCGAAAGCGTCTTTTGCAATCAGTGGGTTACAGAACGATAGAATCGATCCCAAAACGATTATGCTCGCGCCGGCTTCCCACCCCCGCATCGGTTTTGCTCCCCGGTTTCTGCCCAGCTCTGTGCTGCGGTAGCAGCAGGGTTGCAATGATGGCAACCCCAGGAGCCGATAATACCAGAGGAAAATGACTCAATCGTTAAGCTCGGGCTGTGGATAACTTCGTATTTCGGGAACAATGTCCTAACGCCCGTAAAATTATGCAAGACGAAACCCACGCGACTCGGCCCTCGGCCACGCCGCCGGCGGAGTGTCGGCAGCCGGCGGCGCGCCGACTCGCATCACTTGCAGGCGGTCACCATGATCTCCACCAGGATGTCGGGATGGGCCAGCTCTGCTTGCACGCAGGCTCGTACCGGCGCGCCGTCCTTCGGTAGCCACGGCGTCCACACCTCGTTCATCGCGGTGCGGTCCTTGATGTGCTTCACCCAGATCAGTGCCTGCAGCAGTTGCGTCTTGTCTGTGCCGTGGGTCTCCAGCATCTGGTCGATCTGCTCCAGAACGTCGGCAGTCTGGCCTTTGATGTCCTTGCTGGTGTCCCGCGCGGTGATGCCGGGCAGGTAGACGAAGCCGTGATATTCCACGGCCTTGGACAGGATGCTGCCGGGCTCGGTGCGGATGATCTTGGCCATGGCGTTCCTGGGGCCTCCCGTTTGCTGCGTTGCGCTCTGCCGCCGCTTCTAGGCGAAGCCGGCCGGGCAGGCCAGTGCCCTCCTGGCGGTTGCATCGTTTCCGCCGGGCCGTCGATGCGCGTGCAACCCGGCGTAGTCCGCCAGCGGCTTGGGGATCGCGTCCCGCCGCGCCTGGAGTTTGGCGCGGGTCAGTGCGGCGGGGCGGGAGGCAGCGGCAGCGCCCCCGGCGTCGTTCCGCCGCCGGACGGTGGCGGGGCCCCGGGCGACACGATGATACCGGAGGGCAGTTCGGTGCCGCTCGGCGTCCGGTTGCCCTCGGCGCCCGTGTTGCGCACGCAGTCACTGACCATCTGGTCCCGAGCATAAAGCTGGGACAGGCCACGTTCCGGCAGGCCCGGTTGGTAATCGGCCGAGTACGGCGTGTTCACCTGCGATTCCGACGCATAGATGTCGCCGCGATGCGTCAGGTTGTAAACCTCGTCGGCGCGCCGGCGGCAGGCTTCGAGCAGGCTTTGCTGTGCGCGCGACTCCGGGGTGGACGGCGGCGCGCCCAGCGGAAATGTGCAGGCCCCCAACAGCAGCGGCATCAGTGCGAGGGAAAGCCGGCCGCGCATGCATGAGCGCGGGGCAGG